>Ga0209346_1000553_pt1 | contig 31022 bp, 30 predicted proteins | sample AutmiccommunBRH9_FD_187381 | JGI IMG/M metagenome (GOLD analysis project Ga0209346, IMG submission 187381) | Deep subsurface microbial communities from Mt. Terri, Switzerland - Autotrophic microbial communities BRH/9 (SPAdes) (version 2) | ecosystem: Environmental > Aquatic > Deep subsurface >...
GTTTAGTTAACGGGCATGAAAAGACTCAGCGGGAGATTGCCAAGGATTTAGGTATTTCGCGTTCATATGTCTCGAGAATCGAAAAAAGAGCATTAATGAAGCTTTTTAATGAGTTTTACCGCAGTGGAAGGAAAAAGAAATAGCCTAAATGCTTCAAACAGACAGGCGGAGTAATCTCCATCTGTCTGCAGACAATAGGGACAGGTATCCGGTCAATGGGGACAGGCTATCTGTCTGGAGATTCTCACATTCTGACACCGGGGACAGGTGGGGTGTCTGTTACTTTTCGCATACTAAAACACCTAAAGGATAGTGGATGCCTTCTCTCGGCAATTCACCATCTTTACTGTACTCAAAGGTAACACCCCGCTGAAAAAAGATATCTACCTGAGAAAAAATATTAAAAGCACTGATAAACTCCTCTTTAGTAAACTGATGAAAATGGAAGGGTTCATTTGTTGGCAGTCCTTTGCCCTGTCCAAAAGGGGTGGATATGATTAACTTCCCGCCGGGCTTTAACATTTTATAGAGGTTTTCAATAAAAACATTTTCATCAGGAAGATGCTCGATTGTCTCAAAGCTGACGATTGTCTCAAATAGCCCTAACCTCTCAGGTAAGGAAGGGTCAACTACATTTTCTACGAAGTAAGAGGTTTTATGTTGGTTATATCTTTTCTTGGCATAGTTAATTGTTTCTGGATCAAGGTCTACTCCGATAATTTCGGAGATGGTCTTATTGCAGGATTTGGCAACCATGAAGGTTCCATAACCGACACCACAAGCTATATCCAGAACACGCCCATGAACATATGGAAGAGCAAAGTAATATCTGGCTAGATGCTCTAAGAGCATTCCGTTTGTTGGTTGCATTAAGTCGGGAATAACCCGCTCGCCTGTTAGTTTTAACAATTAATTCACCGCTTGTCTATTTTTTTATTTCTTTCTAAAGCTAATTATACAAAAAAAAGTCCTAATTAGACAGTTTTCCGAAATTAATACTTATCCGCTGTTTATGACAGCGGATTTTTTTGTGCCACGCATAACTGAAAGCCTGAATGGAGGGTTTTTGCTTTTTTCTGTAAATTATTATTTCCAAAATTTAAGCTTAATAATTTAGGTTCAGCAGGTAACAATATAAGCGAAATAAACACACCAAAGTTAAAACAAGGGAAGGTGAAATGATTGAAAAAAACTTTTCGGAGAATTAATATTATAATCGCTTTACTGTTATTTTTCACAATGGCATTTACATCTATAGCTCTCGCTGAGACCTATATAGTAAAATCTGGTGATAACTTGTGGAAGATTGCTAATCAGTATGGTACAGGTCCAACCGCATTAATGAGAGCCAATAATCTCAAAACGACTAACTTAAATATTGGCCAAAAGCTTCAAGTTCCTGATGCCAGTACGCATTTCGTCAATTATGGCGATACGCTTTGGAAAATTGCTCAGAAATACGGGGTTACAGTTACAGAATTGGTCAAATACAACGGAATAAAGAATCCTGCCAGTTTATATGTTGGTCAAAAAATCAAAATCCCTCAAAAAACTGGTTGGAAAGCTAAGGCGGATAAATTAGTTCAGGCTGGGTTAAAGTATAAAGGAGCAAAATATGAATTTGGAGCCAGCAGTAAACAAACCAAGACTTTTGATTGTTCATCATTTACACAAAGAGCCTTTAAGGATATCGGAATCACTATTAAACGTTCATCAAGATCCCAATACTCCTATGCCCCTGGAAGGCTAATTAAAAAATCTGAATTGCGTCGAGGGGACTTAGTCTTCTTTGATTATACCAAGGATGGTACAATCGACCATGTGGGAATTTATTACGGCGATAATAAGCTATTGCATACCTATCGTAATCCTCAAGGTGTTGAACTCGGCAGCTTCTCTAAATACTGGCATAATCGCTATGTTGGAGCTAAACGAATAATCGAGTAGTCATATAATGGAATCGATGGTTAAAAAAGCAAGCCATAAACGGTCTTGCTTTTTTATTGTCTGTTTTATCTTCTGTGATTTTGGTATAATATTATTGGAAATTGTGCATAGGATTACTATAGAGGCTTGTTCCATATAATTCCTGAAGCCTGAAATTTATCTTAAAGTAATAATTGCAGACGAAGGACTAATTAACCTGAATATTATTGGAAGTAAAAAGGAGATGAATGGTAAGAATGATGACTGAAGAAAAAAGTACAGGTAAAATCAAAATTGAAAGTGATGTAGTAGCGATGATTGCCGGACTAGCTGCCGCCGATACTGATGGTGTGGCAAGTATGTCGGGTGGAATCACCGAGGGTTTAGCTAAGCGTGTAAGCGGTAAAAACGTTACGAAAGGTGTCCGCGTAGAGGTTGGCGAGACTGAGGCAGCTATTGATTTGCGAATAATTGTAAAGTACGGCTTTAAGATCCATGAGGTCGCCGCAAGATTGCAAGAAAATGTTAAGGAAGCTGTAGAATCGATGACTGGTTTAAGTATTGTTGAAGTAAATGTCCATGTTGAAGGCGTTGAAGTAAATAAGGCAGAAGAGACCGATAAGGTAGAAGAACTGCCACGTTTAAAATAAAGCGAGACTCATTCAGTTGTAGTTTTAAACTCCACCTGAATATAGCGAGACTTATTTCGAGGATTGAAACACTCCCTCTTACGGTGTTTAAGAGGGAGTCTTGCTGAAACCGAAGATAGGGGCAAAGATCAAGAATAAGCACCTGCTTAGCCTAGGTGCTTTTATTTTTTTCTCGTGAAATGCTTAGAATAATCCCAACGGCGGTCATAGAAACAATTAGCGAGGAGCCACCTGTGCTGATAAATGGAAGAGGAACACCGGTTATAGGAATTGTCCCTGTAACTCCACCAATATTAATAAATGCTTGAAAGGCGAACAGGCTAACCACACCGACACCGACCAGCGCTCCAAAAATATCTTTAGATCTCAAGGATACTGTAAGAATTCTCCATAAAAGAAACAGGAATAACAAAAGGAAAATAGTTAACCGGATAAATCCTAATTCTTCGCCAATTACCGAGAAGATAAAATCCGACTGGGGATAAGGCAAATAAAAAAACTTCTGAATTCCCTTGCCAAAACCAGTTCCCAGCAGTCCGCCATTCCCTAATGCAATCAAAGACTGAATTAGCTGGTAGCCATTCTCATAGGGATCGCTCCATGGATCAAGATAGGCGGTAAAGCGCGAAAAACGATAACCGGCAGATAGAATAAGTACCGGTAAAATAATAATCGCAGAGATAACTAAATAAAAAATATGCTTTAATTTGGCACCGCCAACAGTGATTATTACGCCACCGGTAGCAAGCAGGATTAAGGCAGTTCCAAAGTCAGGCTGGGCAGCAATCAAAGCGAAAAAGGCTAGTGTTACAATCAGCACCGGAAGCAGCCCACTTTGGAAATTTTTCATCCTTTCACCCTTTTTAGAAATTAAGGCGGCGAGGTAGATAATCAAACCAAGCTTGGCAAATTCCGCTGGCTGAATTGTAAAATGACCAACACCGAGCCAACTATTAGCGCCATTGAGATTTAATCCAATTCCTGGTATAAAGACGAGGACTAATAGAATGAAGGAACCTAGAGCTATAATAAAAAAATTTTTTTTATAAAAGCGAAAAGGGATATTCATCGCAATGATCATCGCCAAAAAACCCAACGTCGCCCAGAGTATTTGCATTTGGGTAAAGTACCACCTATTGCCTTTATCCCAATAGGATATAGTGTAGCTGGCACTAAAGACCATTACAATGCCAAACCCAACCATCCCAAGAGTTAAAAATAGAATTACAAAATCCGGTGTCCCTCGACTGGGTTTCATTTTTTTACCTCCATCTGTCTGAAAGATATGTATGTTCTTTAATTATTCAATAAAGCAGGTGATTTTTCCTGCCAGTCAGCAAACTATATTATTTTAGCTTTTTTTACCGATTTCAGAATTAATTTTGCGACATTGGGTAAGCTAAGGAAGAAAAAGGAGGGATTATAATTATGACTACTTTACGAGATATTATGACAACTAACGTTGCGACTGTAAGCTTATTGGATAATGCCTTTGAGGTAGCGGAGAGAATGGAGCAGCTAAATGTCGGGGCTATTCCGGTGGTCGACGGCAATAATCTGGTTGGTATGATCACCGATCGTGACTTGGTTTTACGTGGCTATGCTCAAAAACGCTCAGGGTCATCTTCCGTTGAAGGGTTAATGACCACCGACATTGTAGTAGGAACACCAGAAATGTCTGTAGATGAAGCAGCTCGGCTAATGGCTGAAAGACAAATTAGACGTCTTCCGGTAGTAGAAAACGGAAGTCTGGTAGGAATAGTTTCTATAGGTGATTTAGCAGTTAGAAATGATTCTGCGGATGAAGCAGGAGAAGCATTGACTCAAATCTCCCAGTCGTCAAGAACCGAAATGTAATCAAGCATTTTTGACTTTAAAGAGCCAACATTGTGTTGGCTCTTTTTTCATGGTGCGCCCGGCAAAGACAGCAGGTTAAATTATCTGCCGGCAAGCGGGGAAAATTCACCGGTTGGACTAACCTCTGTTCCCAGCTGATTAGCCAGTTTGCCTAGATTATTAATAATCTCCTTGTTTAGATCATCTGCCGGATCAAGCAGGTTAGCTTTGGTATATTGAATATAGACAGGATGAATAACTCCGGATTTAAAGCCGTTTTTGTCAATAACCAGTTCAAATATTCCGGTTTTGCCGGCATTGTCATCTTTTTTTAGGAAAACAAAATTACCGATGCTATAGAAGATTGGCTTGCCTTGATAAAACTCAATACCTTGTAAAATATGTGGGTGATGCCCGACGATAATATCTGCACCATTATCAATCATTTGATGGGCCAAATCTATCTGCCATTGATTAGGTGTATCTTGATACTCTGTTCCCCAATGGAGAATAACGGTAAGAATATCGGTAGATTCCTTGGCTTGCTTGATGTTTGCCAGGAGCTCATCGTATTGATCAATAACTAGCGGAGCGACCCCGGGTGAGTCAGCGGTTGCCTGCCAGCCCTGCCATGGAATAATGGCTGTATAAGCAAGAAAGCCCAGCTTAAGTCCATTAACTTCAAAGGTCTTTAATTCTTCTGCCTCATTAAGAGTTTTACCAGCACCTATATAGCCAATCTGATAGTTGGTTAAATGTTCAAGAGTATCATAAAACGCTTCGTCGCCAAAATCCTTCACATGATTATTAGCCAGAGTAACTAAGTCAATACCGCTGTTTTGCAGTCCCTGCAGTGTAGAAGGGGCAGAACGGAATCCGAAGCCCGCAGGCTTTTTAGTGGCTCCTCTGGTGCTGACGCTTGTTTCGAGGTTAGCTATTGCCAAATCACCTTGTTGTAAGATTTCAGCTACGTCTGTCCACGGATAATCAACTCCATAATCTCTAATATAATCTGCTATGAAGCTGTCCATCATCACATCGCCAATAAAAACAAGGGTAACCTCGTGTTTAGGGATGCTTTCTCCTAAAGCCTCTCCGGCAAGGTCTGTTGACAGCTCGGGATTAAGCCCGCTATTAGTTATCTCGTCGTTGCTTTTGTTTGAATCGACGATGGTTATACTGTCTATTGGAGCTTCGTCATTGGAGAAGTTCAGCTGATCAGCGGGTGTAACGGGCTGCTGATCGAGCGTTTGCGTTAAGGTGGTTGCTTGACAAGCGGCTAATAAAAGAATAAAGTTTAGAAAAATGCATAAAACTAGCCATACATAGAGTTTATTTGAAATTTTGTAATCAGACTTATTTTTTAGCAATTAGTTTTCCTCCAGTTGGGATAAGTTATAGTTATACTTCATCATCGACCGTCATTTTTCCTGCTTGGAAAATCTGGATTTATTCACTAAGCAAAACTGAAACGAGTTTACTCGAATTTAGAAAGAGGTGGAGATGAATTGCTAATCCATCCGGAACGACCATTAATTGTGCAAAGTGATCGGACTTTGTTGTTAGAGGTTCAACACCCCCTATTTGTCAAGGCTAGAGAAGAGCTGTCTATTTTTGCTGAATTGGTCAAAAGTCCGGAGTATATTCATACTTACAGCATCACACAGCTTTCACTTTGGAATGCTGCAGCCAGCGGTTTAACGGCAGCTGAGGTGGTCAATGTTCTGCATAAGTATAGTAAATTCACAATCCCTAAACATCTTGAAGATGGAATTAAGGAATATATCGACCGCTACGGCTTAATTCAATTTGTTCGAGAAGATGGTCGGATTATTTGTAAAACACGGAGCCCGGAAATTTTGCAAGAAATCCTCAGTTACAAGTCCTTGCTGGCATACTTTGACAAGCAAGTAAATGAAACAACTGCTGTAATTGTCGAGTCGGCAAGAGGCATCTTGAAGCAGGAATTGCTAAAGCTAGCCTTTCCGGTTGAGGACTTGGCTGGATATCATTCGGGTGAACGACTCGGAGTCTCCTTGCTGCCGACAAGCAATTCCAATCAACAATTTAAGCTTAGAGATTACCAACTGGCAGCAATATCCGCCTTTTATCGTAATGGTTCGGTTTATGGGGGAAGCGGCGTTTTAGTCTTGCCTTGTGGCTCTGGCAAAACAGTTATCGGGCTGGGAGTAATGGCAGAGGTTAAAAGTGAAACGCTGATTTTAACAACAAATACAACCTCCGTGCGACAGTGGATAAAGGAGATTTTGGATAAAACTACCCTTAGCTCGAATGATGTAGGGGAATATTCCGGAGCTGAGAAACAGGTTAAACCAGTTACGGTTGCTACTTACCAAATCTTAACCCATCGTTCAAGTAAAGAAGAGGATTTTAAGCATATGGGCTTATTTCAACAGCGGAACTGGGGACTAATAATCTATGATGAGGTTCATTTGCTGCCGGCGCCTGTTTTTCGTTATACTGCAGGCATTCAGGCCACAAGGCGGCTAGGCTTGACAGCAACGCTCGTTCGGGAAGATAAAAAGGAAGATGAGGTCTTTTCGTTAATTGGGCCGAAAAAGTATGATGTTCCTTGGATGCAGATGGAAAGTCTTGGTTGGATAGCTGAAGCTGTCTGTACGGAAATCCGGCTGCCGCTATCAAAGATCATTAATCAAGAGTATCTTACTGCACCGAAAAAACAAAAATATAAAATAGCCGCAACAAACCCTCAAAAGCTCGACTTGCTAAAGGATATCTTAAAAAAACACGAAAATGATTCAATTTTAATTATTGGGCAATACCTCGACCAGTTGGCGGAAATAGCGGAAAGTTTAAATGTTCCTTTAATTACCGGTAAGGTTAAGCAGGAGCAGCGTGATGAACTATACCGGCAGTTTAAGGATGGTCGGATTAAGGTTTTGGCTGTTTCAAAGGTCGCCAACTTTGCCATTGATTTGCCGGATGCTAAAGTGGCAATTCAAGTCTCTGGTACCTTCGGATCAAGGCAGGAGGAAGCACAACGCTTGGGTCGTATTTTAAGACCTAAGGCAGGCGATAATCAGGCGTTTTTTTATACAATCGTTAGCCAAAATACTATTGATCAGGAATACGCCATGAAGCGTCAACTGTTCCTAATCGAGCAGGGCTATTCATATCATATTCAGGAAAAAGGATGATTCAAAAATCTGCGGGAGGCTTAAGATGCAGTTAAAAGAATATCTAGAGCAATTATCGCCGTCTAATTTAAAAAAAATAATGACGGAGCAAAATTTAGATATTAGCAGCATTTCACCGAATGAGTTGGTTAAGCAATTAGTTGCGCACTTGAACGATTCGAACAAAATTCCGTTGCTTTACAGCCAAATGACTAAGAGCGAAAAAGAGGTCCTGGAATATTTTATTATCCAAATACCTAACCAAATCCTCTTATACCGCCGTTTAGAAAAAAGCTTTCCCGGGCTGACCCGTGATGAGTTCGAATACGGGTTAACAAAGCTGCGAAGAAAAGGGCTTATTTTTACCTTAAGAAGGGGCTATGGCGAAATAGGCTATCTCATCCCCGATGACTTATTTCTGATGTGGCATCGCTATTTTTTTCGGCAAATACTCTCTAGGCAATATGTCATAGAGGATGGGAAGCTTGAACAAGAGGAGTTAGCTAATGCTACTCTTGAAGAGAATATGTTTAGATTTTTGGCTTATTTGGAGCTAGAGGATATCACTATAACCCAAAAAGGGACAATTCCTAAAAGAAATATCGCGAAGCTTTCCGAGGAATTGACACTAGATTCTAAGGTACTAGAAAATTTCCCGATCAAAATCGATAAATATAGTCGGGAATATCCAAAAAGCATAGCAATACTGCTGGATTTTGCATTTAAGCTGGGGCTGGTTGAACTGATGGATTCACTAGTCATTACTAATAAAGCTCGGGTATGGCATAATTTGCCGCTTAAGAGACGAAAAATTTATTTACAGACGCTTACTAGACAGCAACTCAGGTCAAGTGATTTACTAATTCAACAGCTGTTTAATCTGCTATTCCAGCTTCCTGCTGGCAAGTGGTATCCCTTTGCAGAACTTTTTAGGGAGCTGGCAAAAACTCTAAACCGACCTTTTGGCAGCGAGCTTTTGTTAAGAGCTGAAAAAGAGCTAATTGTCCCTTTGCGGCAATTCGGTTGGATAGGAACAATTGGAGAAGCCGGAGAGACTAGACGTGTTTGCAGGTTTGAGGAAGCGGCACCTGAAATAACGCAAATTTATGTTCAAGCCAATTATGAAATTTTGGTACCAAAGACCTATCCCGATCATCTTCGCTTAGTAATTGAACATTTCGCAAAGCTTGAGCAAAGAGATCAGATGTCTAAATATGTGCTCTCGAAGGAAGCAGTATTAAGGGGATTGCAGCGTGGTAAAAAGCTTGACGAGCTGTTGGAAATATTAACGAAATATAGTGTAATTCCGCTAGCGGAGAATGTCCGTTACAGTTTGGAGGATTGGGCGAAAAATTTTGGAACGATCTCCTTGATGGATATCCGAATAATGAAGTGCAAAACGGAAGCTTTGGCAGCGGATTTGCAGGAAAACCTGGAGTTTAAGGAGTGGATAATTGGCGAGCTGACTCCTGGAATTCTAATTGTTAAAAGAACGGGTTTTCCGGAATTTCTGCAAAAACTTCAGGATGCAGGTTATTACCCCGATCCAAAAATCTGGACAGAAAGCGATCTGTCAGCTCAACAGCAGACCGTGGAGGTTGAATCTCAGATTGAATTATTTGCCGATTCGGAATTGCCAATCGAAAATATTTTTCCGAGCTTTGCAAAAAGTCAATTTTTTAGCTAATACTAAAGTAACAGATAAAGACATTATTCACCTGCAAGCTGGTTCTAAAGTATTAATTTTATCTCCCAAGAAGGATTTTTAGCCTCTCGTAAGGAATATAGTTATAGATAATCATAAAGCGAGACTTATTCAAATGGAGTGTTTTATCTCCATCAGAATTTAGCGAGACTTATTTCGAGGATTGAAACAACTCCCTCTTACGGGAGTTGAAGAGGGAGTCTTGTTGAAACCGAAGATCATGAACTATTGGAGGGTGAACGGATAATGTTTAAGAGCAAAAGCGCTAAAATTGATCCAAATGTCGTAGAAACTGTAATTGGTGAATCGGTGGTAATTGAGGGTGCAATAAAATCACAAACCAGTATTCAAATTGATGGTCAGGTAATTGGTGAAGTGGAAGTAGGCGGAAATGTTCTAGTCGGTGAAAAGGGAAGAGTAAATGCTAACATTACTGCAAAGGAATTAACTGTTGCCGGAACCGTCAATGGAAATGTCCAAGTTCAAGAAAAACTGACAATCAAATCTAAAGGCAAGTTAATTGGCGAAATAAAAGCAAAATTCTTCGTTGTTGATGAGGGTGGGAAGTTTTTAGGAAGAAGCTATATGGAAGCAGAGCAGGCGGAGCCAGCTAAAAACAGTGTTGCCAACCAAAAGGTTGAAGTCGTGGAAGAGAATCAGCAGGACGAACCACTAGTATCAGAGGAGAATGAGCCAAGCTGATTGCCGACCTCTATAGCAGTAAAGGAGCGAGTTAAATGAATATTCCAGCGGAGATTATCATCAAGACTTATGAACTGACCGATGCTATCAACTCGGCAAAAGTTGTGGAAGAATACTTAAGGTGTAAAGCGATAATGGAAACCGAGGTTGAGGTTCAGGAGTTAGGTGAGCAGTTTAAAAAGGCTAAGGCAATCTTTACGGAGGTTCAACGTTTTGGCTCCTTTCACCCGGATTATGATGTGAGTAAAAGAAGTGTCGATAAGATCTTGAAAGATATAAAGAAAAAGGATGCTGTAATAAATTTCTTAGAAGCTGAAAGCAAACTAAATGAACTTTTAGGTTTAGTTAGCAGTACGTTGGCAAAAGCAGTCTCTGATTCCATAAAAGTACCGGAGGCTGATAGGATATTTGCAGACGATTCTTGCATTACCGGGAGCTGCAATTCCTGCGGAATTAAAGATCGCTGTGCTATATAGAGAGAAAGGGGAGACTATCATGTTCCCAAAAAGAATTGGTTTAATTGTTTGGGTAAATGATTTTAAATCAGCCAAAAACCTTGAAAAATTCGGCAATATGTTATATATTTCCAAACGCTTAAGGTATGCTGTATTATATGTAAATGAAACAGATTTGCAAAAAAAGATCGCGCATATTGAAAAGCTGGGTTTTGTTAAAAAGGTGGAAAAATCTTACCGTACAGAAATTAAGACGGATTACTCAACAAAAAAATTAGTCTAAGGAATACCTTCAATTTTTAATCGGGTTTTGGGGATTTGGCTGTGATTATCTAGCCGTTTCTCTCAAAACCCTGATTTTTTTCTTTGAATTTCGTATTACGAAATATATAATAGTGATATAGAGAAAAAATAGCTTGGTTGAAGCTGGGCTAAACAAGTAAAATTGGAGATGGAGCCATGATACAATGGAGAAGGAATTTGTACATTCTCTGGGGGGCATCGTTTTTACTTATGGCCGCTATGACCTCAGTAATTCCCTTTTTGCCTTTGCATATTGAGCAGAACATGGGAATTGTGGATAAGAATCAGGTTTCGATGTGGGCAGGCTTAATTTTTGCGGCAAATTTTTTTACAGCTTTTTTATTTTCACCTTTTTGGGGAAAGGTAGCAGATAGATACGGAAGAAAGATGATGATTTTAAGATCCGGTTTTGGCATGGCGATTGTTATTAGTTTAATGGGTTTGGCAACTAATGTTTATCAGCTGTTTTTTTTACGATTGTTAAATGGGGTTGTTGCCGGCTTTAATCCGGCGGCAATTGCTTTGGTTGCTACCAGCACTCCAAAAGAAAAAACAGGATATGCCTTAGGATTGCTTCAATCCGGAACAGTTGCCGGATCAATAATCGGGCCGTTACTCGGAGGTTTTTTTGCCGACTACATCGGTTTTAGACAAATTTTTATTTATACGGGGATTTTGGTAACAATTTCGGCTTTGATTGTCCTCTTTTTTGTTCATGAGGATTTTCAACCGGATAAGAAGCCACAAAAAACCGGCTATCGGGCAGATATTAAAGCAATAGCTACTGCACAGCCATTATTGGCGTTATTTTTTGTTTCTTTTTTGATTCAGTTTGCAGCTTTGAATGTTATGCCGATATTACCATTATTTATTCAGGATTTGGGTCCGCCTGGTGGAAGAATATCTTTTTTTGCGGGATTAATTGCGGCAATAACCGGGTTTTCCAATATGCTTGCCTCACCGAAGTTGGGTCAGTTAGGGGATAAATATGGAGCTGAGAAGGTCTTGTTTTATTCAATAATTGGTGCGGCAGTGTTTTTTATCCCCCAAGGTTTTTCTACAAGTGTTTGGGAACTAATGGTCTGGCGGTTTTTACTGGGAGTTACTCTAGGCGGTCTTTTGCCATCAGTTAATTCTCTGATTCGCAAATTTGCACCTGCTGGCATGGAAAGCAGAACATATGGTTATAGCAATAGCGCAGTTTTTCTAGGTAATATGCTGGGACCGATAACTGGTGGATTAATGGCAGGGGTGATCGGCTACAAAGGTGTATTTTTGTTTACGTCCATTGTCCTGCTTATTAACGGCTACTGGTTAAGACGAATCTTTCAACAAAAGAAACAAGCTGCAACACTCTAGTCCCCCTTTTCATGTTATAATTTAGACAGATGTTTAAAAGGGGGGGGTTAACGGTTGAGAAAAATATTACGCATTTTGTTATTGTTTTTGGTTGTTGCTTTAATAGCTGAGGCAGTTCCAATTACGATAAATGCTGGTAATACAGTTAGCTTCTATCCGCCTTATCCAGTAGGGAATATCGGGGTCAGCAAGCCGGAAATTGGTTGGACGGTTTTTTTAAACGGGGAGACTGTTCAAAGTGCAGAGATGTACTTGAATGGTCAATCGCTAAAGGTAGAATACGCTGCTGACAGGGCAACCTTTTATGCGAACCCAACCAAGATTCTCTCGGGAACGAATAATGTTTCGATAAAGATTAAGTTAAAAAATTGGGCTAATGTGCTGGAAAAGACCTGGACATTTACTGTTGATAAACAAAGTGTCAATTCGTTGCCCCTACCAAGTGAACAACAAATGACGGCTCTTAATCTGGCAAATGATTACCGCTTTGTCTTGGGGATGCCCTTATATCAGTTTAATCAATCCTTAAATATGGCTGCCAAAAAGCATGCCGATTATCAAGCTAACCTTAACACTTTTAGTCATTACCAAACGCCGAATACCAGTGGTTTTTTTGGTCAAGCGGTCGGTGACAGGTCGAATTATTACGGCTTTTTTGGTTCAGTTGCCGAGGATTTGAGCTATCAAAGCAACCCCTCTATCCAAGAGGCTGTTGATTCGCTGTTTGATGCACCTTATCACCGGATTCCTTTTTTAATTCCCAGCTATCAATATTTTGGGTACGGTGTAAATAGTTATTATCATGTCTTAAATTTCGGCTCGTTTTTCCCGGGAAATGCTGAGTGGGTTGTCTACCCGACGGAAGATAGCATTAATGTACCCCTCTGGTGGGATAATTATGAATCTCCGAACCCCTTACGGATGCATCAAGGGGCAGCAAAACGAGTTGGCTACCCGATCGTTGTTACAGTGCAGGGAGACGGAGTAAAGAATGTTAAGCTGAAATCTGCTAAACTGTGGATAGATAGTACCGGATTAGAGGTGCCTATTTATGTTAATTCTCCCGAAGAGACTGGCGGGAACGATAATGAGCTGCGAAATGAAGTAATCCTTATTCCTAAAGATCCGCTAAAAGCCAATACCACCTATTTAGTTAGTGTTGTTTTAGAGGTGATAATTGCCGAGAAGTCCGTAACCTTTGATCAGCAATGGTTTTTTACGACTGAACTAGCCGCTGGTCAAGGAAAAGATCTGCTGCATCAACTTGTTGCTTATCCAGAATTGCAAGCAGATGCTGCCCTAATCCAATTTAGAATTGCTCAAGATTATATCTGGGTCGATAAACAAGCCTATCCTCTAGATGTTGCGCCTTTTATCGAAAATGGGCGGACAATGGTTCCCTTTAGAGCATTAGGTAATAGCTTGGGGGCAGTAGTTGATTGGAATGAGTCTAGTAAAACAATCAGTTATAAAAAAGATGACACCACGATAGTAATGCCGATTGGTTCAAACGTTGTTACAGTAAACGGTCGGGAAATTTCCTTAGATCAAGGTGCGATAATTAGAAATGGCAGAAGCTTTGTACCAACCCGCTTCATTAGCGAGCAGCTAGGCGCAGATGTTCTGTGGTTTGGAGAAAGGCAGGAAGCTTGGGTTAACTTGAAATAATATATGGTCAATATTTTTTACAATAATTGGAGAAGTGAGCTGTACCTTAAACCGTTCTAGTAAGAACGGTTTTTTGCTAATTATTGAGGGTTGAACTAAAGCTAGTATTCCTGCATTATTATTATGTTACGAGTTTACTAGAATAATTATCAGCACTTTTCGAATACAACCAAAATATTCCAGCAAAAAAGAGAGTCGAAGCAGGGAGGATATGACTGAATGAAGCTATTAAAAAAAGTTAGTAGATTAATAACCGTGATAGCAGTTGTTGTCTCATACTTTTCACTTACCTCATTGGAGATATCTGCCCAAAAATACAATATGAGTTACCTATATTTTGGGGAAACAGCTTCTTTTATTAAGAAGGTGGATGCTACAAACAATTCTTTAGATGTAGTCTCTCCTAGTTACTTTGATTTATTCATTGATGGCAGTTTAGATAATAAGGTTGATCCAATTTTTGTCGAGGAAATGCATAAAGCTGGGGTAAAAGTTGTGCCTTTTTTAAGTAATCACTGGAACAGAGATAAGGGGGTATTAGCTCTAATAAATAGAGAAGCCTTAGTTGAACAGTTAGTTCAAGTGATAAATGAATACCAGTTGGACGGGATAAACATCGATCTGGAGAACCTGACATTTGCTGAGCGGAATGCTTACGTTGATTTTATTCGATTGCTCAGAGAGAATTTAGCCGAAGAATTAGAGGTATCGGTAGCAGTTGCCGCGAATCCCTATGGTTCAATTCGAGACTGGCAGGGTTCTTATGATTATCAAGGATTGGCATATTATGCTGATTACTTGATGCTAATGACCTACGATGAGAGCTATTATGGTAGCTCACCTGGTCCGGTTGCCAGTATCGGTTTTGTGGAAAAGTCCATTCAGTTTGCTTTGTCGGAAGTTCCGCCAGAGAAGCTGGTATTAGGCATTCCTTTTTACGGAAGATATTGGAAAGACGGACAGCGTGGTGGACGTGGTATTTCCTTAACTGATGTCGAAAAATTGGTGAAACAATTTAACGGTAAAGTCTATTTCGCTGAGCAGAGCAAGTCGCCCTATGCAAAAATAACTATTCCTTCCGGGAAATATGCTTATGTTAATGGAATAAAATTAACGGCTGGCAAGTATACAATTTGGTTTGAAAATGACTTGTCACTGAAATATAAGCTGAGATTGGTTGAGAAATATAATTTAATGGGCACCGGGAGCTGGAGCTTAAATCAGGCTCCTGACCAAATCTGGAATTATTACACTTCATGGTTGAATGGTCAGCACTATTTCGTTGATACGGAGAATCATTGGGCGGAATTAGATATTAATGCAACCTATCAGCGAGGGTGGATGCTTGGGACGGCTGAGGGTCAATTTGCACCTAACAAGTCGCTTACTAGGGCGGAGGCAACGGTTGTACTTGTTAGAGCACTTGGGCTAGAGAACTTAAGTTCCAATAATCTATCCGGATTTTCGGACGTGGGGGCGAGTAGCTGGGCTCGAGAAGAAATAGAAATCGCTTTTCAGAATGGTTTGGTTAGCGGAACTAGCCCGGGCTATTTTTCACCGAGCAAGCCACTGACGAGAGCCGAGATGGCTGCCCTCTTAAACCGGATTTTAAAGTTTAACGATTCAGTAATTGCGGATAATCCGTTTTCGGATCTTAGTACAAGCCATTGGGCATATTCGGACATTCTACAATTAAATAATAATAAAATATTTATGGGTTATAATGATGGTGGCTTTCACCCGAATGATGTAATAACCAGAGGACAAATGGCTGTATTGATGAATAGAATAGCCAACGATATTGTGAGATAGGCTTGTGAAGCGAATTAGCTGCCAAAAAGAGGTTTGCTAAATCGGCAAAAATGTTATATAAATGAAGTTGGTAGTCAAGTTGGAGCATGGATGTGATTGCTTGATGGATAATAAAGGAGTTATAAAATTTGTTTTAAAACTGGTGAACGTGGCGAAAACTAAAGATGGGATCGCTAGAATAAACAGGGAGTACTCGAGGAAGCTGGCGGCTTTTAAGGGAAATAGTTCTTTTCTTAAACAGGTAGAAAAGTTATACCGCTATTTTAGGGATCCCTCAACCAGCAAACGAAATAAGGCCTTAATCGGTGCTGGGTTATTATATTTTATTATTCCTACAGATTTGGTGGGAGATTTTATTCCTGCTTTAGGATATCTTGATGATGGGGTTGCCATTGCCTATATTTGGTCAAAGCTTCATGATGAATTAGCCAATTATCAGAAGGATGGCGAGGTAATTGATATTACCTCTGATGTGGAAATTATTGAAGAGGAAAAAAGCGCTGAGGAAGTATTATCTGGAGAAAAAATAGCTGAGAAAAAAAGCTAAAGGCTGTGGTAGACAAGCTTTTAGCTTTTTTGCTGTGTGATGGGAGCTTACTCAAAAGGTCGGGGTGAAAAGTTTGGGAAAAAATTATTTTCCTCGTCTTCTGTCGATGTCGGTAAAAAACCCTCGTTATCGTTAATGATTTTTTCGGCATATTCCGGATTTAGCTTTTTAATTGCTAACAGATAATTTGCTAAGCTATGGTTTTTTAAAAGGTTATAATTTTGGAAGCTTATTGGATGTTTTCCCTTAACGTGTCGATAAAAAAGTCCGTTTTTGACAAAGGGAGGTTCATACCTTCTTTGCAATTCTAAGGGAACCACATCATGAACGTTAACGATCCGCAGATTATTTTTGACAATCTTGTCGTAGTTCTGAGCGAATTTTGGGTCGCCGACTCGGGGCGATGCGAAGGTGTAGACGATCGGTTGTTTAAAATTAGTATTAACAGCGATATCCAGAGCGCTTAGTGTTGCCAATACCCCGCCCAAGCTGTGACCGGTAATTATCAGCTTTTTCTTTGGTGAAAGTTCTTCTAGTCCCTCAATAACGCTCTCTCTAACAGAAGAGTAGATCTCAGTAAATCCCTGATGAGTTTTTCCGGCTTCAGGGACAAAAGGAAATTCTGTTTGATAAATATCCAAAACGTTTTCTGCATCATAAGGTGATAAGGTACCTCTAAATGCTATGATAATCGTTTTTTCCGATTCAATTATAAAGCCAAAGAACTCCGGTGGAGCTTCTTCGGAAGTGGCAAAGATTGATTTAACTATTTGGAAACCCTGTGGGATTACGAAGTTGCCATAGTTTGTTAGCTGTACGGTTGTTTGATGACAGGCTGCAGCAAGAAAAATTGCTAGTTTGTGATTTATCTTCATTGACTAGACCTCCTAAAGATTTCAGTACGAAATTACTATAGTCTATGTGCAGGTGCGTAGTTTGGTTTAACGTTTTTTGCACTTCAAGAGCAAAAATTTTTTGCCGAAGCTTATAGCAAAGCAGTAAATTATGTTAAACTAGTACTGTTATCAGCAATCATCTTCCAGTAAAATCAGCAGTACAACGTAGCAGGAATATCTAAATAAGGAGAAGCATTTTTATGGCTGAAAAGTGGAGATTTCTAGATTTTGAATATTATTCACCGGAATTTAATATGGCACTGGATGAAGCAATTATGGATTGGCATAGCCAAGGCTTGTTTCCACCGACTATCCGTTTTTATGGTTGGAATCCCCCAACCTTATCGATTGGCTATTTTCAACAATTAGATAAGGAGATATCCGTAGCGAAGGTCGAGAAATATGGTTTAGGACTAGTAAGAAGACTTACAGGCGGCAGAGCAGTTCTTCATGACCAGGAGTTGACCTATAGTGTGGTTGTTTCTGAAAAACATCCAATAATGCCAAAAACAGTAACTGAAGCCTATCGGGTTATTAGTCTGGGGCTGCTTGAAGGCTTTAAGGAATTAGGACTTAACACCTCTTTTGCTGTTCCGGAAACATTAGAGGATAGGCAGAGATTAAATAACCCTCGTTCCTCTATTTGCTTTGATGCACCTTCATGGTATGAACTGGTTGTTGAGGGGAGAAAGGTTGCAGGAAGTGCGCAAACTAGGCAAAAGGGTGTAATTATGCAGCATGGCTCGATTTTGATCGAATTGGACGAAAGCATGTTGTTTGATCTATTTATTTATCCAAATGAGCGAGTAAGAGAGCGCTTACAGAAAAGTTTTAAAAATAAGGCAGTAGCAATTAATGATATTTCCCAAAGTAAGAAATCCCTTGAAGAGGTGATCAGAGCCTTTAAGCTGGGCTTTGAAAGAGGACTGGATATCGAGCTGGAAGCTTATCGTTTAAATGGGGAAGAAATTGATTATGTAAACCAGTTGGCAAAGAAACGCTATGGTACCGCAGAGTGGAATTATAGAAGATAATATATTATAAAAAACTTACAGTAAAGGATGGACAGCAATGGCAACAACCGAAAGAGAGAAGCACCCTTGGCTAAAAATAAAATTAAATACAAATGATAATTACCGCGGTCTGAAAAAAATGATGAGAGAAAGAAAATTACATACGGTTTGTGAGGAAGCTAGATGTCCCAATCTTCACGAATGCTGGGCGGTTAGAAGGACGGCTACTTTCATGATCTTAGGAGATACTTGTACCAGAGCTTGCCGCTTTTGTGCAGTAAAGACCGGCTTACCAACGGGGCTAGATTTACTGGAGCCGAGACGTGTTGCTGCATCTGTTAAGGAGATGGAGCTTAATCATGCTGTTATAACCTCAGTGGCTAGAGATGATTTGGCTGACGGAGGGGCAAGTATTTTCGCAGAAACTATTCAAGCGATTAGGGAACTAAGCCCGTTGACAACTATTGAAGTATTACCTTCTGATTTTTTGGGCGATTATGCAAGTCTCCAGATTTTAATGGAAGCACGTCCGGACATTTTGAATCATAATATCGAAACTGTTCGCAGGCTCTCTGATCAGGTACGCGCTAAGGCAAAATATGATCGTTCATTAGAATTCTTACGCCGGGCAAAGGAATTGAAACCGGAAATACCAACAAAATCAAGTATTATGATTGGGTTAGGAGAAACAAAAGCAGAAATAATTGCAGCGATGGATGATCTGCGGGAGAATCAGGTTGATATCCTGACGATCGGACAATATCTACAGCCTAGCAAAAATCACCTTGCTGTAGAAAAATATTGGCATCCAGATGAATTTGCTGAATTAAAGGAAGTAGCTCTCTCAAAAGGCTTTACCCATTGTGAATCCGGTCCGCTTGTCCGTTCCTCTTACCACGCTGACGAACAAGTGAAACGCTAATTGGGATTTTTGTCGCTGCGCATTTCAATACTGTTAAATATATAAAACAATAAAACACCGTTTATGTTCGGTGTTTTATTGTTTTAAAAATATCAGCTTACGGTCCGATTGGAGGTCTGCCATGTTCGTTAAAAGGATTTCCGGCATTTGTTTTAGCGTTGTTGGTTTTTGTAGGTTTATCTGAACGCTCTCTTACGTAACCATAATAGGGGTCGAAATCGAAATCAGGTCCACTTTCTATGCCACCGTAACCAGGGCCCTCTGGTCCGTAGCCGGGACCGCCGCTGTAAGCACCCTCGTAACCAGGCCCACCAGGTCCACCAGGCCCACCAGGTCCATATCCAGGTCCGCCGCCAAAACCGCTATCATATCCAGGTCCACCGCCATATCCACCGTCATATCCAGGACCGCCAGGTCCGCCTGCACCAAATCCGGGTCCTCCACCGGGTCCACCGGGACCGCCAGCACCAAATCCAGGTCCACCAGGTCCACCAGGTCCACCAGGTCCACCGGGTCCTCCACCGGGACCGCCAGGTCCACCAGCGCCAAATCCAGGTCCACCAGGTCCACCGGGTCCTCCACCGGGACCGCCAGGTCCACCAGCGCCAAATCCAGGTCCACCAGGTCCACCAGGTCCACCAGGTCCACCAGGTCCGCCGCCTCTAGCTCTTCTAGCAGGTCCCTTACCTCTTTGACCGCCGCCTGCCATCAGTTGCTTTAAGCCGTCTAAAAAATTATTTCTAGGCAAAAGTGATCCTCCCTTCTTTAATTAGAGCTCAGAATAGGATATGCAATTGACTAACTATTTGTTAGGGCGGATTAAAACTATTTTTTCTCAACGTGACCATTAAAAGTAGTCCAAGAAAAATTTAACAGATGCTTTACAAGAAATAGTTGCCGATAAAGGCAATTAAGATATATTATTAAAATTAATTGATGCTGCTTTAAGAAAGGGGCACCCATCGGGCACAATGATCATATTCCAGCAAAGAAGTTTATCGACGTTGTAGGAATAATTATTAAGGGGCACCCAAGGGCACAACGATCATATTCCAGCAAGAAGGCATATCGATGAAGATAGAATATAATGGGAGGTAGTTAGCTTGACAAATATTTTGGAGGTGCAAAATCTTTCGAAGTCCTATCAAAAAAAGTCTGCTGTTATAGATGTTAGTTTTCAACTTAGGACTGGAGAATCATACGGTTTGCTAGGACCGAATGGGGCTGGAAAATCGACTATTATTAATATGCTTGCGGGAATCTTGGCTGCTGATAATGGCGAAATTTTTATTGGCGGCAATTCGGTTAAGCAGGATCGAAAAAAAGCTCAAATGTTAATCGGGGTAGTTCCTCAAGAGATTGCTCTATATTCTTCAATGAGTGCTGAGGCTAATCTGCGCTTTTTTGCCAAACTCTATGGTTTAACGGGCTCAACGCTTGAGAAAGCTGTGAAGGAGAACCTGCAATTAGTAGGACTCTATGAACGGCGGAAAGAGCCGATAGAGAAATATTCCGGGGGAATGAAGAGAAGAATTAATATTGCTGCTGCTTTACTTCATGCACCAAGACTCTTAATCATGGATGAACCAACAGTAGGTATTGATCCACAATCAAGAAGTCATATTTTGGAGACTATTAAAAAACTGCAAATAGAGAAAGGTGTTAGTATTCTCTATACCTCACACTACATGGAAGAGGTTGAGGCGATCTGTGATCGTGTCGGGATAATTGATCAAGGCCGACTTATTCAAGAAGGGACGATCGCTGAGCTGAAGAGTAAATTTGCAGATATTTCCCAAATAAAAATAGTACCCAAGGAGCTAGAATTGCTAAAGAAAAATTTATCATTTATTCAGGAAGGTCTGGCTGCTGATGCAGAGGAATATGATAATGGAATTATTATAAAAACCCTTAAGCCAAACGAAGCATTGCCGAAAATAATGGAGATTTTTAATCAGATTAAATGTGAAGTTAAAACAATTGAAATTCTAGAGCCTAATTTGGAAACTATTTTTTTATCCTTAACGGGTAGAAGCCTACGAGATGATTAGGAGGCACCCTTCGAGCACAACGATATTATTTCAGCAGGATGCTGGAACGACGATGTAGAAATAAAAAAGGAGGAGATTATAATGATCTTTGCCAATTCTTTAAGAATTGTTGGGGAAATAATCCTTTTCACGGTAAACATGCTGGCAAAAGATAAAAAAAGCTTGGTTATTCTCCTGCTAATGCCCTTTATCTTAATTGCCGTGTTGGGCTCAGCATTATCCGGCGTGATGAGCGGGGGCGGTTTTCAATTTGAAAAGGCGCATCTTGCGATTGTCGATGAGGATCAGAGCATAGCCAGCAATATGCTGATTGACAACGGCTTTAACAATGAAGAGGTAATAAAGCTGCTTGAAGCAGAAGAGTTATCGAAGGATGAAGCTGAAAAGCTGTTTGCTAAGCAAAAGCTTGATGGGATTCTCTATTTGCATCAGGGCTATGAGGAAAGTTTTATTTTTGGTAAAAAGGATCAGGTGCTCTTAAAAATGAATCCGACAAAAGCCTTTCAAGCGGATATAATTAAGCAAACACTGAATATGGATCATATCTTAGGTAAATTAGCTGTTGATTCAGTCAATGCCGGCAGAGCGCTTAGTGATTTTCCAACTGTAGATAATTTTCTTTCAGAGCAAACTTTGCTTTTAGAGGTGAATAAGGGCGATGTTCAAGAGGTAACGATTAGCGCCTTTCAATATTATGCAGTTGGTATGGGAGTGATGTATGTTCTATTTACGATGTTCACCGGTATAGGTTTCGTCATGGATGAAAGACAGCAAGGCACTTTGTACAGGGTAAAAATGACCGGGGTTTCTTCAAGCCTCTATTACCTAAGCAAGAGCTTAGCGTTTATGTTTATAAGTATTTTGCAAATGTTAATTCTCTTTATAAGCAGCCATTTGGCTTTTGGCGTGGAATTCGGTGATTATCCCGCTTGGCTCTTTCTGATATTCGTCGCCTATAGTCTGGCAATAAGCGGCTTAATGCTTTTGCTTTTACGATGGATCAGGAATCAGAATACCTTGAACGTCTTTTTTAGTATCGGGGTACCAGTTATCGCTGCACTAGGAGGCTCAATGATTCCTGTCGGAAATTTTCCGGGATTTATCGAGCCAATCTCTAATCTCTTGCCAAACCGTTGGGCGATTGAAGCCTTAACTAAGGTTATTCTGAATAGACCGGAAGAGGTAACTAGTCATTTAGTATTTCTTTTTAGCTTTGCTTTGATTACCGGTGTAGTTGGTATTTGGCAGCTAAGCAGAAGGGAGGCTTACTAAATATGCGCAATATTTTTAATATCGCTTTATGGAAGACTAAGTGGCAGTTGAAAGCCAAAAGCAGTTGGGTAAATATGTTTATCTTGCCGGTAGTCTTTGCGTTGATTTTTGGGGGGATGCAGTCAGATAATCAAGGTGACGACAAGGATTATTTGGTGAAAGTCGGGATGGTTCATAGCTCAACTGCGGTTAGCATTGAATTGTTGGAAGAGATTATTGGAAAGCAGCTAAATGCGGATATTGTCCTTTTTGAAGATAGCCAACAAGCAAATACAGCAATGAAAAATGGAGCAATAAATGCTGTTGTATTGTGGGACGATTATTTTGAGGAGACATGGAGTAAGCAAGAGGAGACTTCTTTTAGTTTTCTTTATGAGAAACAGACTGCAGAGAATTTTATGATGGAGCAACAGATGAAACAGTTAATTATCGGATTGAATGCCATTCCGATGATGGGTTATGATAAGACCTTGTCAGCAGCCGAGCAGGTCGAGCAGTGGTTAAACACTTGGCAGAATTATAGCTCCACGATGGTTAGTGTAGCAATTCAATATGGTGAGCAGGAATCAACGGATAGTAGTTTTTCTCGGATGTTTGTTGGTTTTTCTTTAATGTTCCTGATGTTTACGTTAAACCAATCAGCCTCGACAATCCTTGAAGAAAAAGAGGCAGGAACTTGGAACCGAATGCTTACCGCACCGTTGGATAAAAATCAGCTGATATTTGGTAATATCATGCATTTCTTGTTGATGGGACTAATCCAATTTATTGTTCTGATGCAATTTAGTAGGATAGTTTTTGCTGTTAATTGGGGTCATTATTTTGATACACTGCTTTTTGTGGCACTTGTTATTTTGACAGTTTCAGGGTTGGGATTTATGATGGCGACCTTTGTTAAAAGTAAGGTTCAACAAAACATAATTGGGGCAGTAGTAATTACTGTTACCAGCATGCTAGGCGGAGTATATTGGCCGTTATCGATCGTTTCGGAGTTTATGCGAAAGTTAGCCGATTTTGTCCCGCAAAAATGGGCGATGGATGGCTTAAGTCAGCTAATGTCCGGAGGTTATCGCCTCTTCGACGTAACCAAGCCAATCTATATTTTACTTATTTTTTTAGCAATCTTTTATCTGATAGGCTTTATAAGAGTCAGAAAAATTTAGCCCGATTTTGAAACGATTTTCCTCAAGCAAAGAGAGTTTGCCAAATTGTCTGGCAAACTCTTTTTTTAAGCGTAGGGGACGGTACTTCTTGCCTTTTTTCAAGAAGCGTCGGCGAAAAGTGTAGGGGACGGTACTTTTTGCTTTTTATAAATTAGTAATATCTAAAAATAATCAAAATATAATTTACAAAAAGGGTTGTCTTATTTAACCATAGGAGTGTTGTTAATGAAATTTACGGGTAGATTAATCGGACTAATAATAGTGGCTTTTTTATGGTTTCTAATTTATATATATGCTTCAAAAACATATCCTTCATTTGTAATCTCACTTGCAATATTCTGCGGCACAATCGCCATCGGTTGGTTTCTTGGGAAAAAATATGATTTTAGCAAATATTACTCAGAAAAAGATCCTTTAACCGAAGTATATAATCGAAGAATCGGTCTTGAATTGGCGGAATACTTAAAGAAGCTGGTTGAAAGGAATCAAGAGGGATTGGCAGTTTTGATGATTGATATTGATAACTTTAAGCAAATAAATGATAGCTATGGTCATAGCTTAGGAGACCAAGTCTTGCAAACAACAGCAAATATTCTTCAAGACTGCATCAGAAAAAGTGACTTAGTAATCCGCTATGGTGGAGATGAATTTGTAATGGTTTTTATCCAAAAGAATACTAGTGATCTGAAGTTGATCAAAAACAGGATATTAGAAAGAATAGCTCAGATTCAAAAGGATATTAGTGTTCCCGTTAGCATCTCTATCGGATCAGCTGTTTATCCCGAAGATAGTACGGAGATTGACACCCTAATCAGCTTAGCAGATAGGGGAATGTACAAAAACAAAGGTCAAAGAAAAGAGCTTAGCAGCCTAAACTAAAAACTAGATTGCAGAGCAGACTTGCAAGGTAAAGCAGTGTGATAGGTTCGGTCGATGGGGACAGGTAGTTTGTCTGGTTCTTCAAGTTCAGTCGATGGGGACAGGTGAAATGTCCGATCCTAATTCAGAAAAAATGGCCTATCCCTATCGTTCGAAGCAGTTAGGCTTTCTCAACAACATATTTGCTAGATCCAGTTACTCGAGCAATTTGACGAATACTGATTTTTTCTGAAACTTTTAGCTTGTGAAAAATCTCGTTTTTCTGTTTTCTGTCTAGCAAATGAAACTTTGCAGGGATAATATCATACTTTTCTTCAATTATTCGGCGAACCTCGTTATCAGATATTTTATATTTTTCTTGATATTCCATACATTCGTCATCATTAAATTCGCTCATAAACTTCTTGTATTCAACTCGAGCCTGTTCCTTATCCAGTGAGAACAAATTTAACGCAAAACTTGTATCAATTATTTTTTGGTCTTTAATATAACTATTGTAGCTACTCCATAGATAATCCGTAACGTTTGTTACAAGACCAGCTTTTAGCGGGTTTTGATGGATATACCTTAGAACCGTTAAAAAGTAGTCATCTGTCTCTACTACTTCACTATTAAATCGTTCCTGAAAAAAGTGTCCGCAACGCTCATATTTTTCATTGTACCAGAAAACGTAACTGGAACTAATTCGTTTTACTGTTGTAGAGATAGGTTCATTTCCTTCTTGTAATAGCAGATGTACATGATTATCCATTAGACAGTAACCATAGAGCATAAAATCACTTTTATCTTTATAGTTCTTCAGTGTCTCCAAAAATCTTAGTCGGTCTTCATCGTCCTCATAGATGTTCTGACGGTTTATTCCTCTCATCATTACATGGTAGATACCTGTCGAGCTTTTTTCGCGTGCTTGTCTTGCCATAAATAACACCTCCAAAATAAAATATATCATATTTTATTATTCCAGACAACTCACCTGTCCCCGAACCCGCCCTGCAGACAACTCACCTGTCCCCGAAGGTTCGCCGAAACTCAAGTGTGGAATCTGCTAAATCGTTGCACCGATAGCTGCTACAATGGTTCCTAAGACTTCTATCCAGTTGCCTAAAATATTGAGATGATTTCTTGATGACTTTCTCTCTGGCATTTCTTTGATTTTGCTAACAGCTTCTGTTAAGTTACCTAAGGCTTGCAGTTGATTTCCGAGAATAATTAGCTTCTGTGATTCGGAAGGCGCCTTGCTTTCTCCGACAACTACCAAAGAATTGCCTAATGTCCCAACGATAGAGCCCAGAATTAATAAGCTTTTACTATCAGGGTGTTTTTCTGTTTTTAAAGCAATTATTTTTATGGAATTGCCTAAAGCCTGTAGAATCTCGCCTAATTTTACCAGTTGTCGATCTGCACCAAGTGCTTGCAAACTTTCGCCAACTGCTTGTAGTCCATTGCCGATAATGGCGATTTCCAGATCATTGATTCCTTTAAACGTTTTTGATTGATTGGTGGCCGAAATAGTCGCTCCTAGAGCCTGTATCCAAGAACCAATTGCTTGCAAATATTTGTTAAGCACTTTTGTAACCACCTTAAGAAAAATCTATCTTCGGTTTCAACAAGACCCCCCTTCAACACCGTAAGAGGGAGTTGCAACCATACATTTCGCACTACGTCGATTAAGCTCCCATGTCCGAAAAAATCGTTGTACTCGAAGAGTGTTTCAATCCTCGAAATAAGTCTCGCTAAATTCAGATGGAGTTAAAACTCCATCTGAATGAGTCTCGCTTTATTGTTTATCCGATTTTTTTATTAGAATATTCCAAATTGCAACTTTATGCTGTGGTTCATTTACCTAAAAAAATTTTTTCTTTTGAAAACAAAGGAGGCTGCAACAATTTATCGAATTAGATATAGCGTGAATACTGATTAGTAGACATTATTTTTAAGAGTTAGGAAGGTGAAGATCTTGCGGCAACCATGGAATGTATTTGTATTTTTATTTCGAAGATCTATAAATAATGTAGAATTTGTGTTGTTGAAAAGAAAGGATGATGGCATTTGGCAAAGTGCTTCAGGGGGTGGTGAGGATGAAGAAACCCCTGAAATGGCTGCACACCGTGAGGCTTTTGAAGAAACAGGGTTACCGCAATCTGTGAAGCTGTATAAGCTAGATACTATGAGCTATATGGAAGCCAATATCTTTAAATGTTATCAGCAATGGGGCGAAGATATTTATGTAGTTCCAATGTATTATTATGCAGCTGAATATAATGGAGATATTAAGATTTCTGAAGAGCATAGCGAATATGGGTGGTTCAATTATGATGATGCACACAACCTCTTATATTGGCATGACAATAAAACTGCGTTATGGGAACTGAATGAAAGGTTAAAGAAAGGCAATTTAATAGCTGGACGACCGACCCATAGGGAAAACAACTAACCGGACAACTAACCTGTCCCCGAGTCTGGAAATAGGGAGAACAACGAACCGGACAACTAACCTGTCCCCGAGTCTATTTGAAGAAGACAAGGGAAACGTCCCTTTGTCTTCTTTCGTCTTTAGTTGATTAGAGCTTGCAGGGGGGCGGGGATTCTGCCGCCGCGGTTGATAAATTTTTCGGAGGAAAAATTAATTACCGGCATAACGGGGGCTCTGCCCAATAAGCCGCCAAATTCCGCTATCTCTCCTTCTTTCTTACCTGGGACTGGGATAACACGTACTGCTGTTGTTTTTTTATTAATCATTCCTATTGCTGCTTCATCAGCAATTATCGCTGAAAGAGTTGCTGATGAGACATCGCCGGGCAGGGCAATCATGTCTAAGCCTACTGAGCAGACACAGGTCATTGCTTCTAATTTGGCTAAGCTTAATGCTCCGTCGAGAGCCGCGCGAATCATCCCGTTATCCTCGCTGACCGGAATAAAGGCTCCGCTAAGTCCTCCTACATATGAGCTTGCCATTGCTCCACCTTTTTTTACCGCATCATTCATTAGAGCTAAGGCAGCGATAGTCCCGTGTGTACCTGTTCGTTCGAGACCGATTTCTTCCAAGATTTCGGCTACACTGTCCCCGGTGGCGTTTGTTGGGGCTAGGGATAGATCCATTATTCCAAAGGGAACCTGCAATTTATCTGCTACTACTCTCCCGATTAATTCTCCCGCCCTAGTGATTTTGAAGGCAGTTTTTTTGATTACCTGGGATACCTCGCCAAGATCGGCATCGGGATAACGACGCAAGGCATTTAAGACAACTCCCGGACCGCTTACACCGACATTTATTACTGCTTCACCCTCACCGACTCCGTGAAAAGCACCAGCCATAAAAGGATTATCATCAACTGGATTGCAAAATACTACCAACTTGGCGCAAGCTATCCCGTTTTGGTCGGCAGTTAAATTAGCGGATTCTTTGATGATATCCCCCAATAGCTTTACCGCATCCATGTTAATGCCTGTTTTGGTAGTGCCGATTGAGACAGAAGAACAGACCCGTTCGGTGGATGATAAAGCTTCAGGGATAGCTGCTAGCAGGGTTGCTTCACTATGGGAAATGTGCTTATGAACCAAAGCTGAATACCCACCGATAAAGTCAATCCCTAAGTCCTTGGCCGCCTTGTCTAAGACCTTAGCAACCTCAACAGCTTGCTCTTTGGTAGCTTTGCCAAGAATGTCGGCGATTGGTGTTACAGAGATTCGCTTATTGATAATGGGGATTCCAAATTCTTTTTCTACTTCTTTAACCACAGAGGTTAAATCACTGGCAATATTAGTAATTTTTTGATAAATATTCGACTTCATTTTTTCAATATCGGAATCTGCACAATCCCGAAGATTAATTCCCATCGTAACAGTTCGGATATCGAGATTCTCCATTTGCACCATTCTAATGGTCTCTAACATTTCATCTATGGCAATTCTTGTCATCTTCTGTCCTCCATTATATTCGATGCATAGCTTTAAAAATCTCTTCCAACTGGATATTGATTTTTAATCCCAAGCTATCACCTAAAATTTGTAGTTTTTCACTAACCTCAGCCACAGATTCTCTTGCTTCGGCTAGATCAACCAACATCATCATTGTAAAGAAATCCTGCAGAATTGTTTGGCTAATATCTAAGATATTAATTTTGTTTTCTGCCAATACAGTTGTAACCATGGCGATTATTCCAATCTGATCTTTACCAATAACACTAACTACAGCTCTTTTTTCACTCAACTCAAATACCTCCCTAAGATAATTACCAATAAAAAAAGCTGGACTAATGTCCAACCTCAGAAACAGACCCAATAGGAGTACTATAAAACTACAGCACCTCTAAAAAAGTCTTCTGTCCATTTGCCTGAGATTGTGAACCCTTCGGCGCCGCTTGCGCGGTCTCTCCAGAAGCTGCTCCTGTTATAGTTTTACCCATAACATTCATAGCCTAATTTTTTAATTAAAAATATAATGTTCCAATTGTAACACATCTTTTTTGGCATTACTAGCCCAAAAATAATTTCACTGAGTTTTTGCACTTCTAAATGCTTTTGCTTATATAATAAAGCACACATGAAGAATCTCAATGAAGATTAATCAGAGTACAAGTCACACTACTTCGACTAAAGTCGAAAGTTGTGCTACGCGAGACTTATAACACATTAGGATTATTATGAGGTGGAAAGATGCGCTGTTTAGTAATTGGTTATGGTTCGATCGGCAAAAGACACGCAAGGATCTTACATACTGGTGGCTGCGAGGTGGCGATTGTTAGTAGTCGAGAAATCGAATTTTTTCCATGCTATCAGCGCATAGCAGTTGCCTTAAGGGATTTTCAGCCGGAGTATATAGTTATCGCTAATCGAACCAATGAACACTATAGCACTTTAGTCGAGTTGATTAATAGCTCTTATCACGGCAAGGTTCTCGTCGAAAAACCGTTATTTTCTGACAGCAAAAAGCTTCCGCAGAATGATTTGGAGATCTTTGTAGGCTACAATCTGCGATTTCATCCGATTATTCAAGAGCTTAAACAGTTAGTTACCGAGGAAAGAATTCTCTCAGTTCAGATCTACGTTGGACAGTTCCTCCCCGCTTGGCGACCGGATACCGATTACCGTTTAAGCTATTCAGCGAAAAAGGAGCTAGGTGGTGGTGTTTTAAGGGATTTGAGCCACGAGCTGGATTATCTGACCTGGCTTTTTGGCGACTGGCGAGGGTTGGTTGCTGGCGGCGGGCATTTAAGCAGCTTGCAAATTGACAGTGAAGATGTTGTTGGGATGCTGATAACTACTGAAAAAGCTCCGATCATCAATTTGCAGTTAAATTATCTGGATCTCATTGGGCGGCGAGAGATAATTATTAATACCGAGAAAAAAGCAATAAAGGCCGATTTGTCAAGCAATACTCTGCAAGTAAATAAGGAGTACCTGCGCTTTAATGTCCATCGGGATGATACTTACTTTTATCAGCATCAGGCTATACTTAACGAGAAATATCAGAATCTTTGTAGCTTGGATGAGGGGATGAAGGTAGTTGAGATGATTAAGGCTGCGGAAGAATCTATTAAGATGAGGAAGTGGGTAGAGATTGAATAGATTATGTACTATTTGCGCAAGAGCAGGGTCCAAGGGTGTTAAAGATAAAAATGTGCGAGAGGTGCTTGGTCGGCCTCTAATCGCCCATACAATACTTCAAGCCAAGGCTGCTAATATTTTTCAACAGATAGTAGTCAGCAGTGACTCAGACTATATCCTGGGAATTGCCGGAAAATGGGGAGCGGATTTACTGATCAAAAGGCCGCAAGAACTGGCAGCTGATGATGTTGGAAAGCTTCCGGTTATTAAACATAGCTTGGAAACAGTCGAAAAAATAACTAAAATAAAATATGAGCTAATCGTCGATCTAGATGTCACCTCTCCACTGAGGGAGCTGAAAGATATCCGAAATGTAGTCGAAATGATGGAGAATAAGCTGCCGACGAATGTGGTTTCAGCTGCACCGGCACGGAGATCCCCCTATTTTAATCTTGTGGAAATTAATGAGCACTGTAAAGTAGTCTTGTCAAAGCCGATGGAGAAAGAACTTCTCCGCAGACAGGACTCTCCGAGCTGCTTTGATTTGAATGCATCTGTATATGCCTTTAGCCGAGAAACCTTGCTGAATAATCTTCCGCTAATTAATAGCGGTACTCTGCTTTATGAAATGCCTTCGGAAAGATCTTTTGATATTGATACTGAGCTGGACTTGGAGATTGTCAAATTATTAATGAAAAAGAAGGAGACTATGCAGAATGGGTAGCTTTTCATATAAAGACTCTTTTAGCTTAAAAGGGAAAAATGCGGTTGTCACTGGAGCAGTTGGTGTTTTAGGAGTAAAGTTTTGTGAAGGACTAGCAGAATATGGGGCAAATGTGGCAGTAGTAGATCTAGATGAAATGCAGGCACAAAGCTTTGCTGACCATCTAAGGCAAAAATTTTCCATAAATGCTGTAGGAATCGGCTGCGATGTTTCTTCAGCAAAAGAGGTTGAAAGAATGGTCGAAACGGTAGTGGAAGAATTAGGAAGCATCAATATTCTGCTAAACAACGCAGCGAGTAAAACAACTGATTTATCAGCATTTTTTGCTCGGTTTGAGGAGTATTCTTTAGAACAGTGGCGAAAGGTTATGGCGGTAAATATTGATGGGATGTTTCTGGTCGCTCAAGCGGTAGGCAAGCAAATGCTAAAACAGG
>Ga0209346_1000556_pt1 | contig 30812 bp, 22 predicted proteins | sample AutmiccommunBRH9_FD_187381 | JGI IMG/M metagenome (GOLD analysis project Ga0209346, IMG submission 187381) | Deep subsurface microbial communities from Mt. Terri, Switzerland - Autotrophic microbial communities BRH/9 (SPAdes) (version 2) | ecosystem: Environmental > Aquatic > Deep subsurface >...
GCACGATGCTCACCAAAAATCCGAACCGCGCGTTCGCGGACCTCAGGCGAAAACTTGTTTCTTGCGTTGCTCATTATAGCTCCTTCTCACAGATAGGAGCCTCCAGCAAACCCGGGACGCTTCAGGTTCACCAAACGTATTTCCCGTCCAGATGCTTTGAAACGCCTGCCCCAGTGATGGGCGCTCGCACAGGCTTCCATCGCAAGGACAACTGGATCAAGCTTAGTCACAGCTGCCTCGAACTTAGAGCGGCTTACCTTGCGAGAAACCACTACACCGTCAGCAGTGATCCCGTATATATGAAATGACCGCTTCCCCAAATCTACCGCCAGTAATTGAATCGTCATCGTATCTCTCCTTTCCATTAGATCACTTAATATTGATCGGAAAACAGGAGGCGTCCATCCCATAACATATGGACGTGATCGCACGACAACACGCCGTTGATGATGGTCACACCCATTTCAGCACAAACTTGCCGGATGATCTCGCGCACCCGCAAGCGCACTTCACCATGCAGCACCTTGAACCGATATTTCGGTGCCCAGACGAGATGATAACGATGATGAAAAGCCGTGTGGCTGCCGCGTGAATATGGCATAAGCACTATCCTCCAGAAAATGACTTCGCCTGCGAGCCGGTCATTTTCTGGAGGATAGTGCGGAGCAAACCAAAACGGCTGAAGCCTGATACCAGCTATAAGCTGGTGGGTTTATTGAACTTGATCCGTGTGAACTTTGAGCAGATGATCGAGCTGAGGCTTGCGAAATTTCGACACGACACGGGTCGTCGTCGCAAGCAAGGCAAGTTGGTCCGTGGCTGCGTCATATCGTGGCCAGCCGGGTGTGAGCGAACAACGCGGCGTCCCGCTCTTTGCAAAGGCCACCCAGCAGGAAGACAACTCGGCGCTGAAGCGGCGGTCGGCGTCGCTTACGGATCCGGCAAGCGACGCGAGATAATCGAGCGTGCCGAAAACGTAAGGAATTTCGGACCCGTGCGCCGCACCCTGCACTCGGTCGCGGCGCCCTTCGGCGACATAGTCGAAATGATAGAGATAACTTGGTGCGCCGTGCTGCGTTCGCCCGGCAAGCCACCGAGCCGGGGCCACGAACCAGGCATCGCCGAGAACCTGGCGCGCCAGTTCGTCGTCCGCGAGTCCCGCGCCATACGCTGTGCGACCGACGCCGGTATCTTCCCCCAGAAAGGCAAGTGCAGTGGCGGGCGGCACCCCCATCGCAAAGATTACGCTTGCCTCGTTACTGTTCGCCCCGACCATTAGCGGGACATCCACCGGTTCGGCACGCGCCATGGTCCGCCATGGCGATTCGCGCACCAACATTCCATCGATGAAGGGGCCAATCATCGCACCCGGCGCGCGGCTTTCACCCGCCGTCACCAGCGCCGCGACCGGCAGAGCGCGCAAATCATCGGCGCTGGCCGAAGCTCGTGCCCCAGCACTTTCGGCCAACGCCAAGCCACGCTTCTCCTCATCGGCAAGGATCCGAAGGTCGGTGAGTCCGACCCCAGATTGGACTATCGCGCGTGCGAAAAGTCCTTTGGCCTCGCGATTCGCAAGAAATGTCGAGACTGCGATCGCGCCGGCAGATTCGCCGAACAGTGTGACCTGCTGCGGGTCGCCGCCGAATGAAGCGATGTTCGTCTGGACCCAACGTAGCGAGGCCAGCTGGTCCATCAGCCCATAATTTCCGATCGCCTCGTCGTCCGGAGACGCCGCCGTCAATGCGGGATGGGCAAAATAGCCGAGCGCGCCGAGACGATAATTGATCGTAACCAGAATGACGCCTTGTTGGGCGAAGGCCGACCCGTCAAACACTGGGAAGGTGCCCGATCCAATCACATGCGCGCCCCCGTGCATCCAGACCATTACCGGCAGGTTGCGGGCACCTTTGGGCCGCCAGATATTGAGCTGGAGGCAGTCCTCCGATTGCTTTTCGGCGATGCCGCCCGCAATCAGCGCCGGACGTACTGTCTGCGGACAGGCCGGACCGATGACCGAGGCATCGCGCTCGCCTTGCCAGCCTGGCGCAGCCTGGGGCGCGCGCCAGCGCAAGGGACCAGTTGGCGCGGCCGCGTAAGGAATATTCAGGAATCGCTCGACAAGACCGTCAGTTGCTCCGGCCAAACGTCCCTGCTCGATAGTTGCGCGCGGCACGTCCGCGGCCCTCTCGGCCGCGCTTGCGGCCGTCAGTGAAAAAAGTGCGGAAATAATAAAAAGAATCGGGGATCTAAACGTTGGCTTCATTTCCAGGTCCGTTTCCCTGTTGCTTCTCGTGGCCCGGAGCGGATCAGAATTTGACACGACCTTCGATCCCGATGACGCGCGGCTGGCTGTAGCGGTTGATCGTCGGTGCCTGAGCGACGAAGTAGATTTTGTCGAACACATTGTTGGCGAACGCGGACAGGCTGAAATCGCCGAACTCGGCTCCGGCCCTGAGATTGACGAGGACATAGTCGTCGAGGTCAACCGATGTGGCGGTGAGTTCCTGCTTGCCCCCCCATTGCCCGCTGACGAGGATATTGCTCGTCAGGGCGACATCTTTGCCCACCGGATAGCGCAGATTGAGGTTAGCCGAGGCGAGCCAGTCGGGGACCTGCGCAAGGTCGAGACCATCAAAGCGGCCGCTCTTTACCTTGCCGCCTTGGCGCGAGCCGCTGAGCGCGAGGCGTCCCGAACCCTCGCCGAGGTCGAAGCCATGGCTGACTTCGGCCTCGATGCCCCAGCTTTTTGCATCACCCGCGTTGGTGAGAAAGGCGACCGCGGCGACCGGACAGGCCGCATTGGTCAGCGCGCAGCCATCGTCGACCTGTGCGATCAGATCGTCGAGCACGGTGTAGTAGCCTGAGATTGCGAAATAGCCGCGCCGGATCGGAGTGCCCTTGATGCCGAATTCATAGGATGTGCTGCTCTCGTTACCGAACAGGACCTGTACTGGACTCGGTGCGCGAGGGTCGGATAGTCGCGTGTTGAAACCACCGGCGCGGTAACTGCTCCCGACCTTGCCGTATGCGAGAACATTTGCCGTAAGCTTCTGCGAAAGCGTCGCATTGTAGGAGATATTGTCGGCGCTGATGCTATCGTCGATGATCCGCGCGGGACCCCCCGTTGGGAGTCCCGTCGCGAGATCGAAGAGGCGGGCTGTGATACTCCGGCTGTCGCGGGTGTACCGAAGCTCGCCAGTGAGGTTGAGGCTTTCGGTAAGGTCGAAGCCGAGTGAACCATAGGCCGCATAGCTCTCGAAATTGAGCCGCGCGGGAGCGATATTGCCGGGCGAGGAATTGGCAAGCGTCTGCGTACGAGTTGTGGTCACCGAAAAGTCACTGTCGAGCAGCAACATATCGGCGCCGACAAGCCAGGTCAGACGGTCGCTTGATCCGCTGACGTGAATGTCCTGCGTGAAATTGTCGGTGGTATCGACCACGAAGGACGAAGCGCTGGGATCGATGGGGGTCAACGCACCGATCTCGCCCGCCGCCCGCGCGCGCGCGAGTTCGGCCGGACTCACCGCGTCATTGTCGAGGTCATACTCGGAATGACGCTTGCGCAACGAAGTCGTCGACGTGAGATCCGCGCCGCCCAGATCGATGCGGAAAATCGCCTGCAGCCCATCGACGTCCTGACTGGCGCGCGGAGCTGTGCTCCAGGGATAGCGGAAGCGATCTTGGGTGTAGCCTCCTGGAAAGCCCGGCGTACCGGCTGGAATGGATATTTGATAATGGATTGCAGGCGTGGTCAGCCGCTGCGTCTCGGCCATGAAGATGGCATCGACGGGGCCGCGCTTGAGGCGCAGCTGGCCGCGAAGTCCATGCCCGTTCTGCCGGTCGAAATAGACATCGTTGTCGGGATTGTAGAAGAAACCCTTGTCCTGCTCGACAAAGTCCGCGCTGAGGCGAACCGCTATCCCTTCGGCGAGCGGGACATTCGCCGCACCCTGAAGCTGCAGGTTTTCGTTCTCGAAGCTATAGCGGGCACTTGCCCAGCCTGAGACATCGAATTCCGGCTCGGCCGAGATGATGTTGATCGCACCGCCAACCGCATTCCGGCCGTAAAGCGCACCCTGCGTCCCGCGCAGCACTTCGACTCGGCCAATGTCGAGCAGGTCGAGGCGCGTAAAGTTTCGGCCACCCACGGCGCCACCCGCGATATAGGCACCATTGCGATAGAGGCCGACGCTCGGATCGCCGTTGGTTGCACGCGCAGTGGAGGATGCACGGATGGAAATCTCGGACGTGATCGACGAGTTTAGATTATTGAACCGGACACTAGGCTGATCCGCGAGCAGTTCGCCGGTGCCGGTCGCGCCACCGCGATCTGCGAGTGAGGCACTGTCGATTACCGAGGCTGCCGTGGGAACATCCGCGAGCCGCTCTTCACGACGCCGCGCCGTAACGACGATCGTGCCGTCATCCCCTGCCTCCGTCGCTTCCTCCGCCGGGAGAGCTTCGGCCAGTCGATCCTGGGCGAATGCGTTTGGACTTGCCGCTACCCAAATGGCGGACGCGCAGAAAAGAAAGTGCGCCTTGAACTTCATAAAGTCTCTCCCTTTTTATAGCAATTATTATCGATAATTTTTCACAAAATCGCGCGCAAGTCAAGTCCGAAACGCGCAGCACGGCAGTGCCCTGATCCAGCTGCTTATGGGACGATAGCGGTCAACAGGTCTCGGAAGCCCCGCGCAGTTGCAGCGAGGGGGTCAGGTGTAACGGTCGATAAATCATCGGTTGCAGCGTGGTGATGACGGTGTGCACCAAAGATGCCGGCATGACGCGGGTAGCCGGCCTTGATCACTTCGGAAAGTTCGCCCGCTGTTCCTTCAGCCGAAGGATAGGCCATTTCTATTCCTGGCTGTCCCTTGAATGCCTCGCGAGCACGCGCGACAAATTCGGGCGACGTCATGATGAAGCGATAGGGATCCGCGCTCGGCAGTGGCAGCAAGCGCCCCGGCGTTTCGTGATAATCGCGCCCCGCGGCATTTGCGCCGAGATGTAACCAGAAATCGGTTTCGCGGGGCGGGGGGCCGACTTTTCTGATGATTTGGCCCGCACCGAGATTCTCGTATTCATGCCCGCTGTTACATAAGAACAGCAGGCTGTGCTGCGGGAACGCGCGCGGCATCCACTCTGAGAGCGCGAGCCAGATCGCAATGCCGGGGCCCCGCTCGCCCACGCAATCTGTCCAGCCGGAGCGCGGCGTCGAGACGACGAGCCAAGGACGCCTCGGGCGAATGAGGCGCCCGATGACATTCTGCGCGGTGCGTGTACCACCTTGGCCACGGAGTATGAGGTTGGCCGCAGCTCCATGACGCGCGGCCTCGATCACGGGGCCAGCTAATCGCGGCGCCAGCACGGCAAGCGGTCGCTCCGAAACAAATCGATCGGCAGGAGTGTTAAGGAGCAGCGCTTCGCCCGTAGGGCCGATGGTCACGAGTATTACTGCGCTCGCGCCTCGAGCCAACGCGTCGTCAATTGGCTCGCGAGCCGCGCGATCGACCAGGCTCGACCAGCGGCGATAAGGCAAGCGTACCACGGCGATCGCTCCGTCAAGCGGGCCCGCAAACTCGACGAGACGGAGCGGCGCATTAAGGCCCGCTGCGGCGGTTTCGACAGCCAGCTGCTGCACCACGAGAGGCACCTTGTGATTGCCAAAAGCAAGTTCGCAGCGCGAGGCCTCAAACCAAGGCACATCGAACGTCTGCTGCTCGACCTGCAATCCGGCTTGGCCCAGTCGTTTCGCGGTCCAGTCGGCAGTCCAGGTGTCGCCCGTCCCGCCAGATTGCTTGTTGCCGGCCTCGGCATAGTATCTGAGATCCGCAAACAGGCGCTCGGCACCAAAAACGCTTCCATGACTGGAAGCTGCGACAGCGGGCCTGGTGTGCAATGCTAAGGGGGCCGTGAGGCCCACCTTAAGGAGCGTGCGGCGGTCTGTCGGAGACCGGCTCATGTCGCCTTTGCGCGGCGCCGCCGCCGCTTGGGTTTCGCATGCCGTGCTTTGTACTCCTCGAGCGCCCGCCCGAAACTGTCTTGCGTCACGCCGATCAGGTCACGTGCGGAAGAATCGGCGGCAGCGCCGTCACGCGCGACAATATGCCGACAAAGCACGTCGTAAAGAACGGCCGACCGCTTCACCGCCTCGTTGCCATGTGTCTCGATATAACTGTCGGTATACACATTGTGCTGCCAGCGCGCGAGGAGGGCGACGCGGTCAAGCATTTCAAGCGCAAGAGGTGCATTGCTCCGCTTTGCGATGAAGCGACCGATTCGGTTAGAGACCTTTATATGTTCGAAGGTGCTTCCAGTGCGCTGGGTGACGTCCTTATATTCGACCAGCCGGTGCATCAGTTCGCGCCCGTCGCGATCGGTCATCTCGGTCGCAGCGAGGCGGCAAACGACTCCGAACAGCGATTTCCACAGTTCATAGACCTCGTTGGCAGCATGCTCGTCGATGTCGATCACATAGGTGCCGCGCCACGGCACCACCTTGACGAGACCAATCCGCGCCACATGGCGGAATGCCTCGCGCACGGGCGCGTGGCTCACCCCGAACCGCGCAGCGATTTCGCGCTCCCGCAGCCACGACCCGGGTGCAATTCGCCATTCGACGATGTCGTCGGTCAAGAGACGCGCGATTACGCGGTCTTGTGTCGGTGCACTGTCGTCTTCTGTCTTCGTCGCGCCCATTTTTCCGTTCAGTTTTCCTGGCTCCCGGCACCATCCCCTCTTGCAGCGCGCGAGCAATCAATTATTGCGGAATCCATTATTATCGATTATAACTACAAATACAAATACAAATACAAATACAAATACAAATATCCGTAGAGAGCGAGGTAAAATGATGCAGAAGCTATGGGCTGTGGTGACTTTCTTCGCAATGTTTATGACGATAGATGAAACACGCGCAGAAGCACTTTCGCAAGCGAGTTGCGCAGCAGCGATAGCTTACTCCGACAGTAACAAAGGGCGCGCGGTGCTTGTCCTCGAGAATGGGCGCGTGTTGTGCGAGTCACCCAAGACGAGCGAGCCATATGAACTATGGTCGGGAACCAAGAGCCTTGCTGGGCTGATGGCTGCAGCTGCGGTCCAGGACGGACTTCTTGCCTTGGATGAGAGCGCGGCGAAAACGATCACTGAATGGAGAAACGATCCACAGAAGAAGGCAATCACACTGCGCCATCTTTTGTCGATGACGAGCGGCCATCCCTCAGCCATAGGGCGTCCTCGGGGCTATGCCGCATCATTGAAGATTTCACTCACTGCCCAGCCGGGTTCGCGGTTCCAGTATGGACCGGCCCCGATGCAGATTTTTGGCGAGATCATGCGGCGCAAGCTCGAATTGGCGGGACAGGATCCCGACCCACGGCACTATCTAGAACGACGTATTCTCGATCCGATCGGCATTACCGTTGCCGAATGGCGCAACGGAGCAGATGGGAAGCCACTGATGGCACAGGGTGTGAAGATGAGTGCACAGCAATGGGCGAAGCTCGGAGAATTCGTTCGCGAAGGCGGCAGGATCGGAGACGCGCAGCTGGTCGATCCCGGCGCATTTGCTGCGATGTTCGAAGGTAGTCACGAAAACCCGGCTTACGGCCTGACCTGGTGGCTTCCACGAGCCACGCCGGTCAAAGATCCTGTGACAGCCTCAACTGACATCACGCATCCTGACGCTGGCCTACCGGAAGACTTAGTGGTTGCAGCGGGTGCGGGAGACCAGCGGCTCTATGTCATTCCGTCGCGCGGGCTAACGATCGTGCGCCAGGCACATCTTGATCTGCGCGCGCTGCTTGCCGGAAAGAAGAGCGGCTGGTCCGACGGGCATTTCCTTTCTCTGATACTATCACAATAGAGCCCGTGGACCCCCTTCGGGATACGTTTGCTGGGTGACGCGAGGCAGAGGCAGGGTGACACCGAAACTGGCGAGAGCCCGGTCGCGCTCAAGGAGAAGTAAATATTTATGTTGATGGGCTTGATGCAGGACAGACCGCTTCAGATCAGCACCATTCTCGATCATGCCGCGCGAGCGCATGGTACGCGCGAGATCGTTTCGGAACTGGTGAACGAGCCCGCATGGCGATATGATTGGCGGTCCTGCGACTGGCGCGCACGGCAGGCCGCGCAAGCGCTGACCAAACTGGGTATTGAAGCCGGCGACCGCATCTCGTCACTCGCCTGGAACACCCATCGCCACCTTGAGCTCTTCTATGCTGTACCCGGCATGGGCGCGGTGTTGCACACGGCGAACCCGCGACTAAGCGACGAGCAGATCGCATTCACGATCAATCACGCGGGGAGCCGAGTCCTGCTCTTCGACGCCAATCTCTCACCTCTGATCGAACGGCTTCGACCGCGACTGAGAAGGATCAAGCATTTCATCCTGCTCGGCTCGGCTGTCGCCGATGCGTCCGATGCGCAGTCATGGATCGGCTATGAGGATCTCATCGCCGGGCAAAGCGGCCATTTCGAGTGGCCTTGCTTCGACGAGAATACTGCCGCTGTGCTGTGCTACACTTCGGGAACGACCGGCGACCCCAAGGGCGTTCTCTATAGCCACCGCTCGATCGTTCTACACGCGATGGCAGCGGGGCTGAACAGCGCCTTTGGCTTCGGCGCTTTCGATGTGATCCTGCCCTGCTCTTCGATGTATCACGCCACTGCGTGGGGGTGGCCCTATGCTGCCGCGATCAACGGCTGCAAGCTGGTCCTGCCATGCGATCGCATGGATGGGTCAAGCCTGGCGCGGCTCATTTGCGACGAAGGGGTGACCTTCTCGGGCGGTGTCCCAACGATCTGGACAATGTACCTCGCGCATATCGCCGCGAGCGGTCAGGATGTCGGTGAGTTGAATCGAGTAGTGATCGGAGGCTCAGCCGTGCCGCGCGCAATGTCCGAGACCTTCCGTGAGCGCTACGGTGTAACGGTTCTCCAGATATGGGGCATGACCGAGACAAGCCCGCTCGGCGTCATTTCGACTCCGACTCCTGCCCTTGCCGAAGAGGGAACCGAGTTCGCCGACGAAGTCCTGCTGACCCGGCAGGGACGGATGCAGTTCGGGATTGAACTACGCATTGTCAACGAATCAGGTGCCCGCCTGCCCTGGGATGGCGAGCATGCCGGGGCATTGCAGGTTCGCGGCGCTTGGGTCGTCGACCGTTATTACCCCGCTACCGCGGCGGCAGACCATGCCGGATGGTTCGATACCGGCGACATTGGCACGATCGACCGCTTCGGCTTCCTTCGGCTTACCGACCGCGCCAAGGATGTCATCAAGTCCGGTGGCGAATGGATAAGTTCGATCGACCTAGAGAATGCGGCGGCGGGCTGCCCGGGCGTGCGGGTCGCCGCGGTTATCGGCATCTATGACCCCAAATGGGAAGAGCGACCGCTGCTCGTGATTGAGCCACACGACGGCCCCGCGCCCACACCCGACGATATTCGCGCGCATCTATCAACCCGCGTTGCGAAATGGTGGCAACCCGACGAGATCGTTTTTGCCCGCATCCCGCTGACCGCAACGGGCAAGATCGACAAAATAGCACTTCGGATCAGTTACGGGAACCGCGACTTCACTTAACCAGACGGTCACTGGTGGATTGATTCCAACGTTTGGAACCCACGGTTTCGAGCTGCGATGATTTCATCAGGATCGGCTTTCCAGACGAAGGGTTTTGGATCGTTAGCGTTGTACTCGCGGATGAAGCGATTGATCGCGGCCTGAAGATCGACGAGCGAATGGAAGACGCCATTTTTGAGCCGCCGCCGGGTCAGTTTTGCGAAGAAGCCCTCGACGGCATTGAGCCATGAGCACGAGGTCGGCGTGAAGTGGAAAGTCCAGCGCGGATGGCGCGCGAGCCATTCCTGAACCTTGTCCTTCTTGTGTGCCGCATAATTGTCGAGAATGACGTGAATGGCCTTGTCCGCCGGCACTTCGCGCTCGATCCGATTGAGGAAGCGGATGAACTCCTGGTGGCGATGGCGCTGCATGTTCTGGGCAATGACCGTTCCATCGAGCACGTTGAGTGCTGCAAACAGGGTGGTCGTGCCGTGCCGCTTGTAATCGTGGGTCATGGTTCCGGCACGGCCCTTCTTCATCGGCAGGCCAGGCTGAGTGCGATCAAGCGCCTGGATCTGCGATTTCTCGTCGAATGACAGCACCACCGCATGGGCAGGCGGCGAGACATAGAGGCCGACGATATCGTGAAGCTTCTCGGCGAAGGCCGGATCATTGGACAGCTTGAACTGCCGCCAGCGATGCGGACTGAGGCCATGAGCTTTCCAGATCGCCTGGACAGTCGAGGCTGCCAGGCCGGCGACCTTCGCCATCGCGCGCAATGTCCAATGGGTCGCCTCGTGAGGCGGCGGCTCTTGCGTCAGCCGGACGATCTCGGCAACCCGCTCCGGCGGGATCGGCACCTTGCCCGGCGGGCGGGACTTGTCGCGCAGCAGACCATCGACGCCTTCGTGCATGAACCGCTCTTGCCAGCGCCACACGCAGGTCTTGGACTTGCCGGTCTCGGCCATGATGGCCGAGGTTCCAAGGCCGTCGCCGCTCAGGAGAACAATCCGCGCTCGCCAGACGTGCTTCTGCGAACTCATGGGATTAGCGATGATCGCCCGCAATCGCTGACGATCGCTGGCAGACAGGGTGAATGATATACCGGTGCGCATGGGCGCAGACTCGCACATCACAGCGCAACAGGGAATCGCCAATCGGACTCATCTGATCCGATCAATCCACTAGGATAGCTATTCGGTGCCTTGAACGACGACAATTGGGCGCGACGCTATCGTGGGTTCTCATTTACAGATCAGGCGTGCGACTTAGATCGCGGATGCTCAGTCATCCAGCGCGAGGTAGCGTAGCCCCGCGCAGCGAGCGTAAATCCTTTAAAACCAGGCCAGATCAAAGACAACATTGCAAGATTGTGAATAGTAGCTTGCGTCAGGCACAATGACCCTTGCGGACTAAGGATTCGAGAATTCGGCATGGGTGGATATTGTGGCTGGCATGGAAAACAAAACTAAACCGAGCTCCGCCCACGTATATGCAGGGTTTCAAGTGGAGCGATCTGGCGCAACGGACATACTGACGCTCGACAGGCCGGGCAGACTCAACGCCATCGATCCGGCGATGGCCTGCGATCTGACCCGATATTTCCGGGCAAAGCGCGACGATGATCAAACCCGCGTGATCGCGATGCGCGGCGCCGGCCGTGCCTTTTGTGCGGGTGTGGATCTGAAAGCTTCGGACGAAGCCCCGCCTGATCAGCGATTCGGCAATGCCGGTGTTCGCCCAGAGCTCGCCATTCAGCGCGCAAACCGTGAATTTATCCTGGAGATGCGTCGCTGCCCGCAGCCGATCATTGCCCAACTCCACGGTGCCGTGTGCGGGGCGGGATTTGCGCTGGCACTGGCAGCCGACATTCGCATTGCCGCCAGCAATGCGCGGATGAATTGCGCCTTCGTGAATGTCGGGCTGGGTGGCTGCGATATTGGGGTCAGCTATCTACTGCCGCGTCTTGTCGGTGCTTCGATCGCTTCCGAACTCATTTTGACGGGAGAATTTATCGACGCGCAACGCGCTTATGCATTGGGGCTGGTGTCACGGCTGGTCGAAGATCCAGACAGACTCGACGAGGCCGGCCGGGTCGTCGTCAACAGCCTGCTAAAGGTGGCGCCGATCGCGCTGCGTCTTTCCAAGGAGGCGCTTCGTCACGCCATCGACGCCACGTCAATCGAGGCGGTCGTCGCAATGGAAGATCGAAACCAGGTCCTGTGCGCGCGGACGGAGGATTTTCACGAGGCTATGGAGGCCTTTTTCGAGCGTCGTCCGGCTGTATGGCGCGACGCGTGACGATGCCGCGCCATGCCACCGATCCGCGGCTGGCCCTCGCAATCCTGTTGGCGGTCTACAGCTTCAACTTCATTGATCGCACCATCGTCTCCATTCTTCAAGAACCGCTCAAGCAGGAATTGGATCTGAGCGACACGCAGCTCGGCTTGATTTCCGGCACAGCCTTCGCGCTTTTCTATTCGACACTTGGGGTGCCGATCGCGCGTATTGCTGAGCGCGTCGACCGGCCGCGCATCATTGCCATTGCGCTGGCGAGCTGGTCGCTTATGACGATGCTGTGCGGCCTTGCGACCAATTTCCTGCAGCTCTTCCTCTGTCGGGTAGGGGTCGGCATCGGTGAGGCTGGGGGGACGCCGCCCGCTCATGCGCTTTTATCCGAGATTTTCCCTCCCGAAAGCCGTGCTACTGCCATCTCGGTCTATTCGCTCGGCGTTCCGCTAGGGATATTATTCGGCGCGGTCGCGGGCGGTGCGATCGGCGAAGCGCTGGGCTGGCGCGCAGCGTTCATGCTGGTCGGCGCACCCGGCCTGATCCTGGCCGTCATCGTCCTTGTCGTCATCAAGGATCCCCGCTCGGCCGCGCCCAACACCGACCGTCGTGCGGCAACCCCTCCGCCATCGCTCGGCCAGGCCATTACCTATCTGGTGTCCCGTCGCAGCTTCGTGCATCTGACGGCGGGAATCACCATCGCGTCGACGGCGGGATATGGCATTCTTGCCTTTACGGCGCCCTTTCTGATGCGGCAGTTCGACATGGGACTCGCCGCCGCCGGTTCCGCGACCGGGCTTGTGTCGGGCGTTGCGGCCGGTGCTGGGACGCTTCTTGGCGGCGTGCTCGTCGACAGAGCCATGCGGCGTAACAGGCGATTTGGCGCATGGATTCCCGCGGCAGGCCTTGCACTTGCGGCACCGCTGTCGATTACTGCCTATTTGCAGGGCGAATGGCTGGCGGTTATCCTATTGCTGACCGCGTCGGGCGTCGCGCAGTTCCTCTATCTCGGCCCGACCTATGCTCTTGTGCAGTCGCTCGCCGGATCGCGAATGCGTGCGACCGCGAGCGCACTTGTCCTGCTCACGGTAAATCTCGTCGGGCTCGGTATCGGACCGCCACTGACGGGGTGGCTCAGCGACTATTTTACCTCCGTCCATCCTCTTGGGGCAGTCGATGCGGCGGCGGGTCTGCGCTTGGCGCTGATCGTGATCGCAACGCTCTTTTTATGGGCGGCGTTCCATTATCTGCTCGCTGCCCGCCACCTCGCCGCCGATCTTGACCGGGCCGAGTAGCCGTTGCCCGTTGTGCAACGGACGTTGGGATGTTCGCGATACCGCCCCTTCGCACAACGCGTTTACGGATCGTCGGGAAAGGATATTCATGTGAGCCAGCAGGTGGAAACGACAGCAGATTCAAGGCCGCGCCAGCTCGGTGCACGGCTTACCGAACTGCTCGAAAATTGCATCGAGGGACTGCGCGGGCCGCTGACGATCAGCCCGCTGGCCGGGGGACGCTCGAACCCGACATTTCTGCTTCACGCGCAAGACCGGCGCTTCGTGCTACGCAGCCGTCCGGCCGCGACGACGTCGCCTTTCGCGCACCGCATCGACCGCGAGGTGCGCGTACTGGAGGCTCTCGCCGGATCCGATGTTCCGGTGCCCCGCATTGTGCTGTATGTTCCCGACGCCTCCTATTTCGGCGCGCCCTTCTATTTGATGACGCTGGTCGCTGGCGCGGCGATCGAAGACCCGGTGCTGCCGCGCGTTGCTGGTTTGCTGCGAACGCAAGCCTATGAACAGGCAATTGACATATTGGGGCGCCTGCACGCCCTGTCGCCTGACGAAATCGGGCTGGCCGACTTCGGTTCGCGCGGCGACTATAATGCACGGCAGCTAGTTCGCTGGTCGACCCAAATGGCGAGCGATGGCGGCGCGCCACCCGCGCTACTCGAACTGGGCCGGCTTCTTGCGCAGACTTTGCCGCGCCAAATGCAAACTAGCGTGGTGCACGGCGACTATCGGTTCGGGAACCTCCTGCTGTCCGGTGGGCGGATCACTGCTATCCTCGACTGGGAGCTCTCAACGCTCGGCGACCCGTTCGCCGACCTCGCCTATTTCTTGCTACCTTTCGACCTGCCGCGTGAAGGCCAGATACTGCCCGGTCTTCCCCAAAACCTGTTGCCGGGGAGCGGTATTCCGGGTCCAGAAGCCCTCGCAGAACGCTACTGCCGTGCGGCCGGCCTTTCCCTTCCGCCTGCTTGGCCCGCTTATCGCGCCTTCGCGATCTATCGTGCCGCTGCCATCGCCCACGGCATTTTCCGCCGCAACGCTCCCGGGCCGATCGCCGTGCATCAGGCCCGCCAACTCGATGAACTTGCCGAAATCGGACTGGATCGTCTGGTCAGTACCTCTCCCCAAATGAAAGGATAATATTCCGTGGATTTTGAATATTCCGACCGCAGCAAGGCGCTGCTCGAACGCCTGCAATCCTTCATGGAAAAGCATGTCTATCCGAATGAACGAACGATCTATGATCAGGTGTTTGCCCAGCCCGACGACTTTCGCCAATGGCAGCCGCTCGAGATATTGGAGGAACTGAAGGTCAAGGCGCGTGCGGCCGGGCTGTGGAATCTTTTCCTGCCGGAAAGCGAACTTGGCGCGAACCTCGGAAATCTGGATTATGCGCCGCTTGCAGAGATTATGGGCCGATCCTATTGGGCGCCGGAAATCTTCAATTGCGACGCACCCAATACGGGCAATATGGAAGTGCTCGTCCGCTATGGGACGCCCGCGCAGCAGGAACAATGGCTGCGCCCGCTGCTTGACGGCACGATCAGGTCCGCCTTCGCGATGACCGAGCCTGCCGTCGCGTCCTCGGACGCAACGAATATCGGGACGCGCATCCGTCGCGACGGCGACGATTACGTGATTACCGGTCGCAAATGGTGGACATCCGGCGCGGGAGATCCGCGCTGCGAGATAATGATCGTAATGGGTCAGAATGATCCTGATAATCCGAACCGGCATGCGCGCCAGTCGATGATCCTCGTGCCAACCGACACACCGGGCGTCCATATTCGCCGATACTTGCCGATTTTCGGGATAAGCGATGCGCCACACGGCCATATGGAGACGATTTTCGACGATGTGCGCGTACCAGTCGAAAACATGTTGCTAGGCGAAGGCCGCGGGTTCGACATCGCGCAAGGCCGTCTGGGGCCGGGCCGCATCCATCACTGCATGCGTCTGATCGGAGTCGCTGACCGCGCGCTCGAGCGCTTGTGTCGCCGTCTGTCGGAACGCTCGACCTTCGGCGAAGTGATTGCCGACCAATCGCTCTGGCGCTTCCGCATCGCAGAGGCCCGCTGCCGCATCGAACAGGCGCGGCTGATGACGCTGAAGGCGGCGTGGATGATGGATGTCGCCGGTAACAAGGCGGCAAAGGCAGAGATCGCGATGATCAAGATCATCGTCCCCCGCATGGCGGCCGAAATCGTTGATATGGCGATCCAGGCGTTCGGCGGCGGCGGCTTTGCTGACACCGTGTTGACCATGGCCTATGTCTATGCCCGCACGACGCAGGTCGCCGACGGCCCGGACGAGGTCCACTCAAACCAGCTCGCACGCCTCGAACTGGCGCGGCATGCCGCCGCCGATCCCGCCGCGACCGCCGGCCAAGGTGATGTCATGGTTGCCCAAGGGCGCGACTATGAGCGGATCGAAAAATGGGCGTTTGGCTGCTGAGGCACCGGCTTTACGCTGCGGTGCCGCTGGTGTAGATGGGAGGGAGGGAGGCTTGAGCAGAAACATCCGACGACAGGCGCCACCACTCGAGGCGATCGAAGCCTTCATTCTTGCGACGCGTTCGTCCAGCTTTCGCGACGCAGCGGACCGGCTTGCGCTCAGCCCTTCTGCCTTTTCGCGGCGTATCCAAGCGTTGGAAGCCTTTGTAGGCGTGGCGCTGTTTGTCCGCAACAAGGGCACGGTCACGTTGTCGCGTACCGGCGAACGCTATTTGCGGACGATCGAGCCGGCGATCGATTCTATCCGCCGCGCCTCGGTCGATCTGCAGGCCGAGCGCGGTGGTGTGGCTCTGCGCGTCGTGGTGCCGCAGTCTTTTGCCATAGGTTGGCTGATACCCAATCTGACCGATTTCAGGCAGAAGCATCCTGACGTGAAAGTGGAACTGCGAATCGGCCGCGACATGGACGATCTGCGTCGCGGTCATGCCGATGTCGCCATCTATGTCGGGCCAGGGGACATCGGATCGATGCCCGCGATCCGACTCGTGCCGATCAACGGCATATTGGTGTCAGCGCAGGCCTTGGCATCCGGCGATCCCCTACCGACCGACTTGGCGGATCTCGCCCACATCGAGCGGCTGGCCGTCTATCGCCCCGAGGGGCTTTGGGAACGCTGGCTGCGCAACATGAAATATGACGGCCCGTCGCTCGCACCGCCGACCTATTATGAAGCGCAGTTCTTGATGTTCGAGGCCGCCGCGGCCGGACTGGGTGTCGCGATCGTTGCGCCGATTCTCGCGCATCGCCTGATCGAACAAGGGCGCCTTATTCAGATCGGGACCTGTCAGGCGTCGCTTGGTATCGACTATTATCTCGTCTTCGCGGACGAGGCGGTCCAGCGCCGACCCGACGCCATCAAGTTCCGGAACTGGATGAGCGAGGGGCTTACCCAATTTGCTTGAACCGGGTCACAGGCCTGAGTGGTTTAACCGTAGACCGGGCCGTGGCCAGTGCATCGCCACGATGCAACCGGTTCCCGACAGGGTGATATAGGCCGTTCGCATATCGGCTCCGCCAAAGCATATATTAGTCGTAAAGATGTCGGGCATGGGCACGAAATCGACCAGCTCGCCGATCGGAGAGATGACTGAAATGCCCGGCTCGCCGATGGTCGCCACACAGATATTGCCGCATTCTTCGACCGCCAGGCTGTCAAAAAAGCGAAAGCCGGCGGGGCGGTGGACGAAGCGGCCGCCATGGCCAAACAAATTGAGGTGGGGTATAATCTCGCCAGGACCTGCAAGATCGAATGCCCATAGCTGGCAGGTATAGGTTTCCGCGACATAGAGTGTGCGGCCGTCGGGCGACAGGCCAATGCCGTTGGGATTTTCCAGCGGAAAGATCACTTCGCGGATAAAGCTGCCGTCCGCCTTGGCGTAGAATACCCCGACACGGTCTCGCTCGCGGTGGAAGGATTTGCCATGATCGGTGAACCAGAACCCGCCCTGGTCGTCGAAAACCAGATCATTTGGTCCGCGCAGCGCAGTGCCCCCTGCGTTGGTATAGAGCGTCACCACCGCTCCGCTTTCTGGATCAACCCTTTGGATCGATCCGCCGGAATAGGCCGCGGCTGTCGCTACGGGAATGTTGATTCCATAGGCGTCGACGTCACCAAACTCGAAACCGCCGTTGTTGCATACGTAAATACCGCCATCGGGGCCGATTGCCGCACCATTGGGGCCGCCCGGTAGCGACGCGACGACCTGCCGACTTCCATCGGCGGCGATACGCGTCAGGCATTGGCCGCGAATTTCGACCGCAAGAAGGCTGCCATCGGGAAGCGCCACCGGCCCCTCTGGAAAGGCAAGACCGGTGGCGGAATTCTGAAAACTCCTCACGTCATGTCTCCCGCTCGGCCAATGCGTCGCGCAGCTCCTTGCGCGACAATTTGCCTGCAGCGGTTCGTGGCAGCGCGTCGTGGATTTCCAGCCGGGCAGGCAGTTCGTGCCGTCCCAGCTTGTCCGAAAGGAAGTCGCGCAATTCTCCCAGTTCCAAGCGCTGTCCCGCCCGGAGCTTGACCGCCGCGACCGCCACTTCGCCGCGATAGCCGTCGGGCGCGCCGTAAACGAGCGCCTCGGCCACCGACGGATGTTCGTAAATCGCATCCTCCACCGTCCGCGGATAGACGTTAAAACCTGACGAGATGATCAGATCCTTCTTGCGATCGACGAGGTGAATCTGGCCCTGTGCGTCGACAAAGCCCATGTCACCGGTCAGAAGACGCCCTGAGGCGAAGGCCTCCGCACTCTCTTCCGGGCGATTCCAATATTTTCGGATCACATTCGGGCCGCTGATCGATATCTCGCCCGTTTCGCCTGCTGCGGCGGGTTTGCGGTCGCCTTCAAAAGACAGCACTTCGATCGAGGCGCCGGGCAGCGGATAGCCAATCGCCCCGGCCTCATTGATCTCGTCCCATCTGCTGAGCGTGCCAGCGCCGCAGGTCTCCGTCATTCCCCAGCCGACGACGGGCGGACGCCCGATCAGCTTCGCCATACGGGCGGCCACCTCGCCGGGAAGCGGCGCGCCGCCGGAAACGCAATAGGCGAGCGAGGACAGATCATATTCGTCAATGTTCGGCAGCTCGAGCAACGCGATGAACATGGTCGGCACCCCAAAGAAAAAGGTCGCACCGCCTCGACCGATATCGTTGAGCGTCTGTTCGGGATCGAAACGGTCGCGCAGCAGCACCGTCTCACCATTGGCGACCGCGCGCAAGAGGACGCCGGCGAGCGCATAGATATGGAACAGCGGCAGCACGCCTATATGGCGTTCGCGTCCCGGCCGCCACGCTGAACTCGCCGCGATGGCTGCGTCGAACATCGCGACCGCGCTGACCAAATTGCCCTGCGTGATCACGGCGCCCTTCGGTGTACCGGTCGTCCCCCCGGTATATTGGATGAGTGCCATGTCGTCGGGAGCGACGCTCGCGATAGGGCAGGAAGCTGTGGTCGTGATCATTGCGTCGAGCGACGCCATGTCTGCGACCAGTGCAGGGGCAGGGTCCGCACCCAGCCAATAGGCATCGCTGCCCAGCAGCAAGAGGTCGATCACGCCTTCGCCCAGCAGTGCAGTGGCATGTTTCCGAAAAGGGGCCGCGTCGAGCGTCGCGATAATCCGCGTGCCCGTGTCCGCCAGCTTGAAGCGCAGTTCGCGTGGTGCATCGAGCGGAGTCAGGTTCACGACCACCGCGCCGAGCCGCATTGCCGCAAAGAAAAGGACGGGATAATGCGGCGTATTCGGGAAATAAAGCGCGATCCTGTCGCCTTTCCCGACACCGCGTACGGCCAGCGCAGCAGCCACATTCGTTACGGCGACCCCAATATCTCCGAAGGAAAATGCGCGGCCGCCGAACTCGATCATCGTCCGGTCCGCAAATTGGCGCGCCGCCTCCTCGAAAAGCGTGCCGACATCCTGTGCCTTCACATAGGGAGGTGCCCCGCCGTCTTTTATGCAGATCATCTGGGTCATCGCTGTTCCTCTTGTCGGTCGATATTCTCAGCTCCGCGCGGCGTGCGGGAGCCAGAATGTCTATAGCGCGACCTGTTCATCACCTCTGTTGCCGAGTCAGCAACCGGCCTTGCGTTGCGTGCGCTTCGGCGCATTGTGCTTGGCGCAATACCTGTCGCAAACCCGTCAATGGCGGCAACCGCCCTTCTGCGTCATCATGTCAATAGGGCGAACCTCCACGAGTTCGTCGCAGTGGGGAGAACGGATATGAAAAACAGGTTTCTAAGTGGAATTGGTATCGGCGCCGTGCTGGCTGCCGTCCCGATCCAAACGGCAGCACAGGAAGCGACGAATACCGCCGAACCGCCAGCCGCCTCCGACGACCGCTTGGACGAGATCGTCGTTACGGCGCAAAAGCGCGACCAGAATCTCCAGGATGTCGGCGTGTCCATCGCCGCCTTCACCGGCGATCAACTCAAGGATCTTGGAGTGACATCGGCAGAGCGGATTTCGGAATCGGTCCCGGGCGTCCAAGTTTACAGCTATCTCGGCCGCCAGCCCACGTTCGTCATCCGCGGGGTCGGCGTTCAGGATTTTGCGCCCAATGTCGCACCTGCGGCGGCGGTCTATCTCGACGAGGTCTATTTGGGCTCGAATATCCTGACCGGCTTCCAGATATTTGATACTGACCGGGTCGAGATATTGAAGGGGCCGCAAGGCACGCTGTTTGGGCGCAACACGACCGGCGGCGCCGTCAACTATTCGACACGCCGCCCTACCGATACTCCCGAGGGCTATGTCGAAGCCTCTTATGGCAACTTCAGCACCGCCACGCTGGACGCGGCGGTCAGTGGGCCGCTGTCCCCGACATTGAAAGCCCGGCTGGCGGGTCGGTATGCCAATCAGAAGCGCGGCTATTATACGAACGACTGGACCGCGGCCGACACCGCGCTGCCGCTCAGTCCGCTCTTCTTCAATCCGAAGCGCCGACCGGGTGAACAGGCAAGCTGGGCCGCACGCGGATTGCTCGAATATGATGGTGGTGGCGCCGTCAACCTGCTGCTCAACGTCCACGGCGGCGAGACGACGGGTGACGTCCTGCCGCTGACGTCGATCGGCTTCACATCGATTCCCAGCGCCATGCAGCCGTGTGCCGCAACGCCGCTGGCCGGGGTTCGCGATCCCCGTTTCTGCGGAGATGCCTTCGGCTACACCGACCTCGACGGCGATCCATATCGCGTCAGGGTCGATTTCGTCGGGCGAAACCGCGAACATAATTATGGCGCCTCGCTGCGCGGTGAATTCGATCTCGGCGGCATAACGCTGACCTCGATCACCGCTTACGACGATGCGCGCAAGCGCGCCTTCACCGACACCGATGGCGCGCCGCATCACGAACTGAACCAGCTTCGCGATACCCGACTCGAACAATATTCGCAGGAACTTCGGCTCGCGTCGGATGGCAGCGGCAGTCTGTATTGGATTGCGGGTCTGTACGGTGCACGCGAAAAGGTTGGCTTGCGCTTCTTCGGCACGCTGTCTCCGCTCCTTGGCCTCACCAACTTCACTGATCCGGCACTCGCCACGCGTGTCGCCGACCAGCTTGAACTTAATTTTTCGCAGGATACGTGGAGCGCCGCCGCCTATGGCCATGCCGAATGGAAGGCGAGCGATCAGCTGACGCTGATCGCCGGTGCGCGCTATTCATACGAAGACAAGGATTTTCTCAGCAGGTCCGAATGGATTTACAATGACGGTCTCGCGCCGACGCGGGCGCCCGTCAATTTCGGTTCTACCTCTGCAGATGCCGCAGTCGTTGATGACGAAGCGATCTATAAGAGCTTTTCCGGCAAGATCGGACTCAACTTCAAGCCGTCTGATGCCGTGCTGCTCTATGGCAGCATCAGTCGCGGGTTCAAAAGCGGCGGCTTCGACGGCGATTTCGCATTCACCCGGCAACAGCTCGAACCCTTTGAGGAAGAAACGCTGACCGCCTATGAAATCGGCGTGAAATCGACATTGCTGGACCGGCGCCTGTTCCTGAATGGGTCGGTCTATCATTATGATTTCCGCAAGCCCCAAGTTCGCGTCGCACAGGTTGATACAGTCACCGGCTTGCCGTTCAATCAGCTTCGCAATTTGGCTAAGGCGCGGGTTACTGGCGTAGAGATCGACGCGACCTTGCGCCCGGCGCGCGGCTTTGACCTGCGCGGCGGGCTTGCATGGATCGACACGCGTATCGACGACCCGGCCCAGCCTGTCTTTGATGGAAACGATCTGCCGCTCGCCGCCAAATTTTCGGCGAACCTGCTTGCCCGATATCAGTTCGCCGTCGGCGGTGGCTGGGACATGGCACTCCAGGTCGACGGCAAGTATAATGGTGCCTTCTTCCTGAACGCCGAGAACACATCCTATCTGAAAGAACGCCCCTATACGCTGGTGAACGCGCGGGTCGGACTCCTTTCGGATCGGGGATGGGATCTGGCACTGTGGGCACGCAACATCACCAAGGAAAGTTTCGCTGTTCAGAGCTTCGCCCTCTTCGGGGCCTATTCGGTCGCCTATAATGCGCCGCGCACCTATGGCGCCACAATCCGGTTCGACTGGTGAGCGTGCCGGTCGATCCTCCGGCGGGGTTTGAACGCCACTTTCGCCGCAGCCCGGTAACCGATGCTTGGGAACCCCTCTACTCGAAACGGGAGAGCGATTGTTTTGTGATCGGACTACGCGTCGCAGCGGTGCACTGCAATGCACGTGCAATGCTGCACGGAGGAGTCCTGTCGACGCTTTGCGACAATGCAATGGGGATCGCCTGCGTACTGGCTGCCGGCGACGGAACAGGCCTCGTCACCGTGCACCTGTCGGTCGATTTCCTGGGCGCAGCGCGCGAAGGCCAATGGCTCGAAATCGCCGCAACGGCTACCCAGAGCGGCCGGACGCTATCCTTTGCATCGGCGGAAGCGGCGGCTGACGGCCGGATCATCGGCCGCGCGACCGCCCTCTTTCGTGTCGGTAATGGAGCACGGCGCGCGCAGGCCTGACAATAAGAGACGATCCTACCCACCTCCGCTTGGCGATTCCCTCGACAGCGGTTGAGCCGGTACCCTTTGAGGATACCGGCTTCGTTTGCACAATTATCTCAGTTTTGTTCGCACGGTCAGGCCATAGGTGCGTGGCTCGCCCTGTGCGCCGACCAAAGTCGCGCCCTGGAAGGTCGCCGGAATCGAGGCCCCAATATAGCGCTGGTTCGTCAGATTGCGCGCCCACAGTTCCAGCGTCCAGCGCTCGTCGGGCGCCCCAACGCCGATGCGGGCATTGAACAGGGCATAGCCCTTTTGGCCTGACGTCGAGCGGAGCAGGCGTTCGGTCAACACATCCGACTGATAGCGTCCGTCGATCTGCGCAAAACCGCGCAGGTTGCCCCCCGCGACGAGATCGTCCCACCCGACCGAACCGGTGAAGACCCATTTGGGCGCATTCGCGAGCTGTTGCCCGGCGATCGCGACCACATTGGCGGGCGGTCCGGCCGGGATGGCGCCGTAACGCGAGCTGGCATAGGTGACGCCTGCCGCCAATTGCCAGGCCGGAGCTGGCCGCGCACCAAATTCCAGCTCAAAGCCCTTCGCCGTGACCTGCGGGATATTGGTGGTGATCAGCGCCGCACCCGTGTTGTAGCTGAGCTGATAGTCGGTGAAGCGGGTTAAGAAAACCGCGCCGTTGATCGTTACCGCGCCGCCCGGAGCCCGGAATTTGAGTCCGGCCTCATGATTGGTCGCGAGTTCGGGGTCGAAGGCAAGATCGTCGGCGCTCGGCGCTTTCACCGTGATCGGCCGAAACCCGGCGCGATCGAGGACGAAGCCACCCGCCTTGTACCCCCGGCTATAGGTTGCATAGCCGTGGAGCGAATCGCTGAAATCATAGCTCATCGTCGCAATCCCCGACCACTCTTTCTCAACCTTTCGCGCGGTGTAAGAACCATCATAGCGCGCATCAAAGAGTTGCAGACACTGGATCCCCGAGATCGGTGTCGCGCCGGGCGCTGACAGGCCCGCCGCGGTCAACGCCTGACAGCCCGGGTTCATCGTATCGACAATATCGACATCGACACGCTTGGCCTCACGCGTGAAACGAAGGCCGCCGATCAGATCGAGTCGATCGGTGACATGCCAGACATTGTGCGTGAAGATTGAGAAGCTGCGCGACGTTTGGCGGAAATCGTCGCGCCCAACCCCCGAACCTTCTGGATAACTCGCCCCAACCGGTAGGCCGGTATAGAAGGATATCGGATTGGCCTGTCCGGTCGCCGGACTGAACAACCGGTCGAGGAACGGCTCCAGGTCGCGCCCAGCCCGATAGCCATAGCGACCGAACGCCTCCTCATGACTGTAAAAGCCGCCGACCATCCAGTCCACCGGCCCCACACTTCCATCGAGGCGGAGTTCCTGCGTAAATGTGTCGAACGCCTGCGCGGCGGCCTTGAACGGGATATAGACGAGGTCAGCTTCGGCATAGTCAACTTCGCGCGCCTGATCGTTGCGCCAATGCCGGTATCCGGTGATCGATGTCAACTTGGCATCGCCCAGATCCCAGTTCAGTTCGCCCGAAAGGCCCCACTGGTTGGTTTCCTCTACCGATGCACGGTCCTGCGTCGTCGTGATAGTAAGATCCTCGCGGCCGATATGGCTGTCGAAACCCATTGCTTGGAAGATACCGACATAGACCGGGTCATTGACGATCGGTGAATAGGTGTCGGGGCCGGTTTCGCGGCGATGCCCAAAGTCGGCAATCAGCCGAACATCGACATCGTCCGTCGGCGTTAGCAAGAACTGACCACGCAGCGTGACCCGGTTGCGATTGCGATAGCGCTGCCCACTGTCGAAATCGCGCAGAATGCCGTCGCGCTGTTGATAGGCGGCATCGAGCCGGACGGCCAGCAGGTCTTCGACCAACGTCCCGCCACCGCCAGCGTTCAGGCGGACCATGTCGTAATTGCCATAGGAAGCCGCCGCATCAAAGCTTGGTTCGAACTTCGGTGCGAAGGTGATCACATTGATCAAGCCCGCCGACGTGTTTTTGCCGAACAGGGTCCCCTGCGGTCCGCGCAAAACCTCGATCCTCTCGATGCCTGGAATGTCTGTGAGGCTGAGGTTTGATCGGCTGCGATATACGCCATCAACAAAGGTAGCGACCGAGGATTCGAGACCGGGATTGATTGCCTCGCTTCCCACCCCGCGCAAACGGATGACGACTCCGGCCGAATCTGACGTCGTGCTCGTGAGGTTGAGGCTGGGCGCCAGCGTCATCAACTCGCGCGTATCGTTGATTCCCGATTTCTGAAGCTGTTCCGACGAGAACGCCGAAACGGCGATCGGCACGTCCTGCAGATTCTGAGACCTTTTGGTGGCCGTAACGACGATCTCGCCGTCAGTGTCAGCTGTCTGGTCAGGCGATAGATCGCTCTGTGCCCAGGCGGACGGAGCCGCCACCAATGCGCCGAGCGATAGCCCGCAAAAGAATTTACTTTTCATAGTTTCTTCCTCATTTTCTACTTCTGATTAAAGTGATGCGACAATCGCCAAGGTCGGATCGCCATTTCCGAACCGGATACGCGACCAGGCGTCGCGAATGGCATCGGCCCCGCGCACAGCATCGATCGTCAGCCAATCCCGCGAGGCGCCAATGAAATCGCGTGTGGCTCCCGCGAGCGCGGCATCGAAGCCGACGGGACCCAGTTCGGCAGCCACTGCGATGATGGCATCTGGCGCGAAAAAAAGTTCCTCATCGGGATTTTTGGCGCTTAGTGCCCCCTCATCCCGCCCATGGGTCATACCCACGCGACAAAGATGGGCTGGCTGCGACGAGTCGTAGAGGCGGTCGAGCAATGTCTGGTTTCCTGCAAAGTCAACAATCGCCGCGCCGGAAGCGGTCGGCAGCGCGTCATAGCTGGCAACCTCATCAAAGATGCCGAGACCGGCAATTGCGGCGATGTGCCGTTCCGACGTGAGCCCGACCGTCCTGATCCCCGGACGATTACGGCGCAACAACCAGCCGAGGCCGAGCGCGGTCTTGCTCGACGCGCTGGTAATGACCACGGTGTCGCTGCCCCAGGCATTGGTTCGTCCAACCAACCTGTCGAGCAGGAAGGATGTAATGAATAATGGACGGATGACCGACTGCCGGTCCTCTGTCCCTGGTGCATGGATCGGGTCTGCCATAACACGGAAATAGCTGTTGTAAGCGGGTGGCAGCGAACGCCGATGCGGTGAATTCTCTACAATCAGCCGGGCATTGATCCGGCCGGGTTCCAGCACCGCATTCGATGCCATCGGCCAGAGGCCGTAAAGGCGTTCGCCCGGCGCAACTCCCGCATGGCTGGTTTCAACAACGGTCGCGAAGCCCCAGACCGGGACCATGCCCCAGGGTTCGGGTCTGGGAAAGAGCGACCAATAGCCGAATCGATCGCCGAGCAGCACATATGTCAGATTGTTTGCGCTGAGGCTGAAGCAATCAATGGCAAGCCGAACCTGTCCGTCCCGCAAGGGTGGTTCCGGTTCGTTGTGAAGGATGGTCAACTCGCCAGGAAGAAATCCCCCACGATCGACAACAAGACTGCCGGCTCCGACGCTCTGCAATGACTTTCCCCTGCCTGTTGCGTATCGTTGCGACGAGCGCACGACACTGGTTGAGGGGCAAGTTCGACGAAGAACGGACAGGGATCAAGCGGCGAAAATCGAATGGTAATTGCACCTGATGCAACGGCGCGCGCACGTCCATCCGGTAGCGCGAGCGATGCGGAGCCCGGCGTCAGGCGAAACCCGGCCGACCCGTTTCGATGGAGCGCCGCTCGAGCGAAAAGCAGCGTGCTGCAGGTTCTATGAGCGAGCAGATGGCGCGCAGGTCGACGTCGATCCGTTCCGGCGCGACATGGAGCAAGGCATAGCCAGCATGCGCGTTGTCGTGATAGCAGACATGCGGATTGCGCAGTTGCGCCCCGTCGAACAAGGCCTCCGGTCCGTTACGCGAGGCAAGACAGCTCGTCACCACCTCGCTCGCGACGATTTTTGATCGCGGATTGCCGAAATCGGCAAGGACATTGTTCAGCCAAAATGAATGAACATCGCCGCCCAGCATTACCGCGTTGCGGACCGTCGGGCGCGTCAGGCTCGCAAGCGCCCGGTTACGGGCTGCCTCATAACCGTCCCACATATCGGACCAGCGGGCGTCGGGGCCCTGCGGCAGGACAAGGCGTGAAAACAAGGTCTGCTGCGTAACAAGGCTCCAGACAGACTGTTCGCGCACCAGCCCGGCGTCCAGCCACGCCTCCTGCGTCGCGCCTAACATCGTCGCATCGGGGTCGGCGATCGCATCACAATCCTGCACCACCTGCCCACCGCGCTTTTCGCCCGAACAAGCCTGAACGCTCCGATACTGGCGGGTGTCGAGCATATGCACTGTCGCTAGGCGGCCCCAGCGGAACCGACGATAGAGTTGCAGGCTACCGTCCGGTCGCCAAGCCGAAGGACGCAGGGGCATATGCTCGAAATAGGCCTGCCAGGCTGCGGTGCGGCGGCGAAGAAAGGCAACAGGATCGGCCGTTACGCCGCCATGCTCGCCAACATAGTCATTTTCGACCTCATGATCGTCAAGCGCGACGATGAACGGCATCGCCGCATGGGCGGCGGCCAAGTCTGGATCGGTGCGATAGAGCGCGTGGCGCGCGCGATAGTCATCGAGCGTCAGTGGGTCCGGGCTGCCGAACGCACGCACATTGGGGCCGTTTCCGAAAGACTTTTCATAGATATAGTCGCCGACCTGCAGGACGGCATCCACTCGCTGTTCGATCATATCGCGATAAGCGCTGAACCAGCCATGCTCCCAATGCTGGCACGACGTCAGCGCAAGGCACAGCTGCTGAGGATCGGCCGCCATGGTTGCGGTCCGGCCGACGCGGCTGACCGCATCGCCGAGATGGAAGCGATAGAAAAAGGGACGTCCCGGCGGCAATCCTCGCACCTCCAGATGTGCGGCACCGCCGCGCCCGGCTGGCGCGTCGATGCGGCCTGAACGGACGATCTTGCGGAAGTTTTGATCGCTGGCGATTTCATAGCCAAGCTGGACATCTTCGTTCAGCCCGGTCACCCGAGTCCAAAGGACAAAGCCGTCAGTCGCGGGTTCCCCTGACGCCACGCCGAGCGCGAAGGGGTCGCTGACTAGCCGCGGCGCGCGATTGGTCGGGGCGGCATGCGCGGCTGCCATGAAACGGCTGGCGGCCAGTGCTGCGGCCCCGGTGAGAAGCTGACGCCGACCGATCATCAGAAGCGCGCCGACAAGCGGGCATACCAGGTGCGGCCGTTCAGGCCGATCGGCGTTTCCTCGCCCGTAGGAAAGCTGCCGCCGGTCGCCCCGATGAAGGATATCTGGTCGTCTATGGTATCGGGGCGAGCGTTGAGCAGGTTCTGAACCCCGAAGCCCAGACGCACACCATCCAAGATCTTGTAGCCAGCCGACAGATCGATCGTCTCCTTGCCGCCAAATGTCTGCACAGCGGCGATGGGCTGTGATGTGTAGGTTCCAAACGCCGCCACATTGATGCCAGCGTCAAAATTACCATGTGTCAGGCTGCCTTGAAAGGTGAATTTCGATTTTGGCTGCGCCTCGGTCACGAAGAGGATCGATTTGGTTCTAAGCAGCGGCAGGGTCGGCAGAACCGGGTTCGGACGAAGCGTGTCGAGCCGACTGTCGAACCATCCATAGCCTGCGGTCAACGAAAGGCGCGTGTCGGGACCGAGATCGCCTTGCCAGCGCGCAGTCAGTTCGATGCCATGCGTCGTGGTGTCGATGGCGTTGGTAAAGAAGCGCACTTGCTGGAAATTGGTGATCCCTGCCGCAGCCAATATGTTCACGACCGCCGCACCACCCAATTGCTCGCTGAGTGCGATCCGGTCTTTGATCCCAATATGGAAATAGTCGGCGGTAAAGGAAAAGCCTTCGATCGGTCCCACGACGAGCCCCGCCGTAAAGTTGCGCGACCGCTCGGGCTTGAGCTCGCTGGCGCCAAGAGCCTGTGCGACCGGGTCGCTGACCGGCAGCGTCCCGACCGTCACGAGTTGCCCCCCGCTAAGCGCACCCTGCACCGCGCTGAAAAACTGCTGCTGCAGCGACGGCGCCCTGAATCCTGTACCTAGCGTGGCGCGAACGGCGGCACCTTCCATCAGTTCAAGCCGTGAGGTCGCACGCCACGTGGTCTTGCCGCCGAAGTCACCATAATGGTCGTAACGGACTGCCCCACCGAGGAGCAGCGGTTCCAATGGACGCAGTTCGACGTCCAGAAAAGCTGCCCAAGCATTGCGGCTTTCATTGGTCGGATTGCGAGGATTGAAACCCGCAAAGCCGTCTGCTCCGGTACCAAAATAGGCGCTCGGTTCGCCGCTGCGGATCTTGTAGGTTTCACGACGATATTGTCCGCCCCCAGCGATATTCCCGCCAGCGAGCAGGGAGTCGAGCGGAAGCGACAAGGTGAAATCAGTCACATATTGACGATAGGTCACGCCACCTGAATCAAATGCCGTGGGGCTGTCGTTGCCCAGCGACACGTTTGCGGTGTCGAACACGCTAAAATCGGCCTTGTTCGATCCGAACCCCTGGCTGAGATCGGCTTTCAACCGGCCAAAATCGCCGCGCACACCAACGGTAGCGCCAATATCCCAGATTCGTGGTTCGATGATGGGGAGGAAGCCGTTCGGATGAATGACGGAGTAGCCCGGCACCCGAAAGCCCGCGCCATTGTTGGATATTTTGCGCGTTAGCGTGCTAAAACCATAGATTTCGCCATTGCCTCCAAGTGGGAGAGCTGTGTCAAGCGCCAGACTGGCAACCGATGCTTTTGGGTCACCGATGCGGTAAGTGACGCGGTCAAAGCGTTGGTCGACGAATGCCCGGTTAGTCGGCTGCTGGTGCCGCGCCGATGCGCTGATCATCAGGTGCCCGCCGTCGCCGACTGCAAAGCCCGCGCTGGCACTCGCAAGACCGGTTTCGCCGTCGCCTTCTTCGGTGATGCTTGCGAAAAGCTCGCCACTCGCGCCGCTCGCATTGGATTTCAGGATGATATTGACAACGCCAGCGATGGCGTCGGACCCATATTGTGCAGCGGCGCCGTCGCGCAATATCTCAATGCGCTCAATCGCACTTTCGGGTATCGTATCGAGATCGACTGCGGCCGATCCGCGGCCGATGCTGTTGTTGACGTTCAGTACCGCATTGGCATGGCGGCGCTTGCCATTGATCAGCACTAGCGTCTGATCAGGCGAGAGGCCACGGAGCGTTACCGGCTTGGTGTTCGCTGCCGTCGCCGTGGTCGCGGCGCGGGCAAAATTGACCGACGGCTGCAGGAAGTTTAACGCGCGGCCAATATCCGGGAAGCCTGTGTCAGCGATTGTTTCGCCACTAACGACGTCAACCGGCGCTGAAGATTCGAGCGCCACGCGGCCCGATGCGCGGGTGCCGGTCACGATGATAACGTCGCGGGACGCATCACTATCTTGCGGTCGCTCCTGCGTCTGCCCCTGTGTACTGCCGCTCGCCAAAACCGCGAACCCCACCAATGTAACTGCATATTTCATAGCCATCGCCCTCCCAAATCTTCGTTCGATTTAGGCGAAAGTGATCGTTTACAGTTATTGCCTAGAGGGATACCGGTGTTGCGAGATACGCAACGCTCACGCATTCAAATTGTCATCAAAGGCAATTAGAGCGATTCGTTTCCTGAAATTTTGACAGTAAATGATGACGACCTCTGTTATGTCGATGATTATTCGACATAGTCGGAGAGGGGGATGGGCAATCAGATCGCGCAATCAACCATTGGGCATCGAGCGGAATGTCCTAGATTGAGGTCAGAAACTCGCATAAAATATCTCCTTTGACCGGAATGGCTAATGGAAAGCGTATTCCTATAATAATCTGTAGCTTCTGGGCCGTGGAACGAATCCTCTACGCGGGAAGTCGCTGCGGCGAAGGTTAGGGCAAGCGTAACATACCTCCTGCGTTAAGGGCCGATCGCCGCTTCAAGGAAAATCGTATCCGGCTTGGAACGACCTAGTTTGGACAGGCCTTACTGCTCCGATGTACAGCGGAACATCTAGATCCGCGATGCACAGGAGGACTGGATTCGCCTCAGAACGTCGTGGCCGCATGCTATTTCTGTAATTCCAACCGGCACTGCTCACCCAAGCCGCTGGATCCTTTCCGCTATGCCAAGAGAGCATCAACACAGCTTAGATCCGGACGCTGGCATGGCATTCTTATACCAACCTGCATTGATCATGACCCATGGGCCCATTTGCGGTGCCCGATGGTCATAATGCGCCAAGATTGGTCGACGAGGTTGTTCCACGCCTCGCAGCAGTGGTCCACGATATATTGTCGTGGGAGGTAAACACCCGATTGGATAGCCAGTTGTCGCGCATGAACTGCCAGATATTCTCGACCGGGTTGAGTTCGGGGCATTTGGCCGGGAGCGCAATGATGCTGATATTGCCGGGCACATCCAGCTTGCCGGTCATATGCCAACCAGCCTGATCCATCAGTAGGACAGCGTGAGCGCCGGGGGCGATGGCGAGCGCTATCTCGGCCAGATGGAGCGTCATGGTTTGGGTATTGCAGAAGGGCAGCACCAGCCCCGCGCCCTTGCCGTGCTCCGGGCAGATC
>Ga0209346_1000567_pt1 | contig 30393 bp, 30 predicted proteins | sample AutmiccommunBRH9_FD_187381 | JGI IMG/M metagenome (GOLD analysis project Ga0209346, IMG submission 187381) | Deep subsurface microbial communities from Mt. Terri, Switzerland - Autotrophic microbial communities BRH/9 (SPAdes) (version 2) | ecosystem: Environmental > Aquatic > Deep subsurface >...
CAGGGACAATATACCCCTGCAACGTCAAAAATGATCATCAAAGAAGGTCGTTGTCGCACTCGTGCTGCTTTGAAAAAGGGAACTGATTATATTGGATCGACAGAAGATGCAAAGGAGGCGATCTCCACCCTTCTCATAAAAAAACAGCATGAGGTCTTCGGTTGTCTGTTTTTAGACTGTGACCACAGGATTATTAAATGGACAGAAATGTTTTTTGGTACTATCGATTCTACAGTTGTTCACCCTCGCGAAGTGGTCAAAGAAGCCCTACGTCTAAATGCCGCCTCAGTTATTTTGGCCCACAACCATCCTTCAGGGAGTAGTAATCCAACACGACAAGACATTGAGATCACACGAATTTTAAAAAATGTTTTGTTGGTTATAGATGTTCTGGTGCTGGATCACATAATCGTAGGAGATGACGTGACATCTCTTAGCGACAAAGGACAGTGTTAATCTCTTAGATCTGAAATCCTCTCTCAAAAGGTTTATAGCGGGCGGTTTGTTTAAGCACCGAGACTTTTGCCAGATGCAACACCAGTTGCTTTTTGAGAGTATTGATGAAAAAGGGTTTCGATCTCTGTAATAATCTCGTCTCTGGTGAGTGAGTATATATCGACTACGCATCCGTTGGGCTGGACGAGCAAAAAACCCTCAAAACATGGCTTACCGAAAGCAAAAGCTCAAGTAAAAAAATAGAAAAATAGGTTTGGTCGTATACTCACTGACCATCACGGAGACTCAGGAACAATCTGAGGCTTCAACCTTTTATTTTCCTGTCAGGAAATGTTTGCTTCTCAAAAGATCAATATGACCTTCTTGTGTTGCTAGGTTTTCGAGTTAACTATTTGATTATATTAACAGTAGCAAGGTCAATTTAAAGAAAAATAAGAATATTAAGAGCTTAGAACTGGCAATATTAGCGGTGGGGCATGGCGAAACATAACCCTATACGTGCTCGAATGGGCTCCCGCCTACTGCGAGTGTTTGTGCACACTCAAATGGCGACGTTATCGGTCAGAGATTTTCAGAAACAACCTAGGATTAGAAAACGACTCTTGTCAGAAAAATCCAGGCTTTCTAAGGGCGAAAACAACTTTTTATGTTGATAGGTTTTTGAGATGATCTATTGATTCCATTCACAGATTCCACCTCTATTTTTGCTTCATTTCATGACACTCAAACCGGTAATGATGCCGTGGCATTTGCAACCGGTACATAACAGAAAATCAGCCGGCAGGTGTTTTTGAACAATATCAAGCAGCCGCCAAAGATCGCCGGGATAAAATCCGCCAGCACCAGGTGCAAACTGACGGCTCTGTAGTGAGAGGACGACAACACCGTCGAGCGACATCCTGTTGACGAGCTCATAGAGCGGGGTAGGGCGTGATTGCCCCGTTACCGTGCAGAATTCGACCGGCTCGTTACAGTCTGGCGGGCAGTGGAATGTGGCGTAGGATATTGCATAGGTGTTTGTGTTGATCCTGTATGGATTGGGTAAAAAAGGGAGTATTTCTTTCGGGACCGGAAATTGATGAACCGTTCGGTTTTCGGCAACAAGCCTGCCCTTAACCCATTCTGCCGCAAGATGAACGGGCATCGCGGGGATTATCCGGTCTATCTTGCTAGTCCGATGGAAATTGTCGACAAACCACAGCGCACCGTCTGCCTGGATATAGTCAATTCCACCAGGAACATGATCCGGCGATTCGATGTCTATGACGGTTATATGGGGACGTGTTTTGCTACTATCTGTCATCAGATCTGCCGCTCGTCTACCGAATTTGCCGTAACCTAATATCCAGATTGACAGAGGAACCATGGTCTTGATCTTCTTTGTATTAGCTCTCTATTAGAGCCCTTTAACAAGAGTTTCGGGGATAATCGGCGCGGCGGGCCGCAACCCCACGCAGAATAAGGGCTTAGTCGGCAGGACCCTGTAAGCCCCCACTCTCGTCAAAGTGGTAGCCAAAGGCCGATAGGAATTCGCTCTGGGTCTTACTGGGAGTTTCCAGGCGGCGCTTAGGCGTCCGGCTTCCTTTTTTTACGCTCAGGACATAATGCAGATGCCGCATGTCGTCCATGACCTCCTCGATCAAACGTTTTCGTCCGGCAGCGGCCATCTTCAACTCAATCCGACGCAAATAGGCCATAGCCACCACGCAGATAAAAAGGTGACACCTGATCTTGCTGTCCGTCCAGTGCCGGACCGGGCTCGTTCCCACCAGTTCGTCGTCCTTGCTGAAACGGAACCGGTCTTCAACCTACCAGCGTGCAAGGCTCGCTTCGATGATATTACCCATCGGCCATCCGTATTCTCGCCTTTAGTCCGGTAGGCGAGCAGACACTCGTCCACGTGGCCTTCCTCGATATGCCGTTGATTTACCGCTGTATCGGCAGGTTCAAAGCGATCCAGCGGGGTTGCCGCCAGGCCTTGGGCGAAATATGTCGAATAGGTGGTGATAAAATGAATCCGGGGCTGGTCGTCGATCCAGGCATAATTGTCATCGGCGTTCATGCCCTCGTCGATGACCACGGTGAGCCGCTCTTTCGTTTTGTGCAAATTCCAGACGATCCCGGCCATGGATTCCATTCCATTCCGGCCACCCATTCCATTTGATTCCGGCCACTGATTCCATTCGATCCCGGTCACTGATTCCATTCGATCCCGGTCACTGATTCCAGAGTATTCCGGCCAGGAATCTGGAGGGTAGCGACGCATAGAACCACATGGTAATGGAACCCATTTTTTGATGATTTTATCAAGGAGGGTTTCATGCCTGGCAAGAGGTTATCTATGCGCAAAATACGAGAGGTATTACGCCTCAAATACGAGTTGAACCGCAGCAACCGCGAGATCGGACTGAGTTGTGGCATTGGCAGCAGCACAGTTGGCGATTATATCCAACGGGTAAGAAATACAGGACTTAACTGGCCTCTCCCGGAGGGGTTGAGCGACACTGCCCTTGAGCAACTGCTCTTTCCTCCGCCGACGGCCCGCAACAGCGCCCGCTTGTTCCCTGACTTTCACGAAGTCCATAAGGAGCTGCAATCGCGCAAAAATGTCACCCTCAACCTGTTGTGGCAAGAATATAAAGAACGAAACCCAGACGGCTACCAATACAGCTGGTACTGCCACAATTATCAGGAATGGGCTGCCCGGCTGGATGTGGTCATGCGCCATGAACACCGGGCCGGCGAGAAAATGTTCGTCGATTACGCCGGACAGACGGTAAGCGTGATTGACCGGGAAACCGGTGAGATACATAAGGCCCAGATCTTTGTCGCCGTCTTGGGGGCTAGCAGTTACACCTACGCCGAGGCCACATTGAGCCAACAAATTGAAGACTGGATCGGCTCTCATGTTCGGGCCTTTTCGTTTTTCGGTGGTGTTACCGAGGCCATAGTGCCGGATAATCTCAAAAGCGGTGTCAGCAAGGCCTGCCGTTACGAACCGGATATCAACCCCACCTACCATGACCTCGCCAACCATTACCAGACAGTCGTTCTTCCCGCGCGGGTAAGAAAACCACGGGATAAGGCGAAAGCTGAAGCCGGTGTCCTCCTGGTAGAACGCTGGATCCTGGCACGTCTTCGCCAGCACACCTTCTTCAGCCTGGCAGAGCTGAACAAGGCAATAGGAGAGCTCCTGACCATCCTCAATGGCAAACCTTTCAAAAAGCTGCCCGGCAGCAGACAAAGCCGCTTCGCCGAACTGGACCAACCGGCACTGAAACCACTCCCCGCAGCACCTTATGAAGTGGCTTACTGGAAAAAGGCGATGGTCCATCTCGATTATCATGTGGAGGTGGAAGGGCATTACTACTCTGTCCCCTATACCCTGGTAAAAAAGCAGTTGGAGATCCGCTACACCAGGACAACCGTGGAATGCCTGTATCGTAATCAGCGGATAGCCAGCCATCTCCGCAACCAGGTCCGAGGCCGGCATACCACCATAAAGGAACATATGCCGCCAAGACATCGGCAATACACGGAGTGGAATCCGGAGCGATTTATCAGATGGGCGGAAAAAATCGGCCCACAGACCAAGGTCCTCACCGAAACGCTGCTGGTGCAACGGGCGCATCCGCAGCAGGCCTATCGAACACTGCTCGGGATTTTACGATTAGGCAAAGCCTATGGCGAGCAAAGACTGGAGGCGGCATGTGATCGCGCCCTGCACATCAATGCTCTTTCTTACCGAAGTATAGAATCCATTCTTAAAAACGGTCTTGATAAAAAGCCTCTGCAAAGACAGGAAAGCAGCACGCCTATACAGCACGGCAACATCCGTGGTGCCGACTACTACGACTCAACAATCCATTAATGTTAAAGGAGAAAAAGAATGCTGCTTCATCCAACTCTTGAGAAACTGACCATTTTACGCTTCACCGGCATGGCCGCTGCACTCGATGAGCAGATGCAGATGAACTCCCTGGTTGACCTGGGCTTTGAAGAACGGTTGGGCATCCTGCTCGACCGGGAGATGGCCGTCAGACAGACCAGGAGAATGAATACACGATTACGAAAGGCCAGGCTGCGCCAGGATGGCTGTATAGAAGACATCAACTTCCGCCACCCGCGGGGCCTGGATAAATCCCTGGTTATGCGGCTGGCTGGCTGCGAGTGGATCAAAGAGCACAACAATCTGATAATCACCGGCCCCACCGGGGTTGGTAAAACCTATCTCGCCTGCGCCTTTGCCCAAAAGGCATGCCGGGAAGGCTACAGCACCCTCTACCTGAGAATGACCAAGCTCTTTGAGGATCTGGCCTTGGCAAAAGGCGATGGTAGATATCTGAAGCTGCTGGCATCTTTTGCCAAAGCTGATCTGTTGGTGCTGGATGATTACGGCCTGGAGCAACTCTGTCGAGATCAACGGCATGATTTACTTGAGATACTCGAAGATCGCCATGGATTGAAATCAACGCTCGTCACCAGTCAGTTGCCCATCGATCACTGGCATGAACAGATCGGCGATCCGACTCTTGCCGATGCCATTCTCGACAGGCTGGTGCACAGCGCCCATAAAATAAAACTTGATGGAGATTCTATGAGAAAAAAGAATGCAAACTTGACGTAAACAGCAACTACGAGGTAAGGGACAAATAACAGCGTCGCTTCGCTCCGACTACCTGGCCGCGATCATCTGGAATCGGTGACCGGGATCACGTGGAATCGGTGGCCGGCATCAATGGAATACGCACGTTTTGTGCAGGCCGCAGACCATGCCGAACATTTCATCCATCACCGCGGCAAAATGTTTGCTGTCATGGATATTGCCGGGATAGACGCTGTAATAGAGCGGCAACCTTGAATCCCGGGCGACCAGCGGTCCCAGGCCGATCTAAACAATTGCGAGGTCTGCAGCCGCAACTAGACCCATGCCGTTAGCAGTTGCAATGCCTTGGACTTGAGCGATGACTGGTTTTTTCATTCGCGAGATTTCCACCAACGGGTTTTCCATCGAATCGATCCATTTTCGATAGTCGTTAGCCTCCTTGCCTTCAAGCTCTTTATCATCAATCTCTGCACAGAAAGCACGCCCAGAGCTTTTAAGAAGGATGACTCCCCTCGTACCTTTTCGTCGCCCTCCATGTCAAGGGAAGGGCCTTGTGCAGTTCTTCTGCCATATTACTGGTAAAGGTATTAAGCTGGTCCGGACGACTACCGATAATTTCGGATTCTTGCTTGAGCAGAAACAAAAGGTTGTGAGTGTATACGTCAGCATTACTATGTTTCTAATAAGTTGCTTAAAACCCAGCATTATTTCCTGAGAAACCACTTTCTGGAGAAAACAAAAACCTTTTGTTTCTCTGGTAAATTATCGATACTACAGCGGAATGAGCTCTCCTCTTACTATTAAGGTGCTAAGTTATGATTGTAATTTCATCACTGAAAGTCCCAAGGGTCTCCAAACCATTATCGGTACAAACATGTGTGTTTTCTATACCAACTACACCTTTTTCAGGGAAAATGGCCTTAGGTTCCAAGGCAATTACCATCCCGGTTTTAAGCTTAACAGACTGACCTTTTGCAATGAAAGGATACTCATCAAGTTCGAGCCCTACCCCATGACCTGTAAATCGAATTTTCCTGTCACCAACACCCATAAATGAATCGCCGTATCCAAGTTTTTCAGCGAGAGATACCATCATTTCATACAATGTGCCTGTTTCTACTCCAGGTTTTGCTTCCTTTTTTACCATTTCTTGAATTGTAAGCATTGCATGATGGGCTTCTTGTAATTCATTGGAAATTGGTCCAATTGAGAAAATTCTCGTGTGGTCACTCAAATATCTATCAAGAGCAAAAACATAATCTATTAAGACAGGTTCATTCTTTCCGATCGTATTGTACCCAGCGCCTTGGCCTATAGCTGGGCTGACACCCTGTCCTCCTGTTGGTGACGCAAGATAACTCGGTATCGCCGCAGAAGCTCCGGACATGAGGTGTCCAAAATGCATCTCAGCTCCCCACAAACGCATCCTGACGATACCTTGATGTCCAAGACTTCTTGCGTAACTTTCTAATTCTCCAGATAGAGCTACCTCAGTCTTGCCAGCCACCAATAATTCTGCGGCTCGTTCAGCAACCTTGTCTGATAGTGCAGCAGCTGCTTTTATTTTGCGAAGTTCGTATTTGGATTTTATAGCCCGTATAAGACGTATTTCAGTTGAAATATCAACAAATTCTATGTTTTTAAAAATATTTTGAAATTTAAAATACAGGTTGGTTGGAAGTACGTCACACTCTAAGCCTAGCACATTGGGTTGTAAGTACCCAAATCTTGATATAATATCTGGAATTTCATCTATGCTGCGAGCATCAACGATATTGTCTAGCGGCGATTCTTGTTTAACACGTGATAAATCGTTGAAGACTGCCAAAATGGGTTTGCCTTGGGCTGGTACATAGAACCATCCTTTGAAAGATGTTCCAGTAAAATAGAAAAGGTCAGTATTTTGGTAAATTACTGCGCCGCTAATGTCTTTTTCGCAAATTGCTTTTTGTAAATTTTTTATCCTGATTTGAAGTTCATCACTTGAGACGTTTTCGTTATTGTTTTTCACTATTCCCCCCTTAAAACATGGCAAATTTTATTCAGTTTCAATACGATAGAGTGTTTTAAATATAACCATTCATAAAGCAAAATCACGATAATACATACCATCTTGTTAAAATACATATACCATGAAACGCAGCGGGATGATGAGAAAAAATAAAGCTGTGGGCTCAGGAGGATCAGCCAACAAAAAAACTTTGGGCTACGGCGAATGATGTGTTATTTGCCGCATTATTATATTGAGTTGTTACGCCATTCTTTCTCCCTTTTATCCCAGAAAGATATTGGTTGTAGATCCGGTACAATTGCTAACCCGGACTTCCCGTCTGCAGATTCCGCTTCAGGTGTTATCAGAACATCGAGCAGTGCTGTTTGATGAATCAACGCGCGGTCTATCGCATCCGGTAAATCTTCAGAGCATTCTACGCGTTCCGCATACATGCCAAAGGCCTTGGCCATGGAAGCATAATCAGAATATTGAAGCTTAGTTCCAACAACGGTTCCATAGTTGGTCAATTGATCATGTGTTTCGATCTGCCACCCTCCATTATTTGCCACCACAATCAATAATGGCACCTTGTGCCTAACGGCAGTGTCAATTTCAATCGCATTAAAACCAAAAGCCCCATCACCTGAAGCAACCACAGTTAGGCGATCAGGATGTGCAAGACTTGCCGCGATACCAAATGGTACGCCGACGCCAAGACATCCCATCGGACCAGGATCGAGGTACTTTCCCCCGGCCAAGGCTACCCTCGCAAAACTTAAGAAATCGCCTCCATCGATAATTAACGTCGCATCATTTGGCAACTTTCTTCGCAGAATTCCTAGTAGCTTGTTTGGATGCATAAAACCATCACTTCCAGGTTGAGCATCTTCAAGCATGGTAACCAGTTTGACAGTGCGTTTCTCATGCTCCTCACGCAATGTTCGAGCCCAACACTCATCAACATCGGATTCTCGACTCCCTGCCATTTCCAGCATCGCTCTGAGTGCAGCGGCTGGGTTCGCGAACAATTCGACAATTCCACGACGGTTATCTCTTAATTCTGATGGAGCATCTGCTATGCGTAGAAACTCAGCATGTCCAAAAATTGATGGTGAACCGTAGGCAAGTTGAAAATCGAGTCTACGCCCAACAGTTACAACCACATCCGCTTGGCCAAGGACTTTCCCTCGAGTTGCAGTGACAACAGAAGGATGATCATCCGGTACCAGCCCTCGGCTCTCATTTGTGTCAAGGTATACTGCACCAACAGTATCAAGGAGCTTGATAAGCTCGGGACCTGCTGAACGAGCTCCTCTCCCACTTATGATTAATGGGCGTTTCGCCGACCAGAGCAGCTCGACTGCTGCCTGAATGGCATCTAAATCAGGCAGCAATGTCGAGTGTTTTTTAGGTCTCATAAGCTCATCTAATTGAAGATGAACCGGGAGTTCTTGGCGCAAAATGTTGGTTGGGAAGTCTATGAACACAGGACCAGGATCATTTCCTTGCCCAAATGCACATGAGATAGCTTCGTCAAGCTCCTTCAAGACAAGCGAAGATTCTCTTACGGTCCTGGAATATCGAGTAATAGAACCAACCAGGCTAGTATGATCGAGATCCTGCAAGGCACCACGATGTTCTTGTGGCATGGGAGGCATTCCGGAAATAATAAGAATCGGTACACGACTGAGGTGGGCATTGGCTATACCGGTTACTGCATTAGTTACCCCAGGTCCAGCTGTTACCAGAGCGATCCCAAGCTCACCTGTAACTTCAGCATGAGCATGGGCCATATGTACAGCGGCCCTCTCATCGCGAACGTCCACAATTTTGATCTTTTCATGGGCTAATCTCATCCAGATAGGCATGATGTGCCCGCCACAAAGTCCAAACACCTTTTGTACTCCACGCCTTTTAAGAAAACGTGCAATGACAGCAGCGATTGAGTGATCTGAATGTTTTGTATAGTCCATACTATTTCCCTACCCAAAAGGGTAAAATGTAAATTGGCTACTCTAGCATCTTGTTTACCGCTACTGCTTCCACCTGATTTTGTGAACATTTTCCCCGCAATGTCAAAAAACGTAAAGAGCGGACAACACTCGATTCTCGAAAGTCAAAAACCTATTAATGAGCCAACCATTTATATAGCGAAGATTTTTTGCAAGAATCGTTTCTCTCAACTACCATGGCCATCCCCTGGCCACCACCAATGCATAAGGATGCAAGTCCCAAGGAGAGGTCATTTCTTCTCATCTGATGCAAGAGGCTGACAAGGATTCTCGCTCCTGTGCAGCCAATTGGATGACCTAATGAAATGCCACTTCCTGAAGTGTTGGTTCGATCGATATCACAACCAAGTTCACGAATACATGCAATTGCTTGCGAAGCAAATGCCTCGTTAAGCTCAATGGCGTCAAAGTCATTGATCGATAAATTATGCTTTTTCAGGATCTTTCTTACCGCTGGAATCGGCCCAAGTCCCATGTACGCTGGGTCAACTCCCGCAGAAGCTTGGGCTGTTATGTATGCTATAGGAGCAAGATCAAGTTCTTTCGCCTTGCTCTCGGACATGAGGAGCAAAGATGCAGCTGCATCATTTATTCCGCTTGCATTACCAGCGGTGACAGTCCCGTCCTTTTTAAAAGCAGGACGCAACCGCCCCATTTTTTCGATATCAGTCTCCATGGGACGTTCATCGGTATCAAAAACGACAGGGTCGCCTTTTCGTTGTGGAATTGTAATTGGCGCAATCTCTTCGAGGAAATGTCCTGAAGCAATAGCCGCCATAGCACGCTGATGGCTTAAAGTACCCATTTCGTCCTGTTCCCGGCGAGATATTGCATATCGAGCAGCAATGTTTTCAGCTGTAATTCCCATGTGATAGCCGTAAAATCTTTCAAACAGTCCGTCATATACCATGAGATCCACAACTTCTCCATTCCCCATGCGTTGCCCCCAGCGATTAGCAGGCAAAGCGTAGGGAACAAGGGACATGTTTTCCATTCCACCGGCCAATATAATATCAGCCTCTTCACAGCGAATTGCCTGATAGGCAAATGCAACTGCTTCCATTCCGGAGGCACATAGCTTGTTCACTGTAGTAGCGCAGGTTTCCTTTGGAATGCCAGCCTTGATCATCGTCTGTCTGGCTGTATTCTGTCCCTGGCCCGCGCTCAGCACATTACCCAAGATGACCTGATCGATGATAATCGGCTGCAAATTGTCTTTATAATCGTAATGTTGCGTTTCCAATTCCAGAGGTCCATCATTGCGAATCGCCTCTGGACACAGTTCATTGCTATCATCACCCGGAATTGGTCGTAATCCTACCTTTTTCAGTGTGGCTTTGAGAGTAGCAGCCCCAAGCTCGACTACAGGAGTATTTTTTAATGTGCCACCATATGCCCCGATAGCCGTTCTACTGGCGCTGACAATCACTACTTTGTTCATATTTTAATCTCCAAAAAGAAAGAAATTAGCCTTTGGATCCTAGTCGCAATCCACCATGAATAAAAACCGTCTCACCAGTCATGGCTTCATTGCGATACAGCTCCGCAACCATGGATACAACCTCACCTGGCTCAATCAACCTGCTGATGGGCACTTGGCTAACAATTTTGTCAAGGACCTTGTCGTCCATTTTCTTGACCATTTGAGTTCCCACGTATCCTGGAGCAATGGCCATACAGCGGATCTTGTCAGCGATACCTCTTCGGAAAAATTCAGCTGTAATAACTTTGGGCATAACGGACATAGCTGCTTTTGAAGAAGAATAGTTTAGTTGCCCAGCCGTTCCGAGAGAACCCGTGGAGGAAATAAGGCAGATAAGTCCTTTGCAGTTGTTGTTGATCATCTGCTCAGCGCACTCACGAATAGTGAGAAAAACTCCGGTAAGATTGATATCGATAACTTTCTGGAACTGTCCAAGGGACATTTTCCCGCTGACTTTGCCTGTCTCGCGGTCTGTTTTTATCAGCAATCCGTCACTTGTGATGCCAGCAAAAGGTGCAACGAGGTTGATAGCTCCAAATCGCTCCATAGCAAACTGAGCCAATTTGTTATTGTCCTTTTCTGAGGTGACATCGCATTTTAAGCTAACGATATCGGGACTAATTGATTTAAGTTCATCTACCGCGTCGGCTAAAGCATCTTCTAGAATATCCGCGATCACAACTTTTCCACCCTGGCGAAGCCAGTAATCAGCCAGTTCCTTGCCTATTCCTCCACTACCCCCAGTGATAACCGCAACTCCGTTCTTAATGCTCAGCATGACTCTCCTCCTTGTAACTAAGGGTCAAATAATTAACTTAAATCGACTGTTGTCTTCCTCTGGGAGGAAGAATCTTTTCTGATTTCAGATGTGGTCATAGAACGCAGATCATCGAAAAGGGTTCCTGTGTTTTCGGCAATTTGTGCTCCATTAGCAAAAAGTCTCTTTGCCATCATCCTGGCGGCAGAATGTGGAAGTATGTTCTTGCTTTTCATTAGCGTTGAAACATCGTGAAAAAACGTATCGTCAATATCGTTATTCTTCAAAACCGCCTCGACTTCCTGATGAATTCCTCGAATCAACTCCGCCTTGTATTGCAGCTCCCTTCTTCGTTGAAGAGTTCCGGAATCATTGAGATAATTTTTGTGTTCAACAATTCCTTTATAGAGGTCCTTTATGCCCTCACCTTTGTTTGCGGATGTTCGGACAATAGGTGGACGCCAGGCAGTAGCGCTTGACAGATGCTGTTTGCCGTCGAGCATTTTTTCAAGGGTAAGTTCGATTTCCTCAGCACCTGGCCTATCAGCTTTGTTGACAACAAAGATATCAGCTATTTCAAGAACACCGGCTTTCATGACCTGGATACCATCACCGGACTCAGGGGTAATGGCTACCAGAATTGTATCGGCGGCCATCATAATATCGACTTCTGACTGCCCCACTCCGACAGTTTCGATTATTACAACATCCCAGCCGCACGCATCGAAAACCCAGGAGGCTTCCTTCGTCCGTTGCGCCAATCCACCGACAACTCTTCCGGCACTCATGCTTCTAAAAAAGCAATCGCCATCCTTCTTTTTGTGGTTCAAGCGAACCCTGTCTCCAAGCAAAGCTCCTCCAGTGAACGGACTCGAGGGATCAACTGCGATTACGGCAACAGACAGGTTGTGCTGACAAAAGCTTTCGACAAGTTTGTTTACTAAAGTGCTTTTGCCTGCACCGGGTGGACCGGTGATCCCGAGATAGAAAGCATTTCCAGAAAGTGGATAGATCTGCTCAAGAATTTGAGAAGCACATTCGGAATCCCTTTCAATCAACGAAATCAATCGAGATATTGAAAGCTTATCACCACTTAGAGCTGCTTTTATAATAATGTCGCAATCCTTCATATCGTCGCAAGGAACAGGTAAAGAGTTTACAGACAAAGAAATCCATCATCACCTAAAGGGATATTCCGTCAGGTGATGATTTCTTCGCTGAGCAATCCGTATTAGTGTACCCCAAATGCCTCATAGCAACTGTCTCCCAAAATTCTCACGTCAGGAAGCAACAGGCATGCCGGCACGAATAGCCTGAACAATATCCTCCATCGGTGTATCTGGCAGAAATACCTTGAAGACGCCGTGTTCATTTTCGAGTTTCTTGGCGTCACTTGGAGCCATGACCCCACCCATAATTATTTTTGTTTCGTCTAATCCACGCTCCTTTGCAAGACGAACAACTTTGGGCCCCAAGGTCATATGTGCACCCCCGAGTGAACTCAACCCTATAAAATCGGCATCTTCTTCGATTGCAGCCTCGACAATCTCTTCAGGAAATTTATTGCCAAGATAAATGACTTCCATCCCAGCTTCTCTTAAAAACTGACTCACCAGATACACTCCACGCCAATGTATGTCTAAGCCGAGTTTTGCCATTACCACTCTGATTTTTCTTTCCATGATCGTGTCCTTTTGTATGAGAGATATCTTGTTATTTACTTATTCAGTCGAGCTTAGACTAAAGGAAAGGCCCAGAGACCGAATTCATCCCGGAAGACTTGTTCAATTTCTCCCAAAGTCACCAGGTTCTTGATTGCATCAATTGTGTAGGGATAAAGATTTTCCTTTGTATGACATTTTTCTCTTAAGGTTTTCAAACAGGTTTCAACCTTGGCATCATCCCTTTCCTGTCGTAACCGCTCCAGTTTGGCCTTCTGCCGGCTCGCTGTTTCAGGATATTCAAATACCTCGATATCTCTTGAGCCCTCTTTGTCTTCTTTCGCCATGTAGTTGACGCCGACGACTTTATATTTTCCCGTTTCGATTGCTTTCTGATATTTGAGGTTGTAACTGCTTATCTGGCGATGCAGCCAACCTGACTCTACGGCTTTCACAAGACCGCCCATGTCGTCAATTTCTTTAATGGTAGCCTCTATTCGCTCCACCATCTGCTCGGTTAATGATTCCACAAAATATGAACCAGCCAACGGATCGACAGTGTTGACGACGCCAGTCTCCGCTTGAATAATCTGCTGTGTACGCAGAGAAATTAGAGCTGCCTCTTCCGTTGGAGCACTGTATGCTTCGTCGAAAGAGTCGATGTGAAGAGATTGACATCCACCCAAAACTGCTGCTAAGCCCTGGATAGCAGAGCGGGAAATATTGTTATATGGTTCAATCGCTGGGAGCGTTACCCCCGCAGTTTGAACGTGGAATCGCATAAGCATCGATTTTTTATTCTTTGCTTTGAAGCGCTCCTTCATGATCTTGTAGAAAACTTTTCGGCTCGCACGGCATTTTGCGATTTCTTCGAAGAAATCGTTATGGAGATCCCAGAAGAACGACAACCGCGGGGCGAAATCATCTATATCCATGCCTCTGCTTATCAACTCTTCAGCAGTTGCAATGGCGTTGCTTAGGCCAACTGCAATCTCCTGGATCGCATCGGTACCTGCTTCTCTCAGGTTATAGCCGTTAAAACTGATCGGGTTCCAACGTGGAACATTTTTGCATATATACTCGACAGTATCACACTGGAGTCGGAAGGACGCCGCCGGAGGCAGAGTTTCCGGACCGCTGCCGACACAAGTTTCCATGATGAAGTCGTTCTGGCAGGTTCCTGCCACGTCTTTCAAAGACCCACCGCGCTGTTGAGCTACCGCAAAATACATCCCAGGAATAACAATGCTTGTGCTTGGCAAGTGAGTAACGATCGATGTGCTTACCTGTGTTTGGTCTATGTCCTTGAAAAATGCATCCATATCCCAGAGAGAATCAACCGCTGCGCCACATGCACCGACATTTCCCTCAGCTTCCGGATCGTCAGAATTGTACCCCCGAATTGTTGGTAAATCGAAAAGTATGCTTACTCCTGTCGCGCCATGTTTCAGCAAGTATTTGATACGCTCGTTACAATCCTCTGGAGCCCCCAGCCCAGCCAACTGGCGAACAGTAAAAAGGCGGCCTCGATACATGTTGGGATACACGCCTCTGACATATGGAGCTTGGCCTGAAAACCCTGTATCCTTGAGAAAATCCATGTCCTGGACATCGACAGGAGTGTACTGGAGTTTCACTGGGATACCTGAATGAGTAAAACAGCTGCCCTCAGTGTCGCGATCAGTTTGCCTGAGATCGTTCTCCATCCAGGCTGTATAATTTGTTTGGATAAATTGGATTTCTTCTTTGTTAAATAATTTGCTTTCAGCTTCCGACATAACCGTTCTCCTTGGCGTTGGAATTTTATTATTTCTGTATTATTTTGTTTTGTATCCATCTAATATTTCATATAAATCCCTTCTGGGTCGACTTTTGTTCTTAGTATTTCCAGTTCTTTGGGAGTTGGGGGGTGGATTGGTTGGGCTCGCGAGACATCGATCTCAAAACCGGTTTCTTTTTGAATTGTTTCCAGTTCAACACCGAGCTCCTCATAATACGTGTCGACGTACATGAGTTTTGATGTATCATCAAATTTCATGACACCCATTGTTGAGACTACCGCATATGGCCCTCCACTGAGGCCCATATCGTTTCTCATCGCCTGAGATCTCCCGTCCATTTGCCGGCAATACCAACCTGGGCTGGTAATAAAATCTACTGAATCTACAAAGCGTCTTTTTTGATGGCTCATGATGATGATCGTACTTTTGGCCATTAGGGCAATATCACTAGCTCCTCCAGATCCTTCGAAACGTTTAACTGGGTTATTATAATTACCGATACATGTAGAGTTCAGATTGCCGAATTTGTCGACTTGAGCGCCTCCTAGGAAGCCAACATCAATTTTTCCACTTTGCAGATATTGACCCATGACCTCGACAGGAGTCGGGAGCCACTTGGTTTTATAAACCGCACGAGGATCGGCAACACAAAATGGCAATGATTCGGGATCACAATCATAGGCGACTGCCTCCATGAGCATCTTCATTTTCTTCGCATGTGTCTTTTTGGCCAACGTACCGGCGACCAATGGTATGCCGGTGCCTACAAGGACTTTTTGATCATTTTGTAATAGTCGACTTGCTGCTATTACCATCATTTCCAGATTCGAATATTCGGTCTTCATCTCAAGCCACTTCCTTGATTTTGTCCAATCTTCTTATGATGTTCGGGGAGTAACCATAAGTGGGATCCGCCACAAGGCGGTCTAACTGTTTGGAGCCGATTTTCTCCAAATAGTTAGTGAAGGAGTCATGTCCAAATACCCACTCCTCCAACCACTGGTCCATCGATTCAGTGTCTTTTGAAGCTTCGATATACTCCTGAAACCACAAGGGATCATTGTCATAACAAGCATGAACTGCAGTAGGATGGCCACCGAAAGGCACTTCTACGATGTAATCCACTATCTCGCCAGGAATCACATTTTCATCATAGGCTTTTTTGGGTTGCTCACCTCTAACAATCTTTTCAGTGGAAATTATTACTGTTTTAGATGCCATAGCAGCGTAATAATCGAGAAATACACCACCAGAGATGCGGCATGTACCATCCTCAAAGGCTTCCTGAACATGGAGGAGGCAGATATCTGGACGAAGAGCAGGAACAAGAATGCATTCTTCTCCTTCCCAAAAGGGGTCTCTCATTGTAACGAACTTTTTTTTGGGTACTTTTGGATCCGTTGCTCGAATTTCCTTAAATCCATCGTTATCAGGATTCATCAGATCACTGCCCCGCAGGAATTTGCTTGGGATGAATGGAATACCCAGAGCACCTGCCAAGATGCGCATTGTTCCTGTACCAACCGTCCAGTCATCGTGGAGAAAATCGGAAGAGCCGTCTTTTTCTTCTAATCGACGCCTGAAATTGTATGGATGTCCAAACACTTCATGGCCAATATAGTTTGCCTCAGATTTTGAGACGCATCCGGCGCCGATCAACAGGTCTGTATCAGGACCACCAGGTTGATTAACAACATGGAGATCTGTTAATCGTGCTTTGATTAGTTCATACAGCATTGCCATGGGCTTTCTTACCAATGTCCAACCACCTACCCAGACACGATCACCCGGCTGCACGAAATCTTTTATTTGTTCGAGTTCAATGATGTTTTCTGCGCTCATAATAAATCTCCTTTCTGATGTTATTATGCCTAGCTAAGCAATCAGAGTGCCATATGCACCGGCCGCGTCAGTCAATGAAGACCAGAGAGTAGAAAACAATGCCTTTCTTCTTGATATTAAAGAAATTAGTTTTTTTAGTTCTAAGTGGAAAATTAGGGAAATAGAACAAGAGAAAAGTACAAAATTTCTTTTCCTTGCGAGCAGCGAACCAATTTTGATATAATCCATTTCAATAATGGTTCACTTGCGCTCTCTTCAAAAAGAATAGCGTTTGAAATTCAGTAAGAGAGGTTAGATAGAAGGTGAAAAGAATTCTTTTGACAAATCGGAGTGTCAGAGCAATGCGTGAAGTTGTATGTATGGGGGCTTTGCAAGTTAGGTGTAGTGCACCGTTAATACTTGCAATTTTATTGGATGTGAGTCATTCGTGAATCACTTATGTCCTTCAATTTATAGCATTACAGAAATGATCTATTGATATCGTTAGTAATCATCTTGTGAATTAAAGCTGTTTTCATCAATCCAGAAGGTCATTTACAATGATACAACCTGAGCTTTTTTCGACCGATGTTTGGAACAATTGTCCCATCTCTCTCATCGCAGTAGAGGCAAAATTTTCTTCTGTCTCCCTGAATCCAGCAGCGGAAGTGCTGATGGGTAAAATCAGAGCAGATATGCTCCCGCGAGAAGTAACGGACAAGTTGATGCACTATCTTTGGGAAAAAGGTCTATTTAGCACAACTGGTCCAAACACAACTGAGTTTCAGTTTTATGAGGTTTGGGTTTCAATAGTTGTTACTTTCATAAACGATGAAAATTACCTCCTGTTTTTGAGCGATGTTAGCGGTGATATAAAGCTGAGACAACAGCTATCAGAGCTACGGGTGCTAAACAACGAGTTGAACGAAATTGTAGAGGTAAGCGCAGATGGATTAGTCTGTGTTGATCAAACCGGAACTATTCTAAGATTAAATAAGGCTTACGAACGAATTTTGGGCATACGGGGCGAGAAATTTGTCGGAAAATCAGCTCGATTGCTCATAGAGCAAGGATATCTAAAAGATTTGGTATCCCCAAAAGTAATTGCGGACGGCAAACCCCAAACTATTGTTTCAAGAATTAATAACCAAGATGTAATTATTTCAGGTCATCCCGTATTCGATGAAAAGGGATCAGTTGTACGAGTGATAGCAAATATACGTGATTTAACTGAATTGAATAGATTAAAGGATGAGGTTAGCAAATATTATGAATTAGCAGATCGATATAAAGCGGAAATACATCATTTGAGAGCCAAGGAACTGGAGTCAAAAATTATAGGACACAGTTATAACACCCGAAAAATGATCGCAATCGCAGAACAGGCGTCTAAAGTTGATTCGACAGTATTGGTTTACGGGGAAACCGGCACCGGGAAAGAATTGTTAGTGAAATCCATCCACCGATCCTCCAAGCAAGGGGAAGGCCCATTTATTGCCGTTAACTGCTCTACGATCCCGGAATCATTAATTGAATCGGAATTGTTCGGCTATGAATCAGGAACATTTACCGGGTCCAATAAAAAAGGAAAGGCTGGACTTTTCGAGGCTGCCGATGGTGGCACCATTTTTCTTGACGAAATTGCCGACATGCCATTGTCGATGCAAGTAAAATTGCTCCGAGTAATTCAAGAGAGAAAAGTTAGACGTATTGGTGCAAGTAAGTCGCGCGACATAAATGTACGATTAATAGCAGCAAGTAACGAACGACTGGAAAAATGTGTCGAAGAGGGAAAATTCAGAGCAGATTTGTTTTACAGGCTCAATATACTCAACATTGAAATTCCTCCTTTAAGAGATCGGAAAGAAGATATTCCTCTGCTGGTCAACTATTTCTTGAGTGATTTTAATGATAAATTCGGTCGCAACAAGGTTATGACAAAAAAAGATATGAACCTACTTCTCAACTACGAATGGCCTGGAAATATCAGAGAACTTCGAAATGTAATTGAAAGATATGTTGTGTTAACTGATGAAATACACTTGGAAAAGGCGATATTTAGCCAAACAAAAAAAGGAAATTCAGAACATCAACACCCCATTTCTTGCTTAAAAAGTTATCTTAAAGAGAAAGAGATAGAGATTATCACAGAGACATACACTAAATGCCTGAGCACTCGTAAGACCGCAGAAATACTAAATGTGAGTCAATCTACAATTGTACGTAAATTGCCAAAAGAATCTGTAATTAAATAATCTGGTTCTAAACAATTTTCAGTTCTTAGCTGGGGTATGAGTTAGGCAAGCGTTCAATAGACGCATAGGCAGCTCGTGCCCCCAGAAACGACGGTTAAGCCGATAACAAAATTCATCCACATACTCTTGAAGATATTTTTTACGACGGGCACCATGAAAACTACCATTCAGGAACGTCTTGAGATTGCCGATAGAGGTGGTATAGGTTTATTAAACAGCATCGAGCCATTATTCAGGTGGGCACTGGCCATATCATGCTATAACCAATGCGGCCTGGTAAAGATACTTCCTGATCATTTTGGCTTTGAGAAGAGCCCAATACCACCCCGAAAAGGAGTAATCGGCTCTTTTGTAAATTCGAAATTATCTCAGAAGAAATGGTGGGTAATGGAGCATTTGGGAATTTTGCTTTTCCCTTGCCATCATCCGAGATGACATCCTCGATACGTAACAAAACAGGCTGATTCCAAGAATCAACTTATTCCAAAGAATCGTAACTGGTATAACAGAGATCAAACTTCGAGAATTCCCCGTCTCTGCCCTCTCAGTTCCTCAATTTGCTGTTCCAGTATTCAATGTAGGCGAGATAAGCCTTTTTGCTGGTCAAGAATGGAATGTGTTGTTCGACGTTCAATTTATATGCTACCAAATTCTTGACACCCATTCTGCGAGCCTTTTCCATTCTGTGGTTCCCGTCGATTAAGTTGTATCGTCCAGGAGAGATTTCCGCCAATATTACCGGTGTGGAAATATCAGTTGAATCCACATGGGATTCGTTGATCGAAGAAAAATCATTGGGAAAATCGCGTACCGCTACATCTTCAACGGTAATGCCATCGGGAGTTCTTTGAATATGCTCGAGAATTTTTGTGATATTAAACTCAAAAATACCGTTGGGATACAATTCATCACCGATGTCAGCGGGGAACGGCGTGAAATCATTATCGACCTTCAGTAATTTCTTCATAGGTTGGATGTTCTGAGAGGACCTTACCCAGTTAGCCTTCATCTCTCACGGTAAGAAATAAATGTATCGAAAATTGAACATATCACACCAATTTCTTTGAATTTATTCAATTTTGGAATATGATCGTTGCTGGTTCTCACTAAAATCAACCATCATTAACAGAAGGAAAGGTGAAAATGACACTTACCAAAGCAGATCTTGTACAGCAAGTATACAAAAATCATGGCGACCTGACCAAGTCCCAGGCTGTCGATGCGGTAGAGGCATTTTTGAAATTGTCGAAAGATACCCTGGTCAGTGGATCAGATCTCCTGCTGAGTGGGTTTGGAAAATTTAACGTCAGAGATAAGAATCCCAGACGTGGACGAAATCCAAAGACTGGAGAAAGTCTCGAACTGGATGCCAGAAGAGTTGTCACTTTCCATCCATCCGGGATCCTGCGAAGCAAGATTAATGAGGGATGATTTGCTCCTATAGTTGATCATTCTCCCGCGATCTACAGAAGCGCTTTGATCTTCTCTATCGTCCGAGGTGCAGAATTCTCGAAATGATTATTGACGTTTACGAAGACCTGATGTTGCCGTTAACGGAGATCATTCACAACATTTTCAACCGCAAAAGCTCATCATCTCTTGGATCAACAATCGTATCCCAAATATTTTTCGTCCGTTCTTCAATTTCTCTCTCGATCCATCCCATGAAGTCTCCGCTAATTACCGCAGGATCCTCAACCGATCTTTGAACTTCTCGTATAACTCGAAGATTCCCACGGCCAGAGTCTTTAACTTTTTCTCAGACTGTTGCTGGCATTACTGGCATAGAAAACCATTAATTGACCTCGTGTCCTACCCATAAAACTTCGCCAATCATGCTGAAGTTTCCTGTGTCAACGATGTATGGTGGATAAAGGAGCGAATTTTCACTTGTCACAATTAATGTAGTTCCTTGGAGCGATAGCCTTTTAACCTTGACGGTACGATTTTCACGAAACGCATATGCTTTACCATCAATAATGTCGGTGATTTTATTTTTTGATAAATTAACCAGGACAACATCTCCATTATACAAAAATGGTTTCATAGAATTACCTGTAACCTCAAATAGCGCCATTTGATCAGGATTTCCATACCTCATCAGGAAGTTTTTGTGGAACATCATGTCTGATTCAACAAGGTCTGTTTCTGAAAAAGAACCTTGATCGACTGGTAGCTGTGCTGCAAATTTCGGAACAGAAATAAAATTTGCTGTGTTCTGAGGAATTGCATAATCAGGTCGATTTGTTTTGGCGCCTGATAATTTTGAGGACGAAGTGGCGTCACTAATTGGTTCGGAAAGTTCTTGTTTTGTAGAATTCACAAACGGTGGATAGGGTGGATAAAATTTCTCGGGAGGATTCCCTCTGAGTATCCATTGACCAAGCTCTAACAGCTTTTCATAATTCCAACCAAGTTGATCTGCAATCCTTCTTCGCGTAGATTCACTTCCTTGTCTCCTCCCATTTATATAATTATTCAGAGTAGATGGCCCCATGTTGAGCTTTTTAGCTATCGCGTTTTGCTTTATTCCTTTGGCGGATAAGATATGCATGGTTGCGATGCTGAAAATTTCCATTATGTCAGATTTGTTATTTTCCATCTACGCATTATACACATTCTGCGGATAAAAATAAACAACTAATGTGAAGATTTTTATTTACAATAAAATCACAATATGTGTATAACAGTGCCTATGCCTCATTATTCGTATATTAAGCGTGGATTATACGGTTAAATATTTACGTTATGAAGATTTTATGGCATGTCCTCGCAAGTGATAAGTGATCTGCTGTTGGGGCGACGATTGCTTTCGAAAACAAAGGCTAAAGATTTGTCACTAAAAATACAAATACCGTTTGAGACATTAGCGTTATCAGCTGGAGCCAGAGCGGGGATGAAGCATGAATGGAATCTATCTCAATGGAATACTCAGGTAATCGAAATGTGTTCTGTTAACCCAAATAAACAAAACATCTGGCCACTGGCTCAATCTTGGGTGAGCGCAAACAGGGTGATGATATGGTGCATAGCCGCACCATATCATCGGTATATGTCATGCGATTCAAGTGACTTGGCTGGAGAGGCCAAGCTTGCTGTGTATCAGGTAATCTCGGTCTTAATCGATCAAAACAAGGATTTATCCTTAACGAGCAAGTATTTCCGTACTGTTTTTCGCACCAGATGTATCCAGATGGCCGCTGGTGTTGCCTTAGTTAGCGAACAGCAGGCAACCGTGGCAATTCAAAACGAACAATCCCCCGACCTGAACGAATCTTTCGAGCTGGATGACTCAGTCATTGCCGAGGCATTGTCTGCACTCACTGGTCGACAAAGGCTGGTTTCCCTGTGGATTCTTTCACAACCAAAACCCGTCAGCCTTTGCACTATTGCCAATCATTTTGGGATTCATATCCAATCGGTCAGAAGGATATTATCGAATACTATCAGGAGAATAGATGGGTATCAAAATAAAAGAATATGCTAAGACCTCCAAAATTCCGCTGAAAACGCTTCGCTGGATGGAAAGGATAAAAACAATAAGCGACCCGCTCCCGGAAAACGATTTGATCGCTCTGGAATTGCTGGAAAAACTGTGGGGACTGCATGATTTTCTGAGACCTCAGTTGAGTCAGAAAAACATAAAATATCGAAGAGCACTCATTGTGACCTGTGACCTGGAAACAAAATGGGAACGCTATGCGTTTTCCAGGTTCATGAACCTGAAGCCAGATAAACGTCTTTTTGTGGAAAATCTGATAGCAGAAATTGAATTAACCTTCCGGTTTAGGATGTCAGTTTTCGACATTAGAAAATTGTATCGGGTACGAAAGAGAGCCCACAGAGCCAAAGAAAGACAAGTGCAAAAGGAGCTCAGTGAAGAGCAACCTGAGGGCATGGATATGTCCAACAATGCCCTCGGAAAAAGCGCATTAGCAATTGCAAATCAACCCTGAAAACTGTGCGACAAAACATAAACAAAGAGAAAGAAACGGTAGTTTCTTTAATGCGACAGAAATGATGAATCCGGCCAAAAAACTAAGTCAAAAAATCATTCTGATTATAGGAGTATTTTTCATGTTCATCAGTTCAGTTTGGAGTCCAGTTTGGGGGCTTGAAATCCGGCAGGATTTTTTCAGCTATCCACCTGCCATAAACACACCTGTACAAATTCCAATCCATCAAACTTTCATCATTGCAAGCCTACCATCTTTTTACGCCCGGCCAGAAAGCCGTCCGCTCCCTGTGGTTTATTTTGACCTGGGCAGCGCGAGCTTATCCCCGGATGCCGGCAACAAACTCCTGATGGAGTTGCGAGAGTGTTGTGCCGCCTGTCCTCTGTATCTCACCGGTTACACCTGTTCGATTGGAATCGAAAGCCAGAACCTGAAACTTTCCAGGTATCGAGCCGAGGCTGTTGCTACCGTGCTTCGGAGAAATGGTTTCAAGGTGGCTTCGGCGGAAGGAAAAGGGATGATTGACAGTAGCAGTCCAGAAAGCAACCGACGGGTAGAGATAAAACTAACGACAAACTGAAAAGCACAATCTCGTGCAACAACAGCAACAAAAGGAAAAGTCATCATGAAAAAAGTAACTCTTTTTGCCATCTTAACCGTTTTACTGCTCCAGACAGTCAGTGTCTTCGCTATGACAACTCCGGCGGCTGGTTCGTTTGCCTATGATCTGTACGATATTGCGGTAACTCAGATTTTGCTTGGCCCTATTGGATTTGTCGCTGGTGTTGCTTCTATGGCTTTTGCAGCCATCCTTGCTATCCGGCAGATGATTCTTCCTGCGGCAGGCGTTGTCCTTGGGGGTGCATTTCTTCTTTCCGCTGATACTGTTGTGCAGTCTATCGGCGCTGTAATCGTTTAACGAGGAGCTATAAGCAATGATTGCCAGAAAGTTTCCGCAATATCTCTCCAAACCGTTCCAGGTGCTGTGGTTTGAGGTGGATGAACTGGTCCTGTTCCTCTTCTTTCTTACCCTGTCACTCCTCTACGGTAAGTTCATGTGGCTTATCTTTCTGGTATTTCAGTATTCCTACACCAAAATCAAACGATCTCAGGCGCGGGGATTCTTGAAGCATGTCCTTTATGTCTTTGGCCTGGTCAAGATGAACAACTATCCCGACTATTTCCAGCAGGAGTTTAACGAGTGAAAGCAGACATTTTCGTACAAAAAACCAGCAATTTATTCGTTGAAAACCGACTGCTTAAATTTGCTGTCGGGGCAATGGCCGTGGCCGTCTGCTTCAACTCCCTTATGGTGTATCGGGCTGTTAAATATCAACGTGTTGTGCTGATTCCACCCGCTATGACCGGCACAATTGAGTTCGTCCAGGGCAAGCCTACCGAGGCTTACATCAAGGATATGAGCAGAAAGATTGTCAACCTGGCAGCTACCTACTCCCCGTCCACGGCAAGAGGGCAGTTTGATGATCTGCTCTCTCTTTACACCTCCGAAGCCTATCCGGAAGCCTCGAAAAGCTGGTACTCCTTGGCGGGTCGTGTTGAAGAATCGCAAGTAAGTTCGACATTTTACATGGAGAAAATCACTATAGTCGAAGGCACGATAGAGATGTTTGGGAATTTAGTGCAGTTTGCTGGAGATACAAAACTCGAAAAGGCCGCGAAAACCTTTATGGTCGCGTATCGCATCCGTGACGGCCGTTTTGAGATTAGCGAGTTCAAGGAGAAGAATCTCAGGGCAGACATAGACGCACAAAAAGCAAAAAAGGAAATAGAAGAACTGCTCAAAAGAAGAGCAGATGCAAAAATGGAGCTGGACAAGCACGCGGAGGTGGAAACGAAATGAAGAAAATTATTCAGTTAAGCCTGTGCCTGCTACTAGCTGGCTCCTCGGTGCAAGCAGAAGAAGCACCGGCTCCACCCGCTGATCTAAGAGACCAGACCGCTATTCTTCTACCACAAGCCGTGCAGTCCCCGGTTATAAGGGAGCCAAAACCCCTTTCAACCATGACCACTGACCATTTTGACAACCCTACGACTGTCAAATTCATTTCCCCTGATATGCCAAGCATCGTGCAGTTGTCCAATCGTGACATCAACCGGATTGTCTGTTCCGGACCGATGAGTGATTTAATTTACTCGGAAGAGAAGGGCGTAACTGGTCATTTTTCCGGCAATAGTGCCTTTATCAAATTCAAGGCCGAGGAGTTGGACGGACAGCTAACCTATGCTGAGACACCCAGCGAGTTATTTATTGTCTGCAATGGAGCAGTTTATACCCTGATTGCCGAACCTCACGCAACCTCATCTGTAACCCTGCATCTGGCCGCACCGGCAAAGGATGTTTTCAAAAAGAATATCGACCTTTACAAAAACATGCCTTTGGAAAAACAGGTCTTGCAAATCATCAAGGAAGGTTATGAAGGCGGCTATCCATCCAGCTACAAGGTCTCAAATGCCGACACTCTGATTCCCCTGTGTGGTGATCTCAGCGTCAACCTGATGCAGACCGTGGATGTGGAAGGGATAGGATTGCGATTAAAGCAATTCAAGGTCGCCTCTAAGAGGGATGAAACCATGGAATTGAAGGAGAAAACCTTTCTGTCACTTTTTATCAGTGAAGCCATCCTGGCCGTGGCAATAGAAGATCAGGTTTTGAACACCGGCGAGATGACCAGGGTGTTTGTCGTTGAAAAACGGGAGCAATCGCAATGACCCTGAAAGAAAGGTTCAACAACCTGACACCACGAAATAAAAAGGTTTTAGTCTGGTCGATCGTCGGTCTCATTGTTCTGGGAATCGCTGTTACTGGTTATAATTCCCGCGCTAAAAAAAGGGTGGATGTTGCGGGGACAGAAAAAAACAGGACCATTCACCTTGATCCTGACATGATTGAAAAGACCATGCTCAAGGAACAGGGGCGGCAGATTGATGCACTGAATAAGGGCCTGGCCGATCTGACAAAAAGCCACACCGATTTTTTGGCTATTGAAGAGAGGAAAAAAAAAGATGCGGAAAGCAGCAAATTAGTTATCCCCACGCCTGAACAATTATCTGTTGGAAAACCAGTACCTCTGCCTGTACTCGGGGCAAATGGAAAACAAGTTCTAGACGAACAGGGAATGCCGGTATTTTACAATAGTCAACCATCATCAGGCGGTCGTGATTTGGGGCCATCGCCTCAAGGGGGAGGGGGTGGCCGTGGCCGTGGAAACCAAAAGCAGGAAAGGAGGATCGTCGGCAAGATTTCAGTGATTTCAAACCAGGCCGCTGCTCTTCCCCAAGATGACGGTAAAAAAAAAGGTCGGACGGTCTATCTCCCTCCTTCCTTCATGGAGGCGAGACTTTTGACAGGTTTCGATGCTGCTACTTCGAGCGGTGCCAAGGGGGGCAACTCCGAACCTCTTTTGCTCCGTATCCAGACCCCGGCAGTGCTGCCAAATGACATCAAGGCCAACCTGTCCGGTTGTTTTGTTATTGCCGAGGCCGTCGGCCGGTTGGATAAAGAACGAGCAGATGTGCGCTTAGTCTCACTTTCATGTCTATCCAACGAAGGCAGTGCCATTATTGATACCCCTCTCAAAGGTTTTGTAACTGATTCCGACTCCAAGGTTGGCCTATCCGGACGAGTAGTTTCCCGGATGGGCGCGGCAACTGCCAGGGCGATTATAGCCGGAATTTTTGGCGGGGCCGGCGACGCGTTAAAAGCGGCGTCCTCCGCAACCTCAACATCTGTCCTGGGAACAACCCAAATTATTGATTCTTCGCAGCTCGGGAAATATGCCATTGGCGGTGGACTATCAGAGGGAGCAAACACCCTGCAGAATTTTTACATGGAATTAGCAAAACAAACGACTCCGGTTATTGAAGTGGCCGCTACCAAGAAGGTTACGGTTATTGTCTCGGAAGGCAAAGAACTGGAGATTAAAGACTACAAAAGAGACGAATCGTTATGAAATTACAATATGTCATTCTGCCATTATTGCTTCTGGTTCCCCTGTCAGGTTGTGGTGGGCTAGTAGGAGAGCTTGTCAATCCCTATGAGGAAAATTTCAAATGCCGCACCAGAGATGATGCCGGTAAGTGTATTGATACGTCATCCGCTTACAAGGAGGCCAGGTTCCCTGATGTTGATAATGCAAGCGAGACAAGCTGCACGAACGTAAGCGGTGACACTATTCCCTGTCCACCGGCTATAACCGCTGAGTCAGGTATCAGGACCAACATCAACCAGCTCACTGCTCAGAATAGCCGTTACAAGGCACTCACGGAACTCATGCAGGAACCGGACAAGCCTATGCTGGAACCACCGAAGATCATGCGGGTACTGATGCTGCCGTACAAAGGAGAGAACGACGAACTGTTTATGACTCGCTATGTCTATTTGAAGCTGAAAGAATGTGGGTGGGTGCTGACAGATATAAGTGAAAAGGCAAAGGCAGTGCAATGATAGACTTTTTCCAAAGGCTTCTCTACGGCAACACTGAATACCTGAAACATAGCGATATTGCCAAGTTGACCAGGCGGCATCCTTTTTCTGCCTTCCTGAACTATGTCGCTTACGACCAGGAGCATGAAATCTATGTGAATCAGGACAGCACCTTTGGGATAATATGGGAGTGTTCCCCGCTTACCTACGCAGGGGAAAAGGCCATGAACTCACTTGAGGGTATTTTCCGGGCGGGGATGCCTTATGGCACTAATATTCAGTTTATTTTACATGCTGATTCCCACATAGAACCCATCATAGATGCGTATCGAAAAAGCCGGAGTAGAACAGAATCAATAATTGTCACCAATACCGAACGAGTTACTGAATTTTTACTCGAAGGGAAAAAGGGGCTGGAAGCATGTAGCTTTATTCCAGTCAGAAATTTCCGGCTGTTTGTAGCGGTTAAAGTCCCTGGGGATGCGTCTGGTATGCCAAAACCAGAAGAATTGGGTGATAAAAAGAAGATTGCACCGTTACAGGACATCAAGCGGCAGATCAACGAGACCTTGAGAGCGGCCCAGCTTTACCCCAGAAACCTGCCGCCAGGCAACCTTATGGAATGGTTGCGGCGCTTGCTCAATACCTACCCCAAGGATTATCCAGAGCATAACTTCAATTCCTACAGTCCTGATATTCCAATTCTGAAACAGATTATCAATGCGGATACCGTTATCAAGGAAGGGAGCGATTATATTCAGGCTGGAGATAACTACTGGTGTTGCACAACCCCAAAGAGCTTTCCCAAAGAAGTTGACCCGATGCAGACCAACTCCCTGTTTGGCGGGATATGGGGCATTGTCTCGGATGCTGACCAGATCAAGACTGATTTTCTCTATTGCTTCAATATCGTCTTTCAGAAGGGAATAGATGTAACAATCCACGCAAAAACCAATCTTATGCTCAATCAGAAAGGAGTTGGTTCATTATCTACTCTGCTTTACCGCAAGCAAGCGGAACACGTAGAGGCCGCCGATGATCTGGAACATGGTGTAAAATTTCTCAAGATCATTCCCGTCTTCTGGGTTTTTTCGGACGATGTAGAAAATGCAAGAGATTCATGCGTCAGGGTCAGACGGTTGTGGGAGAATAACGGCTATGTGATGCAGCGGGACAACATGATTTTGAAAATCCTGTTTATCTCGTCTTTTCCTCTTTGTCTCTACACTGACGGTAAGAACATAGAAAATCTGGAGCGTGATTTTACTGCATCAGTACCTTCAATCACCCCATTGCTGCCGGTTCAGGGCGATTTTGTCGGTTCCGGCGGCATCCCAAATCTGATTTTCACTGGCCGAAAAGGGCAGATGATATCGCTCGACTTTTTCGCAAAAGGAGCAACCAACTTTAACTGCTTTTGCTGCGCTACATCTGGTTCCGGCAAGTCATTTTTGGTCAACTTCATAGCCTTTAATTATTACGCTTGCGGTTCCATAATCCGCATCATTGACATTGGTGGTTCCTACAAAAAAATGGCTGATATGTTGGGTGCAAGGTATCTGGATTTCAGTCCTGATTCAAATATATGCCTCAATCCCTTTACAAATATTATAGAGCCGGAGGAAGAATTATCTGCAATTGCAACCGTATTCGCGCAAATGGCCTACGCCAACTCAAAAACAGGATGTGAGGATATTGAGGAAATAAATTTATTTTATTGGGCGGTAAATTGGGCATGGCATCAAAAAGGACAAGCCGCTGACGCCAATACGGTCTGGGAATTTATGAAATTATTTCCGACTGGCCCTGGCATGGAACAACATAAAGAATATGATGAGAATAAAAAATTAATTGAGAAAGCAAGGAAGTTAGGCTTTCTCTTGATGAACTTCACATCGCATGGCTTTTACGGAAAATTCTTTTGCGGCCCCAGCACCTTTGATATTCGCAATGATCAGTTTGTTGTACTTGAGTTGGAAAACCTGAAGGTAAAACCTGATCTCTACAAGATTGTCACCATGCTCATTATCAATGCCGTAACTCAAGACCTCTATCTCTCAGATCGGTCACGGCATCGGCTGATTATTTTTGATGAAGCATGGCAGTTTCTCGATAAGTCCTCAATGCTTGCTCCGGTTGTCAATGAGGGCTACCGCAGAGCCAGGAAATACTCCGGTAGTTTCATGATTATCACCCAATCTATTCTTGATCTGGACCAATTCGGTGAAGTTGGAACTGTAATCAAAGACAACTCGGCCTTCAAAATATTTTTGGAATCTCCTGCTTTTGACAAGGCACTAGACCTGAAATTGATTGATTACGATGATTTTTCCATGAAGCTCCTGAAAAGTATCAAATCCAACCCACCGTACTACTCAGAAATCTTCTTTGACACACCCTTTGGAATTGGCCCGGCTCGTTTGATAGTAAACGATTACGCCTATTTTATTTACACCTCAAAGGCTTCTGAAATCGCCATGATCGAAGAGAGAGTTAAGTCCGGCATGACCTATCATGAGGCCATCCTGGAAATGGTCGAGTTGCGGAAAAATGGCAAACTGTAAGTCTTTTATTTTCATTCTCATTTTTGGCCTTCTGCCGGTCTATCCTGCCTATGGAAAAAATCTTGGCACCATCGGGATGACCTATCCCATAGTGGAGCCTGACCTGGTTGAAGAGATCAAGGCCAGTATTGACTATGAAAAGCTGGCAAAGGTCATGGAGGAGAATAGGCAGAACTACAAAGCAAAAGACATCTATGCCTTGCCTGCAGCAGGCAGAGATCGGACGTTTTTCGTCGATATGACCTACACCTTAGATCACGACATCCTTGGTGAAAATGGGGAGATCATGTACCAGCGAGGGCTTACCTGGAACCCTTTGGATTATGTCTCTCTACCTGGTGGATTGGTGGTCATTAATAGCGAGGATAGAAAGCAAGTGGAGTGGTTTGTGAAGTCACCCTACAACAAGAATCGTCAACAGAAATTGCTGATTTCCGCAGGACTTGCCGCCCCCTTGATAAAGCAATTAAACAGGCCAGTATTTTATCTGACAAAAACCATAGCTGACCGTCTGCAATTGGCCGCTGTTCCTTGCGTGATTACCCAAAATGGTAAAAAAATGATGGTGCAGGAGATAAAGATCGATGGATCGATTTACCAATAA
>Ga0209346_1000570_pt1 | contig 30278 bp, 26 predicted proteins | sample AutmiccommunBRH9_FD_187381 | JGI IMG/M metagenome (GOLD analysis project Ga0209346, IMG submission 187381) | Deep subsurface microbial communities from Mt. Terri, Switzerland - Autotrophic microbial communities BRH/9 (SPAdes) (version 2) | ecosystem: Environmental > Aquatic > Deep subsurface >...
CACGCCGAGCAGTGATTTTGCTGCCGACCTGATCCTGACCTATGACCGCCAGCGCAACTCGGGCACGCCGTTCATTTCCGGCACCCTGCCGACCAGCGCCGGACCGGCCAATCCCTTTGGTCCCGCCGATTTGCGCGGCTCGCCATTTTCGGAAGCGGTGCTGGGCGACGCCAAACTGGGCCTGACCCGCGATGTCTATGACGCCAATCTGACGATGAACTGGGACATTGCCGACGACTGGACGATCACCATGGTCAACGGCTATCGCATGTTCAACAGCAACGAGGTGTTCGATGCCGATGGCTCCGCCGCCTTCTTCCTCGAATTTGCCGAGGATGCCAATGGCGAACAGGGCAGCCATGAAACGCGCTTTGCCTATAAAAGCGATTCGTTCCGCGGCAGCTTCGGCTGGAACCTGTTCCGCGAGGACAGCAACCAGCGGGTGCCATTCTCGACCGATGAAGTGACCTATTTCCAGTGTCTGGCCGGTGTTGTCGTGCCCGGCATCCCCTGCGTCGATGCCAATGGCGTCCCCGCTGGCGATGCGATCAAGGCGCTGACCGGCGGCGCGGTCGGAACCATCCCCTATCAGGCGGTGTTCGAAAATCTCGGCAAGAATGACAGCTATTCGGTATTTGCCGACGGCACATGGATCCCGACCCCGAGTCTCGAGATGACCGCCGGCGTCCGGGTGCTGATCGAGAAGCGCCGATCGGGCTATCGCGCAACCGCGCCGGGTTCCTTCTTCACCGGATCCCCGCCCTTCCCGCTCACCGACACCGCTGGCCAGACCTTCCGCACCGAGGACAGTTTCTCGGCCATCCTGCCGCGCTTCAACATCCTCTATCGCTTCTCCGATGACATCAACGGCTTCGCGACGGTTTCCAAGGGGCGTCGTTCGGCGACAGTAAACGCGGGCGCGAGAGCGACACCGACCGGACCGGTCGGCAATTTCACCGGCATCGCACCAGAAATCGTCTGGAATTATGAAGTGGGTCTGAAAGGCGCGGTGGGTCCGGTCTCCGGTTCGCTCGGTGTCTATTACCAGACTTATGAGAATTTCCAGGTGTCGGTGAACGACCCAACCAGACCGGGCACGACAATCACCCGCAGCGCCGGCAGCGCCAGCAATTTCGGGGTCGAGGCCGAAGTCAATGTGCGCGCGGCGGACTGGCTGAGCCTGTTCGCCAATATCGGCTATATTGACGGCGGTATCGACGATGACCCAGCCAACGGCAATCTCGCCGGCGCACGCTTTCGTCTCCAGCCTGAAGTCCAGGCAGCAGCCGGCTTCACCCTGGATTATCCGATCAACGACACGACCCGCCTGTTCGCCACTCCCAGCGTCACCTATCGCAGCCGGGTATTTTTCGAAGCACCGAACTCAAACCTGATCAGCCAGCCCGCCGTGACGCTCGTCAATCTGCGCGCCGGCGTGTCCTTCGCGGACGAACGTTTCGAGATTGCCGGCTTTGCCCGCAACCTGACCAACGAAAATTATCTGCTGGATGCGGGCAACACCGGCGGCGGCTTCGGCATCCCGACCTTCATCCCGGCCGAACCGCGCTTTTACGGCGTTCAGGCAACGGCCAAATTCTAGCGGATGTCCGGGCCAGCCCCCTCGTCTCTCCGCCGCGTGGCGCCGGGCCGAGGGGGTCCGCCAAAAATATTTTGTTAACCCTATTTTTACAGGAGCAGCCTAGTCCGGAAGTCGCAATTGCCGGTCAGCCACTATAGGGTAGTCTAACATCATGGATGCAACGCCGCGAACAGACAGGAACTGGCGGAGTTCCTGGCAGAACCTGTGGCGGTCTCCCGAAATTACTGAGGATATCCGCGTATCGGTGGAGGATATGCAATTGCGCAGGGTACTCACCCATGTGCCGATGATCTATCTGGTAGCCATTTTCAACCTCGTGGCGGTGATGGTCCTCTCCGCCCACGAAAGGGTCGAGCCCGCCTATTATGCCTGGATGGGGGTCTTTGCCGTCGGCTGCTGCGCACGGATGATTATGTGGATACGAATGGGCAAGCGCTCGCGCTCCCATCTTCCCTCGAAAAGAACCTTCCGCAGCCTCTCTTTTCTGGCAATCGGCATCATCGCCTTTCTCAGCATCTGGTCGGTCCTGGTCATTTCCACCGACATGTTCGACAATCAGATCTTCATTCCGATGTCACTGGTGTTCGGATCGACCTGCATCGCGCATTGCCTGGCCTGTTTGAAAAAGACCGCTGTGACCATCTTGCTCGTCGGCGTACTGCCGTCAGCCGTGGCGATGATCTTGCTGGGGGATTTTGACGAGATGATCATGGGATGGAGCATGGTCACGATTACGCTGCTGATGATCCGCTTCATCATCGACAGCTATAACCAGATTATCTCCGGCCTGATCATGCGCCATTTCATCTGGAAACAGGCCCATAGCGATCCCCTGACCGGACTCGCCAATCGCCGTGCGATGATGAACCATCTGCATCTCGCCGAACAGGCCTTCACCAGCGATGGCAGCATTTTTGCCGTTGCCCTGCTCGACCTGAACTGTTTCAAGCAGGTGAATGACAATCTGGGTCATGACATTGGCGATCTTCTGCTGATCGAAGTGGCCAACAGGCTGAACGAGGGCATCAGCAGCGACGAGGTCGTCGGTCGCCTCGGCGGCGATGAATTCCTGATCTTCATGCCGCGGGTCTCGGGCCATGGCGAAGCCATGGCCCGCGCGACCGCCTGCCTTGCCGCCTTCGCCCGACCGGCGCAGATCAACGGGCATGTTCTGACGCCATCGGCCAGCCTCGGCATTGCCGTCCAGACCGTCGATGGACACGGGACCGAGCAATTGCTCAAGGCCGCCGACAAGGCGCTCTATGCGATGAAGCGCTCCGGCAAAAATGGCGAGAATGCAGTAATCCCGCCGTTGCGCAAAATTGCCTGAAGCGACGAAAGGCTGGCGAGAGCAAAAGCCCGATGATCTTGTTGCCGCCGCCCCCTCCTTCCGGACAAGCCGATCAGCAACAACTCGATCACCGCCGGACCAGCCTGCACCGCGATATCCGCCGACACGCGCCAAGCCGAAAAACATGCGCTGCGGCTAGGCTTATAGCCCGTATTTCAGGACGACCTCAAAATGGCTTGCGCTCGGGTTGGTCGGGACGACGGGTGCCACGAGCATGGAACAGCAGCATCCAGATTCTCCCACCGCGTGATCACCGGCTCGACCGTTCCCCAATCCGATAGCTGTCCTTTATATTCCCACCATTGCCTTGTTGCGGGTTTCGGCTAGATTGGCAAATCCGCGGGGGGCACAATGGACTCGAAACAAGGATAGTCAGTTGAGTTTTTCCCAAATAGCGATCGCGTCATTGATGATCGGCGCGCCGGTTCAGCCGACCATGGCGCAATATTCTGTCCAACCTGTCGACACTCCTCCTCCCGCAGCGGTGCAGTTGGGCTATCGGGTGCCGGTCGTCGGGCCCGATATTGTGGCTATCGGCAGCGATCAAGCCATAGAAGATGCCGTGCAACAGGCGGCGGAACCGAGCAATGCGACCGGTGCCCTCGCTGATTCAGCCAGTGATGACCCCGAATCCCGCGCGCTGGATCCACCACCTGACAGTCTGGCCTCGACTCCCCAAGCACCCGTCAACGATCAGCCGGACGAAGAGGACAACATCATAACCGTCACAGCTCGGCCGGAAACACCGGCTGATCCCCTGATGGAATTGAACGCCGACGCCTTTGATGTCGTCCAGGATGTCGACCAGGCCGTCGTCGAACCGGTCGCCATGGCCTATAAAAAGGCAGTACCGGAGCCGATCCGCGATGGACTACGCAATTTCCTGAGGAACCTGGGGGAACCCGTTGTATTTTTCAATTATCTCCTGCAGCTGAAGCCCGGCAAGGCAGCCGAGACTCTCGGCCGTTTTGCGATCAATACGACGATCGGCATCGGCGGCTTGTTTGATGCCGCAAAAAAGCCGCCCTTTTACCTGCCCCACCGCTCCAATGGCTTCGCCAACACGTTCGGCTATTATGGCATTGAGCCGGGGCCATTCCTGTTTCTGCCACTGGCGGGCCCCACCACGGTTCGCGATCTCGTCGGAGGTGGCCTCAATCTGCTTTTCCTGCCAACGATCATCGGCAAGCCCTTTACCGAGCGCGCATTAACGGTTCCGATCGGTATTTTGAGCGCACTGGATAAGCGGATCGAATTCGACGATCAGATCAATGCGGTCCGGAGCGGCAAGGCAGACCCCTATACGACAGCCCGCGAATTCTACCTGAACCAGCGGCAGACAGAGATTGATATATTGCGCGGCCGGATAGCCGATCCGTTGAGCAGGAAATCAAGGGAAATAGGACCGCCCTCCTCGCCAGCGTTCGAACCCATTGCACCAGAAGCAATGAATTCTCTCGCCTCAGAGTTGCATTCCGGCCGCTCCAGTCCTGTCGAAGAGCAGGAATCAGAGACCGAGACCGCACCCACCAGACTCGATCCGTCTGCTCCCTCCAAGGAACCATTGCTTTCAGATCCTAGCCGCGCTCCGCCAGGACCGCATTCTCCACCCGGATCCGGTGGCGCAATAAAATCGCGTTGAGGATCGAGAATACCAGCGCCACCCATGGCAGGCCGAGCATCAGCGGGACAATCGCAATCTCGAGTATCACCACCAGATAATTGGGATGGCTGATAAATTTATAGGGTCCGCGCTTCACACGGTCGAAATGCGGTGCGGAGATGATCCGGGTGGTCCACCAGCGGCCAATGCTAGCGAGCGTCCACAGCCGCAGCAGCTGCGTGGCGACAAACAACGCCAGCATGGCAGGATGGATGCCATGCTGCGGGTCGACCAGCAGCGCGATGACCGCGATCCAGGCGCCGTGCAGAAAGATAAAATATTGATAATGGTCCGCGCCATGTTCCTGCCCGCCTTCGCCCAGCAACCGCCTGGTGTTGCGATTGGCATGGAGCAGTTCGCCGACCCGCTGGGCCACGATATAGATCAGGACCCAGGTGACCGCACTCGGACTGCTCGTGAAGATGGCACCCAGATTTTCCGTCACGCGGCACCCGACGGGTCAAGAATGCCAAGCACAGCCGTAAAACCGGGCCCCAGTGCGGTCAGCAGGATCGGCTTGCGGGGTGTCTGTTCCAGCAGCCTTTCGAGCACGAACAGCACCGTAGGCGAGGACATATTTCCATGGTGCTTCAGAACCTCCCGGGTCGCGGGAATGCCCGCAATTGCCGGAGCGAAATAGTGTTCCAGAGCCTCCACGACACGGCCCCCACCGGGATGGCAGGCGGGTTCGCTCAGATCGGACATGGCGAGGCCCTGCTGCTCCAGAAACGCATCACAAAAGGGGGCAAAGTCCCTGGTCACGAAGGTGGGTATGTCGCGGGCCAGCACAAGGTCGAAACCGGTTGCGCCAATCTCCCAACCCATCATGTCGCGGGTGTCGGGCCAGGTCTTCTGATCGAAAGCGCGAAACGCCGGTAAGCCCCCCTGCCCGGACTTGCCGCTGACCACCGCCGCCGCACAGCCATCAGCAAACAATGCGGTGGCAATCATGTTCTTCTTGTCGAACTGGCTATAGTCGTAAGACAGGCTGCACAATTCCAGCGCAATCATCAGGACATTCTGACCGCCATTGGCCGTCGCAAGATCATTGGCGAGACGAAGTCCGAGCACACTGCCGGCACAACCATAGCCGAAGACCGGGATCGTCTGGGTCGATGGGTCAAAACCCAAGGCCTCGATCATCCGGCTGGGAATCGAGGGCGTCATCGTGCCGGTTGTCGAAATCAGGACAATCGCATCAATGTCGGCGGGCAAGAGTTCCGCTTTTTCCAGCGCATCCCCGGAAGCCTTGTGCGCCAGCCGGGTACCGACCCGATCATAGATTGCTGCCCGACTCTTCCAGCTGCGCGGCTCCAGATAGAAGTCCGCCTCGCAGGCGAGGTAGCGCTGATCGATGCCGCTATTGCCAAGGATCTGCTCCAGCCGGACGGGCAACGCCGCTCCCCTGGCCTTCGCCAGCACGGCCAGCACCTCGGATTGGGTGATCCGGTGGTCGGGAACGGCGGTTGCGATGGATAGCAAAGCGGACATGGAGGGCTTTCGATGATTTAGTCTGTCCTGTACAGCAGAAGGCATGTCGAACCACTGAAAACTGTCGCATTGCACCAAATGGGGTATAGTGAATGGCAGCATAATGCCGATGGCGGAGAGCCACGCTCTCGCGTTCCGGAAAACCGTCCGCGGTCGAGGCGGACCGGAACATGGATATGGAATATCGGCTGCACGGGCCGTCTGCCAGCTTCAGAACCAATGGTTTTTTCATTGCAGGATCCGAAAAATTGAGCGGTCAACTTCTGTTAGGCCATTGACTTATATAAATTTAGACCCTTCGACGATAGATTATTGTGCACTGCACCATTTTTCTTGACAACGCTTCTCTGATGCATTATTTGTGCACTGCAACATAGAAGTGAGATAACCGATGGCTGATCCGAAAAACGAAACCTCCGCTGCTCCCGCAGCAATAAAAACCGGCTCGCTCTCTGCAGAAGCCGCCTATTCTGCAGCAGCTTCCGCGATCAATGTTTCCGACAAACCGGCGTCTGAAGCCGCACCAGTCGAGAAAGCCGCAGCCGACCCGGCTCTGGCAAAAACCGAAACCCAAAAGCCGGTGGCTCCTGCTGCCAAGCCGGCAACAGCAGCCAAGCCTGCTGTCAAGAAAACCGCAGCATCCAAGCCGGCAACAAAGAAGGCCGCTGCGAAACGCAAAGTCGCTGCGAAGCCCGCTGCCAAAACCACATTGAACACAAAGACCAAAGGAACGAAAAAAATGGCTACCACCAACACCACTGCAACCAAGCGCGTTGCCAAGAACACCAAAGCGGCCAACACCAAGGCTGCCAACACCGCCAAGAAAACTGCCGAAAAGCTCGGTTCGCGTTTTGAAAAGCTGACCGCCGATGCGCAAGCCCGTGCGAAATCCGCTGCTGAGCGTGCAGTTGCATTGTCCAAGAACGCAGTCGAGTTCAACCGCGAAAATGTCGAAACCCTGATCGAAAGCGGCAAGATTGCCGCCAAGGGCGCCCAGGAAATTGGTCAGACCAACATGAAATATACCCGCGAGAATTTCGTTGAAGCCAGCCGCGCTCTGCAAGGCCTGTTCAGCGTTGCGACGCTGAAGGACCTGTTTGAAAAGCAGGCTGACTATGTACGCAGCGGTCTGGACCGGGTCATGGACCAGACCTCGAACAACGCCGATGCCGTCGTCAAGCTGGCAGGCAAAGCCTATCAGCCGATTGCCGATCGCGTCAGCGAAATCCGCAAGGAACTGAAAAAAGCTGCCTAAGCCGCTTTTCCAATCGATCACAAAAGGACCGTTCCGTTGGAGCGGTCCTTTTTATTTGCGTGCTATTGTGGCTGACAAGCATAAAAGCTGTGAAAACTATCAATCCGACCCTTGCCCTCGGGGGTAAAAATACCATATCCTGAGGCTGATGATGAAGCAGCAGATTCTTTTTCCGTTTTCCAATCCCGGTTGGGCCGATCGGGCCAGCGACCAGCCGGTCATGGGCGATGATCCGGACAAAGGATCCGATGACGACAACACAAATCTGGGCATCGCGACCAAAACCCGTGCCAAGACCAAGAAGCCCAGCCCGTACAAGGTGCTCATCCTCAACGATGACTATACGCCGATGGAGTTTGTGGTTCTCGTCCTGAAGCGATTCTTCAACATGGATATCGACGAAGCCACACGAGTCATGCTGCATGTTCACCAGAAAGGCGTCGGCGTCTGCGGGACGTTCAGCTACGAAGTGGCGGAAACAAAGGTCACGCAGGTGATGGATTTCGCACGCAAGAACGAACATCCCCTCCAATGCACGCTTGAAAAGGCCTGACACAAATCAAGGAAATTGCGATGTCCGAGACGCCTGTTATCACCGTTGATATTGTCTCGGATGTCGTCTGTCCCTGGTGCATCATCGGTTATAAAAAGCTGGAAAAGGCGATGGCCCAGTTTGAGGGCAAAGCGCGGTTTGAACTGGCCTGGCATGCCTTTGAGCTCAATCCCGCGATGCCGCCCGAAGGACAGTCGATCAACGAGCATATGGCGCAGAAATATGGCGCTACGCCGGAACAGAGCAAGGCCAACAGAGAGCGCTTGCGCAGCGCCGGCGAGGATCTCGATTTCGAGTTTCACTATCATGAGAATATGCGAATGGTGAATACATTCGATGCCCATCGCCTGCTGCACTGGGCCGGCGAAACGGGCAAGCAGACTGCGCTCAAGCTCGCCTTGTTCAAGGCCCATTTTACCGACGGCATGGATGTCAGCGATCATCAGGTGCTTGTGGATATTGCCGCATCGGTTGGTCTCGATGGAAAACGGGCCCGCGACCTGCTAAGTTCGGATATATATGCGACCGAAGTCCGCGCGGTGGAAGCCGAGTGGCAGGATCGCTTCATCACCGGCGTGCCCGCCTTCATCTTCAACAAGAAGTTCATGGTTCCCGGAGCGCAGGAAGCGGAGGTATTTGCCAATATTATTGAGAACAAGCTGCTCAAGAAGGCCGCGTAAGCGCTAAATCTCTTCCAGCAGTTCGATGATATTACCAAACGGATCCCGGCCATAGATCGCCTTTTGCGTTCCGAAATCGACCGGCGCGCCGACGAATGTCATCCCGGCCGCAGAGAGGCGATCATATTCGGCGTCGATATTCTCGACCGCCAGAGCCATGTGAGGATAGCCAAGATCAGCCGGATCGCTGCGCCGGTCACGCGGCTGTGGGTCGGTATATTGCCAAAGTTCAATGCGAATATCAGGCCCTTTCAGCATCGCCATCCTGGCTTCGAAACCGGGAAGTCCGACCGCCGCGCCGGCCTTGTCATTGTCGGCCGAGACCTCACTGCGCCAGTCCACAGAAAAGCCAAGGGCATCGCAATAAAAGGTCAGACCCGCTTCGATATCGGGCACGCCAATGGCGATGTGATGGATACCCTTGATCACCGGGCTTATCCCTTCTTTGGCGGCATCGGGAAAAATCCCGACGTTCGCTTGATATATTCCACATAACCCGGCCGATTCTTTTTCAGGCTTTTTTCCAGCAACGGCGCGCCGCTCCATTTCATCAATGTGAAGCTGAGGAACAGGGGTCCGATTGCAGCAAGCCAAACGGGCCAGCCAGCAGGTGTCGCAGCCAGCCAGATTCCCCACCACGCACAAAAATCTCCGAAATAATTGGGATGGCGGGTATATTTCCATAGCCCGCTATCCAGCACCTTACCCTTGTTGCTCGGCCTTGCCTTGAAGGCCTTGAGCTGCATGTCACCTATTGTTTCAAAAGCGATTCCGATCAGCGCAATCCCTGCGCCGACAATGGACAGCGGCGAGAGATTTGCGCCACCCGCAAGCAATATTCCAAGCTGTGCTGGCAGGCAGACGATGAACAGCAAAGGGATTTGCAGGGCCCATGCCCGGAGCAGCGCCGCCCGGGCAAAGCTCATGCCTTGCTTGTCGACCGCGTGACCGATAATCTTCTTGTACCGGGGATCGACCCCCTCCTTGCGCCAGCGCAAAAACAGATGTGTTCCCAGCCGGATGCCCCAAAGCGCCGTGAGCATCCAGATCGTGTAGGCCAGCGGCCCGGGACCGTCGGTCTGCAGGAAGGACGCGCTGGCCATTATCGCCATGCCGTAAGCCCAGAATGAATCGATAAAGGAAACGTCGCGAATCCGGATCGAGATCACCCACAGGATGACCATGATGGCGACCAGCAGCCCGAAATTCAGGCCCAAAGCTACGAGCAAGTTCAAAGGCCTCCTCCTTCCGCATGCAGGGCGGCGTTTTCGCCGACTTCCGTCGAGACTATATCACGCATTGCTTTTTCCGGATATTTTGGAGTTACGCTATGATAAAAATCGCTGAGCTTCTGCATGTCTGCCTTATAATTTCCGGACGGCATGAAGGACGGCCCCAGGCCTCCGGTTTTCTTGGAATAGTCCATCAAGCCGACAATCAACGGGACCTTTGCCTTGAGCGCGATGTAATAGAAGCCTGTCCGCCACTGCTTGACGGTACCGCGGGTGCCCTCTGGCGGAATTGTAAGCAGGAAATCCTCGCGCCGGTCGAACTCCCTGACCATAGCGTCGACCATATTCTGCGATTTTGACCGGTTAACCGGAATGCCGCCCAAACGTCGCATCATCCCTCCCCATGGTCGTTTGAACAAAGTCTCTTTTCCGATCCAGTAGGACTTGATTTCAAGCTTGTTGGTAAGGCCGAAAAAATAGAGGAAATCCCAGTTGCTTGTATGAGGGGCCGCAATGATGACCGCTTTTCTTGGTGGGGGATTTTCCTGGACTGCGGTCCATCCATTCACGCTGTAAATGAATACGGAAAAGCGACGGACAATTTCCGACAACCAGTTCGGTTTGATTTCTTCGTGCACGCATCCTCCCCCTCGCGGGATCGGGTGCCGCGGATTAAAGGCCACCTTAAATCTATTTTCCGGCCGCGCAACGCAAGATGTCCGTTGGTGCAGTCACCAGAATCGCAACATAGAAATATATGTCATGCGACAATTGCGGCCCGGGGAACCGGCAGTCAGGACTGGTGTACGGACAGTCACGTCTCTGACCCTATGATGCAATTGACTATCTGGCCAGGGACAGCAGTTCACCTGGCTCACCCTTGTCCCGAAGGCCGACGGCATCGAGGGCCTCAATTTTAGCCGCCGCAGTCCGTTCGGCAGAGGATTTCCTCTTCGTCCTCCAGTTCGATCTGAATGGTTGTATGATGGATGGCGAAGCGAGCGATCATTTGCTTTTGGACCTCAAACAGAAACCCCTTTCCCGGATGACCATCCGGCAAGACCAGATGCGCGGTTAGTGCCGTTTCACTGGTGCTCATCGGCCAAATGTGCAGATCATGCACCGCCTGGACCCCCGGCAAGGAAGCAAGATAGGCTTGCACCTTCTCGACATCGATATTGCGAGGTACGCCAGCCAGCGACATGCGGATGGCTTCGGTCAGCAGCCCCCATGTACTCCAGAAGATCAGCGCCACGATCAGCAGGCTGATCAGCGGATCGATCCAGTTCAAGCCGGTAAAATAAATGACGATGCCACCGACTACAACGCCTGCCGATACACCGGCATCCGCCATCATATGAAGAAAGGCGCCGCGGATGTTGATGTCTTCTTTCTGTCCGCGCACAAAAAGCATGGCGGTGCCGAAATTGATCACGATTCCGATTGAAGCTACGATGATAATCGTGGTGGACGCCACCGGACTGGGGGTGCTGAAACGTTCGATGGCTGCGAGTGCAATGGCCCCGCAGGCGACCAGGAGAAAAAGCCCATTGAGAAGGGCAGCCAGTATCGACGAACCGCCCAGTCCATAGGTGAAACGCTTGCTGGGTGGGCGCTTGCCCAGCTCCGCGCCTGCCCAGGCGACGACAAGTCCGAGTACGTCGGAAAGGTTATGGCCGGCGTCGGCCAGCAATGCCATTGATCCGGACAGCAGGCCGTATATGACTTCGACAATGATGTAGATGATATTGAGCGCGATGCCGAGAGCGAAGGCACGGCTAAAATCGGTAGGAATATGGCCGTGCGCGCCATGGCGATCATGATGGCTGTGGCCGGCATGTCCGTTGTTGTGATGATGACCTGCGGACATCTGCGCTCCAACTATTGCAATGCGAAAGTTCAAGTCTTTGATTACATGGATTAGTCAGAGCGGTCTATGATTTTAGTACAATATTTTCCGTATGTTATATCATGAAGTGGTGATTATATGCCGGCATCAATCGACGATCAACCCAATCGCCAGATAGATAATGATTGCGGAACCGAAGCCGAAAATCGTCGCGAGAACGAATATGATCCGCAGCAGATTTGCATCCATGCCGCTCCAGTTGGCCAGCCCGGAGCAGACGCCCATCAGCTTGCCATTGGCTTTGTCGAGTTTCAGTTTGCTTTTCATGGGTCGGTTTTTTCCTTTGTTGGACGATAGCGGTTCCGGCCAGCTGCCCGGCATGGATTCCGGGCCGTTGTTCTTGCTTGCCATCAGATCACCATCGACGATGCATTATTGAGCGCTGGCATGATGCTAGCGCCGACAAGCAAAGCTGCCGAAACGACCGCGGCAAAAGCAGCGGAGAATGAATTTTTGAGACTGTGTGACATGAACTGCCCTTTCTTGAATAAAAATGAGCTTATGCGACGACGGAAACGGCGTTGCTGACTGCCGGACCGACGCTGGCGCCGACAAAAATCGCGGCGGAAAAGATGGCGGCTACGGCGGCGGAGATACTGTTGGAGACATTGGAGAACATTTTCATTTCCTTTCGGCTTGGAACTGTTTTTCGCATCATTGCGAAGATGTCAGATACATTGCATGCGCCGTGCCAGTTCTATAAAATCTATATATTTCAATTCGCTACCTTAAATTGGCTAAAGCAGGCCATTTGCGCAGAACTGTAAGTTGGTGATATTCACCAAATATTGGCAGCCAGCGTCTGTGCACCGAATTTACTTCTCTTCACGAGGAGCGAAAGCTAGTGACCGGCCAAGATGACCCTGTCCCAGCTCACTCTGCACAATTTTCGCAATTACCCGGAGCTTCGCTTGGAGGCAGCGCCGGGTTTCATGGTTTTCAGCGGTGCCAACGGAGCGGGCAAGACCAATATTCTGGAAGCGGTGTCCCTGCTCGCTCCGGGGCGCGGGCTACGCCGCGCCGCACTCAGCGATATCGCGTATCAGGATGGGCCCGGCGATTTTGCCGTGGCAGCGCATCTCGGGGATGTTCACATCGGAAGCGGAACCAGTGTGGAAGCACCCGAGCGACGCAAAACCAGGATCAACGAGACCGTCGTGGCCACCAACGAGCTGGCGGAATGGCTGTCGATATTGTGGCTGACTCCCGCGATGGATCGGTTGTTCACCGAAGGTGCGGGCGGACGCCGGAATTTTCTCGACCGGCTGGTGACCGCGCTGGAGCCGGCGCATGCGGGGAATTGCGCTCGCTATGAAGCCGCCAGGCGCGAGCGCAACCGGCTGCTGTCCGACACCCATCCTGCGGACCAGCGCTGGATAGAAGGGCTGGATGTGCAACTGGCACGGTTCGGTGCCCTGGTCGCGGAAGCCCGCGACCGGATGGTGACCGCGCTGAACCAGCGGCTGCAGCGGTCAGACAGCGCCATCTTCGCTACACCCGAGATGGAACTCGCGAATCAGCAGTTGCTGTCTGAACCGCAGATTCTGGAGATGCTGCAGCAATATCGCGGAGCCGACCGTGCGGCGGGACGAACGATCAGGGGGCCTCACCGCACCGATCTGCAGGTGCTCCACTCGGCGAAGCAGCAGCCGGCCGAGAAATGCTCGACCGGCGAACAGAAAGCGTTGCTCTTCTCGATCATATTGGCGCATGCCGATCTGATCGCCGAACGACGCGATAGTCGACCGATTTTACTGCTCGACGAAGTGGCCGCGCATCTTGATCCCGAGCGGCGGGCAGCGCTGTTCGGCAAGCTGGCAGAGCGCGGCGGGCAGGTCTGGCTGACCGGGACCGAACCGGAACTGTTCCAAGATATTCCGGACGATGCACGACATTTCGAAGTGTCGGACGGGACCGTCAGGTCACGCCAAGCCTGGTCGCGATGATCATGGTTACCGGGCGATTCAGAATGCCCGTTAGCTTTGCCTTTCCGTCAAGCCGTCTAGGCGACCGGAATGCACCCGACGGTTCTCAGCAATCTCTTAATGACTCTGCGCAATGCGATCATTCCGATCCTGCTGGTTCTGCAGGCGATCATTCTCGCCGCGCCAGCCAAGGCGGAAGACTATCTGCAATGCGTGCCGTTCGCGCGGGAATTGAGCGGCATTCAGATCTATGGCGATGCCCACAGCTGGTGGGATCAGGCGGCCGGCGTCTATGAACGCGGTTCGACCCCGGTGGAAGGGGCGGTACTGTCCCTGCCCGGCTACGGCGCGATGCACCTCGGCCATGTCGCGGTGGTCCGCAAGATCGTCGACCGCCGGACCATATTGATCAGCCATGCCAACTGGTCGCCGATCAACGGCCGCCGCGGCCAGATCGAGCGCAAGGTGATGGCAAGGGATGTTTCGGACAGTAACGACTGGAGTCTGGTGCGCATCTGGTACGCCCCGATCGGCAAGCTGGGTACCACCGCCTTTCCCGTCAACGGCTTCATCCATCCCGACCGCCCCGCGAGGAAGGATGGCCGCCATTGGGTCTCGGCCAAGCCGGAGCGCGGCAGCCGGCAGCCCGGTCGCCCGCTGATTGACCAGCGGCTGAAGGCCGAGCTGGCGCAATATGCGGCAGAGGAACGCCCGACCGACGCGGGACCGACCGATCTGATCGGGGAATTGCTGGACAGAGTGGGCAGCTGAGTCCAGATTGCGGCATTATGCTGCAGAACAGACCCCTCGCATGACCCCGTTGCCGACAAGCTGCCTGGTGATTCTCGCCGGTGGCCAGTCAACCCGCATGGGGACCGACAAGGCAGTGATCACATTTGAAGGCGAACGGCTGATCGACCGGTTGATCGCCCGATTTTTCGCGAAAGCGGAGCGGATATTTCTCTCCGGGCGGGATGGCCATGGCACCGGGCTGCCGGTCATCGCCGATGATCCGGATGCTCCCGACGGTCCGGTAGGCGGCATCTATTCGGTGGCGGCGCGGTTGCAGGCCATGGGGATCGACGGCTTTGTCACGGTGCCAGTCGATGCACCCTTCGCTCCCGCGGACCTGATCGAACGAATCTCGGCGCGAGGCGGCTGCGCGGTGGCCGAAGATTCCCGACGGATGCATCCGACCTTCGCCTATTGGCGGTGTGCCGTCGTCAATGCAGTTCGGGCTACCCATGACCATGCCGAGCGGGCACCGTCGCTGCAGTGGCTGGCCCGGCAATGTGGTGCCGATACGGTGATCTGGCCGGACGACCGGCTGTTCCTGAACATCAACCGGCCGGAGGATCTGGCGGCCGCAGCGGCCATCAAAAAAGCCGGCCCCTGATAGCAGGCACCGGCTTTTGGTCGCAGTGAGGTTCACTGCCTGTTGGATGGTCGCTGACCTAGTCGAGGCGACGAATTTCCGTCTTGGTCAGGCTGGTCGTCAGCTTGCCTTCGCTTTCGGACAGGGTCGACGCATCGATCCGACGTACCTTGCCCTTGTAGATGACGAGAACGTCACCAGCGTCGGTGACACGGTTGACCTTGGCGACCGAGGAGCCGGTTGCATCGTAGAGGCGGTCGTTGCGTTCTGCTTCGGCAGCGGATGCGGCCGGAACGGTGAAGGACAGCGCGGTGGCTGCGAGGATCAGGGAGGACAATTTACGCATGGTTTAACTCCATTTGTTTGGGATATGTTCGATGACTATGACCGAGAGCAATTAAGTTGCAATTTGAAATGCTGCACCTGCGAGTTGCTTTTTTGCAATTGACCGGTCCGGTGCCGGAAAAGCCCGAAAATACAAACCGCTTGTCCGTCCAGCCGAAATTGTGCATGTTTTCGCTTCCTGTTCATTTTGATGAGGTATTCATGATCCGCACCGCCCTTACCCTTGCCCTCGCCGCAATTGCCCTCCCGGCTCACGCACAGGATGGCGACGTGATGAACGACATTTCCGCGCTGATCGATGCAAGATCCGGCAAGGCCGCGCAAAATGCCCGCCAGCTCTGGGAATGGGCGGAAGTCGGCTATCAGGAACAGAAATCGAGCAGCCTGCTGCAGAGCGAACTGAAGGCCCATGGCTTCAAGATCACCCCCGGCGTGGCCGAAATCCCGACCGCCTTTGTCGCCGAATATGGCCAGGGTGGCCCGGTGATCGCGATCCTCGCCGAATATGACGCGCTGCCCGGAATCAACCAGGACGCCGTCGCGACCCGCTCGCCGATCGATGGCAAGGGCGCCGCCCATGCCTGCGGCCACAATCTGTTCGGTGCCGGATCGGTGGAAGCCGCGATCGCGGTCAGCAAATGGCTCAAGCAGACCGGCACGCCGGGCCGCGTACGGCTCTATGGCACGCCGGCCGAGGAGGGTGGCAGCGGCAAGGTCTATATGGTCCGCGCCGGCCTGTTCAATGATGTCGATATCGCGCTGCACTGGCATGCCGATGATGAAAATTCGGCAGCCGCCCAGACCACGCTGGCCAACCGGTCGGCCAAGTTCCGCTTCCGCGGCGTATCCGCCCATGCCGCCGGCGCGCCCGAAAAGGCGCGCTCCGCGCTCGACGGCGTCGAATCGTTCAACATGATGGTCAACATGATGCGCGAGCATGTCCCGCAGGATTCGCGGATTCACTATGTGATCACCAATGGCGGCACCGCCCCCAATGTCGTGCCCGATTTTGCCGAGGTATTCTATTATGTCCGCCACCCCGATCCCAGCGAAGTCGACGCGATCTGGGCCCGGCTGGAAGACGCGGCCCGCGGCGCGGCGATGGGCACCGGCACCAAGGTCGATTGGGAAGTGATCCACGGCAACAACCCGCTGCTGGTCAACGAGCCGCTGGCGAAAATGATGGACGCCAAGCTGCGGCAGGTCGGCGGAGTCAGCTACACGCCGGACGAACAGAAATTTGCCGAGCAAATCCATGCCAGCTTCGACAAGCCGGACAACAAGCTGGGCAGCCAGGAAGAGGTGCAGCCTTATGATGTGTCGCTCGGTTATGGCTCGACCGATGTCGGCGATGTTTCCTACGCGACGCCTACCGTCGGCCTGCGCACCGCGACCTGGGTGCCCGGCACTTCGGCCCACAGCTGGCAGTCCTCGGCCGCGAGCGGCATGTCGATCGGCTTCAAGGGCACGCAGGTAGCGGCCAAGACGCTGACGCTGGCGGCGATCGAGCTGTACACCAACCCGCAGCTGCGCGCCGAGGCCAAGGCGGCGTTCGACAAGGCACGGGGGCCGGATTATCAATATAAGTCGCTGCTCGGTGATCGCGATCCGCCGCTGGATTACCGCAAATAGGCGGGGCACGGGCCGGATCCTTCCTTATCTTGGCCGTGTCATGCATTGGTCCGGCCCGGTTTCCGGACAGGCACGAAGACACGACGAGAGAGCGCTAAATTTTTGCGGGTACAAATGAGTCCGGGAGCGCGTCTCGCTTTACACCGAAGCGCGTTCTTATTTTCTGTGACTTTTGCCCCAAACCTCCAGATTTCCTGCCTTTGTGCGACCTCGGCCAGTCAGAAAGTGTGACCTTTTGGGGCGGGCGGGTTGTCAGCGCCTGCCGGCGCTGTCGTTCCATATCCGGATTGCCAAAGAGCCGGTCCTGCCTTTTGGGGCAGGACGCGGAGGAGGATATGCGACTGGGCTGGGTCCAGGAAAGGAGTTTCTGGGGAAGGGACTTGTGATATCGTTTCGGTTCAGATCATTAACTTGCATTCTCGCAGTCATCCAAAAACCGTCCCCCCCTTAGCCCCCGACAAGCGATCCCCCGAAAACCCCTTGCGGGTCATATTGGGCTTTCACTTCGCACAGCCGGTCGTAATGAGGGCCGAAGCCCTCGCGGGTGCGGGCGCTTTCGTCGCGGTCAAGATAGTTCAGATAGACCGTGCCGTCGGAAAAGGGCTTGAGCCGCTCGAACCAGGTTCGGCATGCCGTCACGGTGCTGTCATCTTCCCTGCTGTCGGTCCAGCCCGCCGAGAGTCCGAGGTTATAGCGAGCGCTGCGGTTCGGGAATGCGGTTTCCGCGATATCGACCCGGCTCACCGCGCCGCCGAGCGTTTCCATGAACAGCAGTGTATATTCGCCCGGAAGGGTGCGGATGCCGTCTGCCATCACGTCGACCAGATCATCGGTCAAATCATCGACAAAAATCGATTTCCAGTAGTAGCGCCCGCCCTTGGGCGATGCCCCGGCGAAGGTTTTCTGAAAATCCAGATAGGGCATGGTGTCGACAAAGCCGAAGATCATCTCGCCCAGATCGAGGAGCGGCTGCAGCTGCGCCTGTGCCGTGGCATGATCGCCGATGTGACAGGCAACAATGGCGAGGCAGGGCTTGCCGTGCCACTCCGCCGGGAATGGATCGATCGGCGGCACTTTCATGAATGCCGGCCCCAGGGTCACGTCGTCCGATGCGACGCGCATGAAATCGCGCACGTAGCGCATCACGTCCCGCGCCTTTTCCAGCGGGTAATAGGCATGGGCGACGACAATTTCGGGCCCGACGGGATGGACGCGGAAGTCGAAGCGGGTCACGATACCGAACTGGCCGCCGCCGCCGCGCAGTGCCCAGAAGAGATCGGGATGCGACGTTGCGCTGGCCTCGACCATATTGCCGTCGGCCAGCACCACTTGCGTACCGATCAGATTGTCGATGGTTAGTCCCAGCTTGCGCGACAGAACCCCGATCCCGCCGCCCAGCGTCAGTCCGCCCACGCCGGTTTCCGGTTCTATGCCAGCGGTAACGGCAAGGCCATGCGCCTGCGTGGCGGCATCCAGTTCGCCCAGCAGGACGCCGCCGCCGACAAGGGCGATTCGGCCTTGGGAGTCAACTTCGATATCTTTGAGAGCGGCCAAATCTATCACCATGCCGTTTTCGGGCAACGAGGCACCTGACACCGAGTGTCCGCCGCATCGCGCCACGGCTTTCATGCCTGTTCTGGACGCATAGCGGACCGCCGCCGCAACATCCCCGGCATTCTCGCACTGCGCGATCAGGGCCGGTTTTCGGTCGATCATATGGTTCCAGCCAAAGCGCTCCGTATCGAAATCGGTATGCGCCGCGTCGATCACCACTCCAGTAAAATCGGGAATATTCATACCCACCCCTTTTTCCAGACCCAGTTGCAACATCAGAAAAACGGGGATCGAGTCAAGCGGGTATAAAGATAAGCCTATCCTGGCGACCGTCGGAAGGACGGCAATCCCTGCAAAATCTTTCCATCTGTCTCCGACAACTCACTCCCCCGCTAAAAAAAGGCGGCCCCGAAATGCCGGGGCCGCCCTGTTGCTCTTGCTGCTGCTCCTGTGTCTAGCTGTAGGCCGGCTCCAGCTGGCGCGTGTCGTGCATCCTGACGGTTACGCTGGCCGGCTTGAGCGCGTTCGCGGCCTTTATCTCGGCCAGCTTGCGGTCGAGATGCCGGGCGCGCTTAAGGCGCTTTTGCCGGGTCAGGAACGGATTTTGCGGCGTCGGGATGGCATCGACATGCTCCGTGAAATAGCCGGGGCGGCGGTTCAGGTCTGCCTCGCCCAGATAGGGGCGCGGCGCGGCGGCGACCCAGCGCTGGCCAATGGTCACGTGGCGGTCGGCCCGGCTGCGCGGTGCCTCGTAGGCTGGCAGGCCGGCAACAAAATCGGCCAGATGCTCCTTCGCGTCCTCCCGCTGCTCCTGCGGCTGCGCAGGGTTCCGGCGCTCTGCATCGACCGGATCGCGGCGCAGTTCCGGCATGGTCGCCGCGATTACCGCTGCCGATACTGGATCCCTCTGATAGGCAGCATGTTCGGCAACGGCTGGCTCAGCGTTGCTCTTCCGGCGGCGGGTCGCGGCATAGGCACCGACACCACCGATGCCAAGCAGGCCAGCAAGAGCGGCGAGCAGCGTCCAGTCGGTCTCAACGGAGAGATCGGCGGGCGCGGACGCGGTTTCGGTCGCAGGTGCGGGCTCAATCATCGCAGGCGCGCTGTCGAACCCGGCGATTGGCACGGATTGGGTGCTCGCAGGGGTGGAGGATGCGGGCGCGGCAGCGATAATGTCTGCGCCGCTGACGGCAGCGCTATCGGCCGGGGCGCTGCTACGGACAGCAGCGACACGCGCTGCGGCTGCCTTGGCGGCAGACGCGGCCTTGGCTGCCGCGGCCTGACGGGCCTGCTGCTCGCTTTCGATCTGCGCCAAAGCTTCGGGAGCAACGGTTGTGGCGTCGAAGCCGCCCTTGGTGGCGAGCGCCTCGGCGCGGTCAGGCGTGGCTGGCGGGATCGCCTGTGCCTCGGCTGCCGGTTTGCTGGTTACCCGGCCTTGGATCACTGGGGAAGATTGTGTGGTCGGTGCACTCCGGGGCACGGCGATCGGGGACTGCATCGGCATGTCCGATGGCGCGATCACGCTCTGCGCCTGGGCAGGCGTGGCGACGAGACCGGCGGATATCGCCAGCATGCTGATCATGGACAGGCGGCCAGCGGCCTTCACCGACGAGCCATTATGGGCGGGATTGTTGTTTGTCATCTCACTTCTCCTGATATGTAAACAACCAACCCCGACCTGTCACATTAGGCTCCCGCAACTTGAGGCCACAGGAGTGAGAATCTGCGACGAACCGAGTTCCTGAACGCGCCATTCACCTGCGGTTCAGCGATTTGGCGGGTTTGTTAAACGGAGGTTCATCCAATTTTGCCCCTTTCGGGATTTTCGGGGCGATGCGATGGTTTCGGGGATCAGCGCTCTGGATTCAGGCGATTTCGCTCGGATTCCGGGAGATTATCTCCTCCGGGCGGCTGGACAGTAATGAATCATTCCATCAGTAAGGAGCACATCAGCATTCCGGATCGCAACCCCGACAGGACAGCCCGTGCCAAACAATCTTTTCTTCTCTGCCCGCCTTCTCGGATTTGCGGGCCTGCTGCCGCAACTGGTCTGCCTAGTGGCGGCATTCGATGACGGAACGCGTTACACCGCGCTGAGCGCCGCGTTTTTCTATGCTGCCCTGATCCTCAGCTTTCTCGGCGGCTTCTGGTGGGGTCTGGCGGTTGCCAGTCCGGGCGCACCGCAATGGGTCTACGGCGTGGCGATCGTCCCCAGCCTCTTCGCCTTCGCCAGCGGAATTCCGTGGATGATCGGCGCGACCTGGCCCGGGCCGTCGCTGGGGCTGCTCGGCATAGCCCTGATTGCGGCCCTGTGGGTGGATGTCCGGCTGAACCGGCTGGGTCTGATGCCGGACTGGATGCTCAGCTTGCGCATCATATTGTCTGCCGGCCTGGGCGGGATCACCCTCGCCCTCGCCGCGCTCTAGGCCGTGATCATACGGGCCAGCGCCGCCCCGGAAAGCCATGCACATTCGACCCGCGGGCCGATCAGCCAGTCGCCGCAGACGCCGAGTTTCCTGTCTTCGTCATAAAGCGCCTGGTAATCGGTCTTTCCCGACTTCGCATAGCGCCACCGATGCGCGGTCGCGATGAGCGGATCCGCCGGAGAAATGTCCAGGAGGTCGGCAAAACGGGCGGACAAGGCCTTGACGATCTCGGCCTGACTGCTTTCCAGATGGTCTAGGGACCATGCCGGAGAGGCCTGGATAACCCAGGCATCCGGCCCCGTCCGGCCAGGCTTGTCCGTATTGCGCGCCGCCCAGCCGATGACTGCATCGTCGCGGATGGTCAGCCTGTCCGTGTCCAGCGGTTCTTCGAATGCCAGCATCAATGTCCAGCAGGGCGCGGAAACCGTTTCTGCCGCGATTGTCCGGAAACCGGCGTTCCAAGGTGCCAGCAGGACCGCGGCCTGTTCGGCCGGAATGGCCAGGACCACCGCGTCACAGGGCGCGCCGATGGTCTCCCCGTCGCTTTTCAGCTGCCAGCCATCCTGCTGCGCCACCAAGGCCTCTACCCGTACCGACCAGGAAACATCATGTCGGACCGCGAGCAGCTTTGCCGGCGCGTTCATCGTCGGCACGCCGACCCATGCCCCCGCTCCCGCGGCGGGCCATGGCGCGACGGCGCCGATAGCATGCCAGTCATCGACCACCGCGCGAAAGGCCGGGTCGCGCGCCGTGAAATATTGTGCGCCATGATCAAAACTGACCTGGCCCGCTGCCGTGACGAGGCGCCGCGTCGACATCCGTCCCCCTGGGCCGCGGGCCTTGTCAAACAGGCATACCCGATGGCCTGCGGCAACCAACTGGTCCGCACAGGCGAGTCCGGACAGACCCGAACCGACAATGGCAATTTTCATCATATTGGTCTTTCAGCCGTATGGCTTTGCGCGAAACATGGTCGCATGGAGGGGCAAGAACGCTTGGCTTTCGCCAAACGGAGGGGAGCGCACAATATGTCTCCAGGGGCGAGCAGGCAAATATGAACAGAGCGGCAGACAGGCAGACGACCAGGCGCTTGCGGCCATGAGACCCCGGCCGGACCCTAGGCAAGCGGGTCAGGAGAGCGTTTGGGACTATCCCCGTCCGGCGGTAGCCGAGCCCTATCCCGCGCGGATCAGGATCGAACATCGGGGGCAGATCGTGGCTGATACGTGCCATGGCGTGCGCACCCTCGAAACCAGCCACCCGCCTAGCTATTATATCCCGGTCGAGGATATTGTCCCCGGCCTTTTGCGCAAGGCCGGGGGAAGTTCCTTTTGCGAGTGGAAGGGGGCAGCCGTCTATTGGGACGTGCTGGTCAGAGACAGCATCTTGCCGCGCATCGGCTGGAGCTACCCCAGCCCCAGCGCCGATTTTTCGATTCTGCGAAACCATGTCGCATTTTACGCCGGCCCCCTTGACCGGTGCAGCGTCGACGGCGAAACCGTAATCCCGCAGCCGGGAGATTTTTATGGCGGCTGGATCACCGGCAAGCTCGCCGGCCCGTTCAAGGGCGTGCCAGGAAGCCGGGGATGGTAAAAGCGTGACCGACACGGGCAGGAAACAAAGCAACCGCGCCGTACCGCAGGGACGCCTCTCGCGCCTCGGCCAATTCGGTCGCCTGGCCGGTGGAGTTGCTGGCGGCATGATTGCCGAAGGCGCAAGACGACTGTCCGAGGGGGACCGGCCGACCATGCGCGGCATGATGCTGACGCCGGGCAATGTCGCGAGGCTGACCGATCGATTGTCCCATTTGCGCGGGGCAGCCATGAAGCTGGGCCAGATGACCTCCCTCGATGCCGGAGACCTGCTGCCGCCGGAACTGAGCGAGATCATGGCGCGCCTGCGCGACAACGCCCACCGGATGCCACCCCGGCAGTTGCAGCGCGTATTGGCCGAGCAATGGGGGCGGGACTGGCGCAAGCGCTTCCTGCACTTCGGTGCCACCCCGATTGCAGCGGCATCGATCGGACAGGTCCACAGGGCGACAGGATTGGACGGCCGCGATCTTGCGATAAAGGTTCAATATCCCGGGGTGCGGGAAAGCATCGATGCGGACGTGGACAATGTCGCGACGTTGTTGCGCATTTCCAATCTGCTGCCGGACGATCTGGATATTGCGCCGCTGCTGGCGGCGGCCAAGACGCAATTGTCCGAGGAGGCCGACTATTTCAGGGAAGGCCGCTATTTGACCCTGTTCGGCGAGTTGCTGGCAGACGCCCCCGAATATGTCATTCCTGTTCTTGATGATGAATTTACCACGGATCAGGTCCTGGCGATGGGCTTTGTCGCGGGCAAGCCGATCGAGACCCTTGTTGACGCACCCCAGCAGACACGAGACGCAGCGATGCATTTGTTGTTCAGGCTGGTGATGCGCGAAATATTTGAATTTGGCATCATTCAGTCGGATCCCAATTTCGCCAATTATCGCTATCAACCGGAAACCGGCAGGCTGGTGCTGCTGGATTTTGGCGCGGCCAGGCCGATCGATCCCGAAATCGCGCAGGGGTATAAAAGACTGATAGTCGCCGCCTTGGCGGGAGATCGCGGTGGGGTAAGGGAAGAAGCGGTGCTGGCCGGCTTTGTCAGCGCGGTTGCGGTTTCCCGGCATCGCGACCGGATCGATGCCATGATAGATGTCATGATCACCAAACTGAACCGGCCGGGGATGTTCGATTTTGGCGATCGCGATTTCGTTGACCCGTTGCGCCATCATGGACTCGATGTCGCAGCGGACAAGGCGGCCTGGCATATTCCGCCCACCGACCTGCTGTTCGTGCAACGCAAGATCAGCGGCATGGCGTTGCTGGCCGCGCGCCTGGACGTCAGAATGGATATCCGCGCCCTCGTTGCGGAACATTTCGCGGTCGCGGTCGAAGGCCTGGGAGGCAGCAAGGATATCGCTTAGCGGCGATCCGGATAGAACCGGGGCGGTGATCGAGCCCGGCCTTTGGGCCCGCATTTGCAGGCGGGCCCAGAAAAAACCGGACTTGTACGCGAATGGTGTATCCGCCCAACCCCGGTTCCTGGCGACAGGTTAGCGGAGGCGGTTCTTCACTCCCACCAGTAAGCCGCGCGCTTCCTGCCACCCGTCACGACTTCGTTCATCGTCAGGGGATCGTAGAGCCGGCCGTTGAGCATCACCCGGTGTACCTTGTCGCTGTTGCGGATGTCGGCGCTCGGGTCGGCGTCAAGCACCAGCAGGTCGGCGAGCTTGCCGGCCTGCAGCGAGCCGATATCGGCGTCCATGCCGAGCGATCTGGCTGATTCAATCGTGCCGGCCGCCAGCGCCTCTACAGGCGTCATGCCGCCGCGAACAAAGGACCATAGTTCCCAGTGGCTGCCGATCCCGGCCTGCTGGCCATGCGCGCCGATCGCGACCTTGACGCCGGCATCGGCCAGTTTCTTGGCTTCGCGGGCATTGTCATCATCGACGAAATTGCTCTCCGGTGCCGTGGTCCGGCGTGCCGTTGCGGCTGCCAGGATTGTCGGCGGGGTGTGGACGAGCAGCGGATGTTCCCAGACATTGGTCGCTTGCCGCCAGTAGGGATCGCCGGCCAGACCGCCATAGCTGACCACCAGCGTCGGCGTGTAGTTGGTCTGCGACTGCGAGAACATCTGGACAACATCGTCGTAGAAAATCTCCAGCGGGATATTATGTTCGAGCGTCGAATTGCCATCGGCGACCAGCGCCATGTCCATGCCGAACAACGAGCCGCCCTCGGCAACCACCAGCATATTTTCCTGCCTTGCGGCCTCGACCACCTGCTGGCGCTGTTCGCGGCGCGGCTGGTTGTAATTCTTGACGCTGTTGCCGCCCTGCGCCTTCAGCCGGCGGACATGGGCGAGAGCGTCGTCGAGATTGTTGATCTCGGCATAGACATTGGCGGATTTGGCACCGTAGACAATCTCTCCGGTCGAAAAAATGCGGGGACCGAGTATCATCCCGGCGCGCTGCATCTCTCCGGCAACAAATATCTCGCTCGCCCGGCTGGAGGGATCATGAATGGTGGTGGTGCCGAGCGCCAGATTCTGCAGCAGCGACCAGTTCTGCTGCGGGACCAGCTCGTCGCTGCCCTGCGGTCCGTGCGCATGGGCGTCGATCAGGCCGGGGATGATGGTCTTGCCGGTGACGTCCACGGTTGCGGCCCCAGCGGGGACATTGACCTCGCCTTGCGGACCGACCGCAAGGATGCGGTTACCCTGGATGACGATCACGCCATTGTCGATGATTCCGCCATCCTTGCTCGCCATCGTGACGATGCGCGCGCCGGTGAGCGCTACAGCGCCGGATGGCTTCTCTGCCGCTATCGTCCGTTCGAGCGAAACACCGCTCGTCGGCGGCTGGTATTTCGGCGCATCCTTTGCGACCGGCGCATTGGGGAACAGCATGCTGGTCCGCGCCGAATAGAGGTTCGGCCCGAGGCTCCAGTGCAGCTGTTCGCCGCCCTGCGACCAGTGGATATAGTCGGCACCGCTGGCGCTGACTCTTGTTACCGGCAGCGACTTGCTGGTCGGACTGACCTCGACCGCCTGGGTGCCGGGCATCAGCGGCACGACATAGGCTTCGTAGCTCTGGCGGAAGGCCAGATACCGGCCGTCCGGCGACACGATATAGTCATTGGTCAGTTCACCCTTGGCATGGGTGCGCTCGGCTTCGCCATTGAGATCGGTGCTGATCAGGACGCGCTGGTCCTCGTCGCGGTCGAGCATGAATATCCGGTCGCTGGATGCACCAAATTGCGGTCCGGCGCTGCCCTTCTTGACGCGGACCGGCGTACCGCCAGCGGCGGGCACGCGGTAAACCCCGTCGTCCGCCAACCATTGCGGCGAAGTCATATAGCCGCCTTCCTTCATCTCGAAGACAATCGTCTTGCCGTCGGGCGAGAATTGCGGGCGGGCATAATGGCCGGGCCGGTTGGTGACGGTGCGAAGCGAGCCGCCGCTGGCGGTCACGGTCTTGATCTGGCCGAGCCCGTCATCGGTCCAGCCGACAAAGACAATCGACCGGCCATCGCGCGACCAGGAGGGGAAAAGCTCGAGCTCGCTGCCGCTGGTCAGCCGTCTGGCCGTTCCGCCAGCCATGGGCTTGGTATAGAGCTTGCCGAGACTTTCGAACAGGACGGTCCGGCCATCGGGCGATACCGAGGCGAAGCGCGGCATCTTGCTGGTGAAACTGTCGGGGGAGACGGCGATTTTCGGATGCGGCGCATCGGCCACGCCGCGCGTGTCGCTGATCCGGAAGGGGATAACCGAGGCGGTGCCGCCATCCGCCGAAACCCGCAGGATTTTTCCGCCGGACCAGAAGATTATATCCTGGCTGTCCGGGGTCCAGTCGATGTTCGGATAGACGCCGGTCACGGCCCAGGTTTCCTGCACGTCCTGATCGAGGTCATCATAGACCTTGCGTTCGATCCCGGATTCCAGATCCTTCACATAGAGTTTGGACCGGGTCATCTCGCGGCGAACGAAGGCGATCTTCTTGCCATCTGGCGAAGGGCTGGGGCGCACGGAGCCGCCGAGGCCGGAGACAGCGGTGGTCACTTCGCCCGTTTCCAGATCATATTTCTCGATATTGAACAGGTCGCTGTTGCTGTCCTGGGCATAGATGAAGGTCGCACCCGGGGTGATGTTCTTGGTATAATAGACCGACTTGCCATCCGGTGCGTAGATCGGTTCGCCCAGCTCCTTCTGATGCTTTTCGCTCGGTTTCTTGACCAGTTGCACCCCGCCGCCGCCGGAGACATGGTAGATCCAGATCTCTCCGGTGCCGAGCGAACGCTGGGTGGTAAAATGCTTTTTTGCCACGACATAGCGGCCGTCGGGGCTCCAGCTCGGCTGGTTGAGCAGACGGAATTCTTCCTTGGTCACCTGCTTCTTGTCGCTGCCGTCGCGGTTCATGATCCATATATTGTCGCCGCCGCCCCGGTCGGAGGTGAAGGCGATGCGGTTGCCGTCGGGAGAGAAGCGCGGCTGGACTTCCCAAGCCAGGCCCTCGGCAATCCGGGTCGGGGTGCCGCCGGTGATCGGCATGGTGTAGATGTCGCCGAGCAGGGCAAAGGCTATGCTGTTGCCGTCCGGGCTGACATCAACATCGATCCAGCTGCCCTCGTCGACGTTGATCGGCACCTGCTTGATCGTCGCGCCGGTCGGTGCGTTGACATCCCATTTGCTTTCTTCCGCCTTGTCCTGGGCAAAGGCTGCCCCAGAAAAAAGCAAAGTGCCAAGAACCGTAGCCAAACTATATTTCATGATATTCCCCGGAATCGAAACTGACTGATATCGCGTGTCTATGCCAGTTTCCTTCCGAAAAGAACAAGGAACATTATCAAGGTCGCCCGGGCCAGGACCTAAGCCTTGAAACCGAATTGCCGGTGATAGAATTGCACCACCTGTGCCAGAGTCGACAGCGCCAGGGTCGCAGGGTCCCGGGTCGAAGGGATCAGGCCGATGGGCGCAACCATCCGCGCACGGTCTTCTGCGGGAACGCCAATGTCGGCCAGATATTGCAGCCGGTTTGCATGGGTCTGGCGGCTGCCCATGGCGCCGACGTAGAATGCCGGAGAGGACAGCGCCTGCTTCATCAATGCGGCCTCCCAGTCATGGTCGTGAAAATAGAAAATGCAGGCGGTCCAGGGATCGGGATCGAGCAGCGGTGTTGCCTGCGGCGTCTTCAGCAGATCAGCGGTCATCACCCTGTCGCGAACCGCAGCGATTGCCGCCGGGTCGGGCGAAAGCACGGCGCAATCGATCCCGTAGCTGGTGGCCAGACCGACCAGGCTTTCAACCGACGGCCCATGCCCCAGGATATTGAGGCGGGCAGCCGGAATATGATGAACCACAATATGCGAGCCGGATCGCTCCACCCCGCCTTGCGATGTCGAATGGGCTGCACAGCGGATATCGACGCTTTCGCTGTCAAGCGTGATCGCCAGCGGCTCGCGCCTCTGGACCCGGTCAAAAATATCCTCGATCCCTGTAGGATCCGTAATCGGAGTGAAGAGCAGGTCAATGCTGCCCCCGCATGGCAGGCGAATATCGAGATAGGGAGAGCCGGCCCCGAATCTTGTCTCACGCGGTCGGCCGCTTTTGATCACGTCGAGCGTTTCGGCGACCACGGCTGCCTCGATACATCCGCCGGAAAAGGAGCCGTTCGACGAACCATCCTCGGCCACTGCCATATGCGTACCCGGGTTGCGCGTCGATGCGTCGGTGACTGCAACCAGCGTGATCAGGGCTGTTTTCAGCTTTGCGTCGGCCTTTTCGTGCAGAAACCGGAAGATGGGCAGAATATTGTTCAAACGTGCTTGTCCCGCAGCTGGCAGATCTTTAGCCGACGGACAGAGCCATGCCCCAAACAGGCCGGACGGGCAATGTTCATTGGCTGCCTTGGCAAGATTGGGAGTTCCACCGGGACCTTTTCGCACCGTACAGGCGGTGCGATCGGTTTGACATTCACCCTGCGCAAGACGTCACCAACCGGGCATCCGCATGCAGGCGCAATGTTTCTTTTGCCATGGGAATAATTCTTATCTTCAAAATACGCAAAAATCCCTCTAGGAGCATTTAAATTACAACAATCCTATCGCAAATTAAGGACGGAATATGAGTTTCCCGCCACGGCAAGGCCTGTACGATTCACGCAATGAACATGACGCATGCGGCGTCGGCTTTGTTGCCAATATCGAGGGCGAGAAATCGCATCTGACGGTCAAGCGCGGTCTGGAAATCCTGGTCAATATCGATCATCGTGGCGCGGTGGGCGCCGACCCGCTGCTGGGCGACGGAGCCGGCATATTATTGCAGATTCCCGACGCTTTGCTGCGGGACTGGGCGGATTCGCAACAGCTGACCCTGCCGCCTGCCGGCGACTATGCAGTGGCGATGTGCTTCCTCCCGGCGGACCCGGCGGAGGCCGAATTTGCGACGGCCCATTTCCAGCGCTTCATCGCCAAAGAAGGTCAGGACATGATCGGCTGGCGCGATGTGCCGGTCGACACCACCGGCATCGGCAAGGCGGTACTCGCCCAGATGCCGCTGATTCGCCAGGCGATCATCGGCAGGGGTGAAAATCTGGCCGATCAGGATGCGTTCGAACGCAAGATCCTGGCGATCCGCAAGCAGGTGCACAATCCGCTCGAAGGGATTGCGGAAAAAAAGGACATGCCCGGCCTGACCGAATTCTACATGCCGTCCTTCTCGACCCGGACCATTGTCTACAAGGGCCTGCTGCTCGCCGACCAGGTGGGATCCTTCTACAGGGATCTCAGCAACCCCCTCACCACCTCCGCCGTGGCGCTGGTTCACCAGCGCTTCTCGACCAATACCTTCCCGTCGTGGAAGCTGGCGCACCCCTACCGGTTCATCGCCCATAACGGCGAAATCAACACGGTCCGCGGCAATGTCAACTGGATGAACGCCCGTCGACGGACGATGGAATCCGATCTGCTGGGTGCCGATCTCGACAAGATGTGGCCGCTGATTCCGCATGGCCAGTCGGACACCGCCTGTCTCGACAATGCCCTCGAACTGCTGATCGCCGGCGGCTATTCGCTGCCCCATGCGGTGATGATGCTGATTCCCGAAGCCTGGGCAGGCGATCCGCTGATGGATGCCGACCGGCGGGCCTTTTACGAATATCACGCCGCGCTGATGGAGCCATGGGACGGCCCTGCGGCGGTTGCCTTTACCGATGGCCGACAAGTCGGCGCGACGCTCGATCGCAACGGGCTCCGCCCGGCGCGCTTCTGCGTGACCGATGACGGGCATGTGATCATGGCGTCGGAATCCGGCGTGCTACCGGTCAAGGAAGACAATATCGTCCGCAAGTGGCGGCTGCAGCCCGGCAAGATGCTGCTGATCGACATGGAACAAGGCCGGATTATCGAGGATGAAGAGATCAAGGCCGATCTCGCCAAGGCCAAGCCTTATGCAAAATGGCTGGAATCCACACAATATAATCTGAAGGACCTGAACCTGGACGATCTCGACGATGTCGAGGCACCCGACGGGAATGCGGGAGAGAGCCCCGCGTCGCTGCTCGACCGCCAGCAGGCGTTCGGCTTTACCCAGGAAGATGTCAGCAAGTTCCTTGAGCCGATGGCGACCGACGGCCAGGATCCGATCGGTTCGATGGGTACCGACACGCCAATTGCAGTGCTGTCCGGCAGGCCGCGACTGCTGTACGACTATTTCAAGCAGAATTTCGCCCAGGTCACCAACCCGCCGATCGA
>Ga0209346_1000575_pt1 | contig 30137 bp, 28 predicted proteins | sample AutmiccommunBRH9_FD_187381 | JGI IMG/M metagenome (GOLD analysis project Ga0209346, IMG submission 187381) | Deep subsurface microbial communities from Mt. Terri, Switzerland - Autotrophic microbial communities BRH/9 (SPAdes) (version 2) | ecosystem: Environmental > Aquatic > Deep subsurface >...
CACGGCGGCCGCACCATCGGCGGTGTTTGCGCCCGAGTCGCCCAACGCGTCCTCGCGCTCACCGCCGCGATCTGGCACAACGACAACCTCGGCCTGTCCATCCGACGCTCACTGACCGCCTACGACCACTGACCCCTTGGAATCATTCATCTAGTAAGTGCCAAAGCTCTCCTCGTCTGCGACTGCGGACGGGGCGCGGACTGCTTCCCATGATTACGAATGCGGACCGGCCTTGCAAAGGTCTTGGCTCCCGACCGGAGTCTCCTCGCCGCGGCCACGACGCCTGGCGCCACCGCCCGCGAGTGCGCCCGGTCCGCCTTTGTCACGTTTGGGATGGTTTGAACCCCCTCTATTTGCCCCGACATCCCTTAGTCCACGATTTTCCTTGAAGGCGCGACCTAGGTCCTGTAATGTGACTTTCATCACACGCAGTCTGTGCGATTTGTCACAAAGGGCCGTGACCTTTGTCACACACGTCGCTCCCCCACGATGAGCGACTCAAGTGAACACTCAGCGCCGGTGCGGTCGCTGAGCAGCAACAAGAACGATGAGTAGTAGCTGAGGAGCAAACGAAAATGATCAAATTACGGGCACGAGGCATGAAGGCGGCAACAATTGTCGCCCTCAGTTTCCTCTTCGCAGGCGTGGGCGTCACCGCAGCGTCTGCCACCCAACCCGACTTCATCTGTGAGGCCTACGACTCGGGGAAGATCGACACAACTGGCGATCCTGCGACAGTTGAGGTCACTGCGCCGGAAGGCATGCTCATCTCTGGCTACTGCGTGAAGGCCGGTATCGAGAAGGTCTTTGTCGTAGTCGACCCGCCGCAGAAGACCGTGATCGTGGATCACCCGACCAAGGACAGCGTCTCTCACTACGCGTTGCAGTACGTGAACGTGCCCGACAAGCCGGCCGACGATGTCGCCTACGGTGAATGGGTTGACGGTGAGTACGAGTGCGACGCGACCGAGGTTTCTACATCTCGTTCGGTCTCTACCACCACCTACAAGTGGATGGACGACGAGTGGGTTGCTCAGACCCCGGTTGTCACGGTGGAGAACAGCAGCCGCGAATTGACCGCTGACGAAATGGCAGCCAACGTGTGCCCCGAGGAAAAGCCGGACGACATTGTCGTCGTGGGTGAGTGGGTTGACGGTGAGTACGAGTGCGACGCGACCGAGGTCGCTACTACTCGTGAGACCTCTACCACCACGTACACCTTGGTGGACGACGAGTGGGTTGCTCAGACCCCGGTTGTCACGGTGGAGAACAGCAGCCGCGAATTGACCGCTGACGAAATGGCAGCCAACGTGTGCCCCGAGGAAAAGCCGGACGACATTGTCGTCGTGGGTGAGTGGGTTGACGGTGAGTACGAGTGCGACGCGACCGAGGTCGCTACTACTCGTGAGACCTCTACCACCACGTACACCTTGGTGGACGACGAGTGGGTTGCTCAGACCCCGGTTGTCACGGTGGAGAACAGCAGCCGCGAATTGACCGCTGACGAAATGGCAGCCAACGTGTGCCCCGTTGACATTGAACTGGCGGAGGTGGAGTACGCGCCTACGTGGACTCCGATCTGCCTGCCCAATAACGACACGGTGGACTTCCCTGATCCCGAAGTTGCCGGTGTGACCTACACCGACACCGGCTGGGTTCTCGGTCAGCGCACCATCACCGCTTCTGCCGACGAGGGCTACACCCTCTTGGGAGAAACGTCGTGGACGTTCACCGACACGCCTGCTGCCGAGTGCCCCGATGAGACGGGCTTCTCCGGCACCCCCAAGGGCGAGCTCGCCTACACCGGCGCATTGAGTAGCACCCATGGACTCACTGCCTTGGCGATCTTCCTCATGGCCACCGGCACCATGCTGGTGGGCCTCAAGACACGGGCAGTGAAGTAAGGGAAGTAATCAATTCCGAAGCCCCCTCTTCCACTTCGGTGGAGGAGGGGGCTTCGCTGTGTGCGGGGGGCTCCGGGCGAGCGGGGTGAGGATCCTGGCCACCGACCAATAGAGCCCGACCGAGAGGAGTCCCCTTTTCGCCGTTTGCGTGGTTTGCGCTCGCATTCCGCATATCGACTTCGCCAAGCAGCGAGATTTCCCTCGTAGAGGGGCCCTAGGTCCTGTAGTGTGACTTTCACCACACTGTGACATTTGCCACACTGTCCGTTTCGTCGCCGATGCGACTCGGGTGTGCACGCGGAGCAGGTCTGGTAGCTGAGGAGCGACAGAACATGATCAAGTTGAGGGCACGAAGCATGAAGGCGGCGGCAGTCGTTGCCATCGGTTTCCTTTTCGCCGCCGTGGGCGCCACCGCAGCCTCCGCGTCCAACGCGAACCAGGTGGACTACTGGCAGGCCAAGTACCCCAACGTCGGCGCGTGCTTCAAGTACGACCCGCCCAGCACCACCAACTCTTACGGCTCGCTCAGCGACGACGGAAAGTCTGTGGTCCTCACCGCAAATCAGGCTCTTCTGATCGTCAAGGGTGGCTCCGACGGTATCGACGGTGACGGCAACAACGTGTTCGTTGAACCCAAAGCCGGCGTTTCCTACCAGTCTCCGTCGAACGGTGGCGGGAACGTACCTGCGGTCAGCCACTGGATTGTCTGTGAGTACAAGACGCCTCCGGTCGTCGAAAAGACCGTGGTGAGCCCCCAGGTTCGCACCACGGACAAGTGCGATGCTGACAACGCCACCCTCGCAGGCATTCCGGCCGAAGGCATCGTGTGGTCTGAAGTGACGACCGACCCCGACGGCACCCTCAGGATTTCCGCCACCCTCACGGACGGCGCCAAGTACACCTTCGGCGACAACCAGACCACGTTCACCTTCAAGGACAGTGGCGTGACCTGCGAGGTCGACGACCGCACCGTGGTGCGTCCAGACTTCCCTGCCCCGATTCCCCCCACCTGCGTCGCCGCCGGACAGCTTCCGGAGGCGCCCGATGACACAGAGGGCATCGCGTACACGTGGGAAGGCAACACGCTGACTGCGACTGCCGGGGAAGACTACGTCTTCCCCGAAGACGCCACCACGGACAGCCGCACGTACGACGAGCCCGGTTCCGCTACCGGCTACCAGTCGAGCGATGCCGAAGCCGCCTGCTACACCGCACAGCCTGAAACGGAGTCGGGCGAAGAGATGGCCATGACGGGCCAATGCGCCGACGGCGCCTTCACGACTGTCATCACGAGGACCCCGTGGACTCGCGCATACGAGCTCAACACCGCGACCGGCGGATGGTCTCTTGGCGACAAGGTGCGAGGAGAGTCCGTTGTCACGTCGTCGGTCAGGGACGACTCCTCCTGTGAAGTGACGGACACGGAACTCGCCGAGGTGGAGTACGCGCCTACCTGGACTCCGATCTGCCTGCCGAACAACGACACGGTGGCCTTCCCTGAAGTTGACGGCGTGATCTACACCGACACCGGCTGGGACAGCGGTAAGCGCACCATCACCGCCTCCGCCGAAGAGGGCATCGTCCTCCTCGGAGAAACGTCGTGGACCTTCACTGACACTCCTGCGGCCGAGTGCCCCGATGAGCAAGGCAACTCCTTCCAGCCCTCGGGCGAGCTCGCCTACTCGGGCCCATCGAGCAGCACTGGCGGGCTCGCTGCCCTGGCGGCCTTGCTCGTCGCCAGCGGAGCCGTGCTGGTCACCCGCAAGATGCGTGCGTAGCACCTAGCACCAAGAAAGCCCCCTCCTCGCCCTCAGCCGAAGAGGGGGCTTTGCTCTTTGGGGAGAACCCGAGCCCGGCGGCACCCACGCCGTGGCTACCACCCGACGCTGGCTCCCTGGCCCGCGTTGTGGATAACCGGGACCTTCGTCATAGGCTGGCCCCATGGTCAACGACGCCCACGTCCCCGGCGGCTACGCCCCGTCCCGCCACACCCTCGAGAACCTGCACACGGAGAAGCGGATCTTTCCGCCGCTCGTGGGCATGGCCGCTCACGCCAACGCGACCGGCTACGAATACAAGAAAGCCAAGGTCGACACGCTTGAGTACTGGCGCGAGGCCGCCTTGCGCCTTGCTTGGCACGAACCCTTCACCGAGATCCTCGACTGGTCCGACCCCCCGGTGGCACGGTGGTTCTACGACGGCACCCTCAACGCGTGCGACAACGCGGTGGACCGCCACGTGCGCGAGGGTCGCGGCGACCGCGTCGCGTTCCACTTTGTGGGCGAGCCCGGCGACACCCAGACCCTCACCTACGCCGACATGCTGGAACGCGTCCAGAAGGCCGCCCGCGGCCTGGAGTCGATCGGCATCGGCAAGGGCGACCGCGTCGCCATCTACCTGCCCCAAATCCCCGAAGCCGTGATCGCGATGCTTGCGTGCGCGCGCATCGGCGCCATCCACTCGGTCATCTTTGGGGGGTTCAGCGCGGAGAGCCTGCGCCAACGCATCGACGATGCCGAGGCCAAGTTGGTCATCACGGCCGACGGCGGCAACAGGAGGGGCGCCCACCTCGCCTTGAAGCCCCTGGTGGACGAGGCGCTCGCGAGCCATGGTGAGGGCACCGCCCACCCCGGGCCGTGCAAGTCCGTCGAGCACGTCCTCACGGTCAAGCGCACGGGTCAGGACACGGCGTGGGAGGCGGGTCGCGACGTGTGGTGGCACGACGTGGTGGACCCGCAGCCGGCCGAGCACGAGCCCGTGTGGGTCGAGGCCGAACACCCGCTCTTCATCCTGTACACGTCGGGTACCACCGGCACGCCCAAGGGGATCTATCACACGACCGGCGGCTACCTCACGGGAGTCGCACACACGCATCGGATCGTGTTCGACATCAAGCCCGAGACGGACGTGTATTGGTGCAGCGCGGACGTCGGCTGGATCACCGGGCACAGCTACATCGTCTACGGACCCATGATCAACGGCACCACCCAAGTGCTCTACGAGGGCACGCCCAACACCCCGCACGAGGGCCGCTGGTGGGAGATCATCCAGGAGTACAAGGTCACCATCCTTTACACGGCGCCCACCGCGATCCGCACGTTCATGAAGTGGGGCGAGGCGATCCCGAACGAGTACGACCTGAGCTCGCTGCGACTGCTCGGCTCCGTGGGCGAACCCATCAACCCCGAGGCCTGGATGTGGTACCGCCGGGTCATCGGCTACGACCGTTGCCCCATCGTCGACACGTGGTGGCAGACCGAGACGGGATCGATCATGATCTCCCCGCTTCCCGGCGTGACGGGCACCAAGCCGGGCTCGGCCATGACGGCCATCCCCGGCATCGCGATGGAGGTGGTGGACGATGCCGGCTCGCCGGTGCACAACGGCGAGGGCGGCTACCTGGTCATCACCGAGCCGTGGCCGTCGATGCTGCGCGGCATCTGGGGCGACCGCCACCGCTACCAGTCCACGTACTGGAACCACTTCGACGGCATGTACTTTGCGGGCGACGGCGCCAAGAAGGACGTGGACGGAGACCTGTGGCTGCTGGGCCGCGTCGACGACGTCATGAATGTCTCGGGCCACCGCCTCACCACCACCGAGATCGAGCACGCGCTCGTGTCGCACCCGTGGGTCGCAGAGGCGGCGGTCGTGGGCGCCAACGACGAGATCACGGGCCAGGCGGTGGTCGCGTTCGTCATCGTCCGTTCCGATGCGGCCGACGTGCCTGCCGACGGCGAGGCCGTCACCACGGCGCTACGCAATCACGTGCGCAAGCAGATCGGACCGCTCGCCAAGCCGCGCGACATCCTGGTGGTCGCCGAGGTGCCCAAGACGCGCTCCGGCAAGATCATGCGGCGGCTGCTGCGCGACGTGGCCGAGAACCGGCCGGTCGGCGACGTGACGACGCTCGCCGACTCGTCCGTCATGGACGCGATCCGCACTGGCTTGGCTGAGGGCAAGGCTGACTGACGGCGGCGGACCCCACAAGTGGGGCCGCCGCACGCCGTGCACGCCATCCGCACACCACACCTGGTTCCCGGGCCGCGACCAGACGCGGCGTGCGGATACGGTGCACGCCAGCGCGAGCCCGGACCGCATGGGAAACTGAGCCGTGCACATCACTGTCGAGGACCCGGTCGCTCCCGACGTCGTCGCGCTACTTGACCAGCACCTCGCGGTCACGAAAGACACGGCGCCTCCCGAGTCCTGCCACGCACTCGACGCGGGCGAGTTGCGCGCGCCGCACATCACGTTCCTGGCGGCACGGGACGACGACGGGACGCTGCTCGGCATAGGGGCGCTCGCGAATCTGGGCAATGCCCACGGCGAGATCAAGTCGATGCACACCGCCTCGGGCGCTCGCGGGCGCGGGATTGCCGCCGCCGTGCTGACCCGCCTGGTCGAGATCGCGCGGGAGTCGGGCTACACGCGCGTGAGCCTCGAGACGGGCACGCAGGACTTCTTCGAACCAGCACACCGGCTCTACGAGCGCCACGGCTTCACCGAGTGCCGGCCGTTCGACACCTACGTGGCGGACCCTCACTCGCGCTTCTACACGCTCGCGCTCGAGGCGGGAGAGGCGGGAGAGGCGCTGGACCGCTAGGTCTGACGGCCCCCTGTTCCCACCTGCGCGACCCAAGTCACAGCGACACGCGCATGGCTCCGTCCGAAGCAGGAGCGATGCGCACCCACCCCCACCAGACTGTGACTTGTGCGCAGGGCGCCAAACCCTGCGGTCGCGGCCCTCGAAGAACCCCGCCTCGGGACTGGCGGTGGCGAAAGCGCTGCGTCGCCTAAAGAGCCTCGTCGGCCGCCCTCAATCCTTCCCACACTGCGCGGCGCCCGGCCTGCGCATCGGGGTCCGGCACCGGCAGCGAGGCCAGGAGCCGCTGGGTGTACGGCTCACGCGGCGAGCCAAGCACCTCGTCTCCCGTGCCCTCCTCGACCAGCTTGCCGCGGTGGAGCACCGCGATGCGATCGGCGAGCATGTCCACCACCGCAAGGTCGTGGCTGATAAACAGGGCTGCAAAGCCCAGCTCGCGGTGCAACTCATCGAACAGGTCGAGTACGCGCGCCTGGACGGATACGTCGAGCGCGGAAGTCGGCTCGTCGGCGATGAGCAGTTCGGGGTTGAGTGCGATCGCCCGGGCGAGGCTCGCCCGCTGGCGCTGGCCGCCGGACAGCTCGTGCGGGTAGCGCTCGCGGAAGTAGGTGGGCAACTGCACTGCCTCGAGCAATTCGTCGACCCTCGCACGGGCGTCGGCCGCGTTCTCGGCCTCGCCATGCACCACCAACGGCTCGGCCACGCACTCGGCGATGGTGAGCAGGGGGTTAAAGCTCGTCGCAGGATCCTGGAACACAAAGCCGATGCGGCGCCGCAAGGGGCGAAACTTCCGCTCGCTCATCCCGTGCATCTCGGCACCCAGCACCGTGAGTGAGCCGCCGGAGACCCGGGTGAGGCCCGCCATGGCCCGGCCGATGGTGGTCTTGCCCGAGCCGGACTCGCCCACCAGTCCCAGCACCTCGCCGGGACGGATGCGGAGGTCGACGCCGTCCACGGCCACGAAGTCGGGCTGCCGGAAGCGACCGGGATAGGTGATCCGGAGGCTCTTGGCCTGGACCACGGGCGTGTGATCGTCCCAGCCCTCCGGTCGAGCGGCGGCCCGCTCGTGAGCCCGCGCGAGGCCCTCGCCGATGCGCGGGACCGCAGCGAGAAGCTGCTTCGTGTAGGGGTCCTTGGGCGAGTTGAAGAGCGTGCGGACGTCCGCCTGCTCCACTAACTTGCCCTGGTACATCACTGCCACCCGGTCCGCGAGGTCGGCCACGACTCCCATGTTGTGGGTGATCAGGACAATGGCCGTGCCGAACTCGTCGCGGACTCGGCGCAGCAAGTCCAGGATCTCGGCCTGCACCGTCACATCGAGAGCGGTGGTGGGCTCGTCGGCGACGATCACGCCGGGCTCGAGCACCAGCGCCTGCGCGATGACGATGCGCTGCTTCTGGCCGCCTGAGAACTGGTGAGGGTAGTGGTCGACGCGCACCTCGGGATCGGGGATCCCGACGCGGCGCATCACGTCAATCGCAGCAATCCGTGCGTCCTTCTTGGAGATCTTCTGGTGCGCGTGCAGGCCCTCGGCAATCTGCCAGCCGACGGTGAACACGGGGTTGAGCGCGGTCGACGGCTCCTGGAAAACCATCGCGGCGTCGCGGCCGCGCACCTCACGCAAGTGAGAACCCGACATCGTGACGATGTCGCCGTCGCTCGCGCCGTCCCTGCGCGTGAGCAGCACTGCGCCGCGCACGGTCGCGGTCTCGGGCAAGAGGCCCAGAATGGTCTTCGCGGTCACGGTCTTGCCGCTTCCGGACTCGCCCACGATCGCGAGCACCTCGCCAGGGTGCACGGCGAGGCTCACGCCGTCCACGGCGCGCACCGGTCCCGCGTCGGTCTGGAACGTCACCGCGAGGTCGCGGATTTCGACGACGTCGCTCACAGCACCCCCTCTCGCGGGGTGGGGGGGTCCGGCGGGTCAGTCGACTCCTGCGAGGGGGTCGACCCCTGCGGAGTGGTGGGTTCCTGCGGGCCGTCCACGCCCAGGTCCACACCCATATCCACACCCAGGTCCTCGACGGGCTCGGCACCCGCGACGCGCTTGCGCAGCCGCGGATCGGCCAGGTCGTTCAGGCTTTCCCCGACCAGTGTGAGGCCGAGCACCACCAGCACGATTGCCGCGCCGGGGAACACCGAGGTCCACCAGATGCCGCTCGTGACATCGGAGATCGCCTTGTTGAGGTCGTAGCCCCATTCGGCGGCCTGAGTCTGCTCAATGCCGAAGCCCAGGAAGCCGAGCCCTGCCAGCGTGAGGATCGACTCTGAAGCGTTGAGGGTGAGGATCAGCGGCAGGGTGCGAGTGGAGTTGCGCAGCACGTGCTTGGTCATGATCCGGAAGTTGGAAGCACCCATGACGCGCGCGGACTCCACGAACGCCTCGGACTTGATGCGCAGCACCTCGGCGCGCGTCACCCGCAAATATTGCGGGATGAAGATCACCGTGATCGACAACGCCGCCGCGAAGATGCCACCCCACATGTCCGACTGCCCGCCGCTGATGACGATGGCGAGCACAATCGCCAGCAGAAGCGACGGGAACGAGTAGACCGCATCCGCGATCACAATGAGGACACGGTCAAGCCAGCCCCCAAAGTAGCCCGAGAGAAGCCCGAGAATCACGCCAATGATGATGGAGGCGATGACAGCGACAACGATCACGTAGAGCGCGGTGCGCGAACCCCAGATGAGTCGCGACAGCACGTCAAGGCCGCCTTGCGTGGTGCCAAGCCAGTGTTCGTTCGAGGGCGGCTGCTGTGCGCCGAACGCGCCGTTGTCGTCCCGCAACTGGCTGAAGCCGTACGGGGAGAGTAGCGGCGCGAAGAGAGCGGTGAGCAGGAAGATCGCTGTCAGCACCAGCCCGCCGATGAGCATGCCGCGCTGCAGGCCGACGCTCACGCGCAGGTGGGAGACGATCGGCACGCGCGACCAGCGGGACCGGTGGTGGACCTCGGTCTCGGAGGCGAGGTGGGAAGCCTGTGTCATGTCAGTACCTCACCCGGGGGTCGATGAGCGCGGCGATGACGTCGACGATGAAGTTGGTCACCGCGACAATGACCGCGAGCAGTACGACGATGCCCTGGACGGCCACGAAGTCCCGCGCCTGCAGGTATTGGGCCAGTTGAAAACCGAGGCCCTTCCATTCAAACGTGGTCTCGGTCAGTACCGCGCCGCTGAGCAGGAGTGCGATCTGGAGGCCGATGACGGTGACGATGGGAATCAGCGCGGGCTTATAGGCGTGCTTGCGCAGCAGCCGCCGTTCGGACACGCCGCGAGAGCGCGCGGCCTCAACGAACCCCGCGCCAAATGTCGAGATGACGTTGGTCCGCACCAGCCGCAGGAACACACCTGCCGTCAGAAGACCGAGCGCGGCCGCCGGAAGCACAGCGTGCTGCAGCACGTCCCACACGATGGCGGGGTCGCCGGTGCGGACCGCATCGATGATGTAGATGCCCGTCGGATTGTCGAGCTTGTGCAAGTCGAGTTCGGTGCGCGTGGACGCCCGGCCCGCGACGGGAAGCACGTTGAGCCACACCGCAAAGATGAGCTTCAGGAGCAGTCCGGCGAAGAACACCGGCGTCGCGTAGGCCAGAATCGCGCCAATGCGAAGCACTGCGTCGGGGGCCTTGTCCCGGCGGTAGGCGGCGATGCGCCCCAGCGGGATCCCGATCAGGAAGGCGACGATGAGCGCATACGCGGCCAACTCAAGCGTCGCACCACCGAAGTGGGTGAGCACCTCGGTGACGGGGCGGCGGTCGGATAGTGTCGTGCCGAAGTCTCCGGTCAGCAGGCCGCCGAGGTAGTCGACATATTGGACGAGGATCGGACGGTCGTAACCCGCTTGATGGATGCGTTCGGCGAGCTGGTCGGCGGGCAACCTTCCGCCCTGTGAGGCGGTGATCGGGTCGCCGGTGGCGCGCATCAGCACGAACACGGTCGTGACAAGGATGAATACGGTGGGGATGATCAGGAGCGCCCGCACCACGAGATAGCGCCCAAGCGAGCCCCCGGACTTCTTGGAGCTCACTTCCGGTGCGTCCTCGACGACGGGCGTGGTCATACCTTGATCCTCAATGTCCACGTGGGGACTCTACAGGGAGCGCAAACGCGAAAGCGTGGGGGCACCGGTTGCCCGGTCCCCCCACGCATCGCGATTAGCCCTTGGAAAGGGCGCCGTAGCGGAACTTGAATGAGGCGTCCAACGTGTCCTCTGCGCCCGAGATGTCGGCACCCGTGACCGCCACCTGAGCACCCTGCAACAGCGGCACGGTGGACAGGTCGGCGGCGACGGCATCCTGGATCTGCTCAATGAGAGCGGTGCGGGCGGCCGGGTCGATCGTGACCGCCTGCTCCTGGATCATGTCGGTGACGTCCTGGTTCACGTAGTGGTTTCCCAGGAAGTTGTCGATCTGGAAGAACGGCGCCAGGTAGTTATCGGCGTCGGAGTAGTCCGGGAACCAACCCAACTGGTAGGCCGGGTAGACATCCGCGGTGCGGTCCTTGGCGTACTGCACCCACTCGGTGGACTGCAGGTTGACCGTGAACAGGCCGCTCGACTCGAGCTGGTCCTTGACCAACGCGTACTCGTCGGCCGAGCCGCCACCGTAGTGGTCAGGGTTGTACTGCAGGTTCAGCTCGACCGGCGTGGTCACGCCCGCGTCTGCCAACGTTGCAGTGGCCTTGTCGGCATCCGGTCCGCCCGATCCATCGCCGTACATCCCCTTGAGGGACTCGGTCGCGCCGGTCAGTCCGGCGGGAACGTAGGAGTACAACGGCGTGAAGGTGCCGCGGTAAACCTGAGTCGAGATCTCCTCGCGGTTGATGAGATCGGCGACCGCCTGGCGCACGGCCAGGGCCTTGGCCGAGTCGGCGTCGGTTGTCGTCGCACCGTAAGGCATCGTGTCGAAGTTGAACACGATGTAGCGGATCTCGCCGCCAGGACCGTCGACGACCTTCACGTTGCTGTCGCCACGCAGGTCCTCGACGTCGGTCGCCGACAGCGAGCGGTGCGCCACGTCAATGTTGCCCTGCTGAATGTCGAGTTTGAGGTTCGACTCTTCGGCGTAGTACTTGACGTCAATGACCGAGGTCTTGGGGGCACCAAGCACGCCCTCGTAGCCCGGGTTTGCCGCGTAGCTCACCAGGTTGTTCAAGTCGTAGCTCGTGATGACATACGGACCGGCGAAGGCGTTGGCTGCGACGATGTCGGCGTCCGGCGTCAGTGCGTCGGCCGCGAAGACATCTTCGTCGACGATCGGGCCTGCGGGGCTCGACAGGATCTGGGGGAAGATCTGGTCGTTGGGCGACTTCAGGTTGAAGACCACCGTGGTGTCGTCGGGAGCGTCGACGCTTTCCAGGTTGTACAGCAGCGAGCCGGGACCATTGCCGTCGTCGGCGCCGGACTCGAAGATCGCCATCTGGCGGTCAAACGTGAACTTCACGTCGGAGGACGTGAGGGGGTTGCCGTTGGCAAACGCGAGGTCGGGCTTCAGCGTGACCGTGTATGCGGTCGGCTCGGTGAACTCGGCGGACACGGCGATGTCGGGCTCCACGTCGGACGTGCCGTACGGAGAGTTCATCAGGAACGGGAACACCTGGTTCATCACTGCGAACGAGCCGTTGTCGTACGAGCCAGCCGGGTCGATCGTCGTGATCTTGTCGGTGGTACCGATGACGATGGACCCGCTGGAGTCGCCACTGGGGCCGGAGTCTGAATTGTTGCTCGAGCAAGCGGCAAGGGTCAGCGTCGCTATGGCGATGCTGGATACGAGCGCTGCGCGGCGGTGGTTTCGCGAAAGCAAAATACTTACCTTCTCTCAAGGATGGTCGTCGCGCGAGCGAACGACAGTGGTGCGAATCTCCTTGTTAGCACAATTGCCCCTCACCACACCGGTCAACGAGATTTTCTTTACATTCCCGCAACAATCCGTCCGTCTCAAGCCGCTTGCCGTGTCCAAATCGTGATCTTTGCTGGTATAAGCGGGAATGCTGTCGTCGAGGGGAATTTCCCGGCCTCTGGCACGCTTCCCTACACATGGCCCTCCATCACACAGAGTTCGACACCATCGTCATTGGCGGTGGCCAAGCAGGCCCGTTCCTAGCCTCCAAGCTCGACGCTCGCGGCGAGAAGGTGGCCGTGTTTCAGGAGGGGCCTTTCGGCGGCACGTGCCTCAACGACGGGTGCCGGCCCACGAAGGCACTCCGCGCATCGGCCCACGCAGCGCATGTCGCGCGCACCGCCGCCCCGTACGGCGTTCACGTCGAGGGCGTCACCGTGAACGTCGCCGAGGCGATCGACCGCAAGGACGCGCTGATCGACGCCTGGCGCGACGGCGCGACCGACTACTACGAGAACCACGAGTCGATCAGTTACGTGACCGCTCGCGCGCGGCTGACCGGCAAGGACGGCGACAACTATCTGGTGACGTTCGGCGACAAGACGGTGACCGGGCCGCGCATCATCCTCAACCCGGGAGCCCGCTCGGTCCCGCCGCCCATCGCCGGGCTAGACCAAGTCGACTACCTGGACCACCACACCCTGCTCGACCTCAAGGAAGCCCCCGGGCACCTCATCGTCATCGGCGGCTCGTACATCGGGCTGGAACTCGGTCAGGTGTGGGCGCGCTTCGGCTCACACGTGACGATCCTGGAGCACGGCGACCACGTGATCACGCGCGAGGACCACGACATCTCGGATGCCGTGGCGCAGATGCTGCGCGACGAGGGCCTCGACGTGCGCACGGGTGTTCGGCTTGCCAGTGTCGAGGCCGACGGCGCCGGCGTCGCGGTGGTGCTGGCAAGCGGCGAGCGGCTCGCGGGCGACCGCGTGCTGGTTGCGGCCGGCCGCATCCCCAATAGCGACGACCTCGGCCTGGACACCGTGGGCGTCGCCACCGACAAGCGCGGCTACGTCACCACGGATGAACACTTCCTCACGTCAGCGCCGGGTATCTACGCCTTGGGCGACGTCAACGGGCGCGGCGCCTTCACCCACACCAGCTACCAGGATCACGAGATTCTCGCAGATCACCTCGCTGGCGGCGACCGATCAGTAGCGGGACGCATCACCACCTATGCGCTGTTCACCGACCCCCCGCTCGGACGTGTAGGCATGACCGAGACCCAGGCCCGCGAGGCCGGCCTGAACATCACGGTCGGAAACTACGAGATGGCGTCGGTGACCCGCGCCGCCCTGGATGGCATAAGCGCCGGAAAGATGCGGATCGTGGTGGACGCCGATGCGGACCGCGTCGTGGGAGCGGCGTTCTTTGGCCTCCACGGCGACGAGGTCATTCAGGCGGTGTCTCTGCTCATGCACGTGGATGCTCCAGCATCCGCCCTCGCCACCTGGCTCCCGATCCACCCCACGGTCGCCGAGTTCCTGCCGACCATCTACGGGGGCCTCGAACCCGCGTAGCGACGCACTCGGCCTCGCCCCCCCCCAGACGCTTCGGGTACTCCCGCCGCTCGTGGTACTTCCGCCGCTCGTGGTGCTCCCGCCGCTCGTGGTACTTCCGCCGCTCCTCGCCGAAGTCACAGCGACGCGAGGGCGCGCAACCGTCGGCCCAGGTACGCCCCACCTCGCATAACTGTCGCTGTGACTTCGGAAAGTTGCGCACCAGCGCGGCAGCGCGGCAGCCGCAGCGCCCGGCCCTCGGCGGAGGGCCGGGCCGGTGGCTACATGGCCTCATGACGAGTGACGGCAAGATGGGCCTGTGGCCCGTGGTGGGCGGCGGCGGGGCGGCATGGTGGGCGGCGGCATGGTGGGCGGCGGCATGGTGGGCGGCGGCATGGTGGGCGGCGGCATGGTGGGCGGCGGCATCTTTGCGGTGCTCGGACTGGCCGTGCAGCTCGCTCGCGGGGGCACTCCCCTGGCGTTCGCGATCGCCAAGGACAGCGAATTCCCCGCCGAGCTCGAGCGCAAGGAGTGGGGTCGCCCCGTCGAGGGCCTGCTCATCACCGCCGGCGTGACCGTCGTGATCGCGAACTTGCTCGCCCTCGGCTCGATCGTGCCCATCGGTTCGGCCGGCTTCCTAATCATCTATAGAGCGGTGAATGCGGGCGCCTTCCAACCCTTCGAGCGTCGTCCGCTCCGCGCGCCTGGCTAAGCAGAAGGAGCCTGCATGGCGGACGCGCGCCGCTGCCTGAGGTCGAGCCACCGGGACGCCGCCACCACCAGCCCCAACGTCACCACCCCAAGGCACGCCCCCGCGAGCACGTCGGTCACAAAGTGGTAGCCGAGGTACAGGCGGCTACCGCCCACGAGCGCGATGATCCCCGTTGACGCCACCAGCCACCACACGAGCGAGCGGCGGGTGCGCCGATGCCGCCACAGCAGGTAGGCGGCGACCAACACGAGCGTGGCCGCACCCGCGGTGTGGCCGGACGGGAAGGAGTACGACGTCTCCAACCCCGGGATGACCTGGAGGGTGGTCGCGGGACGTGGCCGGGCGACGATGGTCTTGACCGCCACCGCAATCACGGTCGACATCGCCATCGCCGACACCAGCAATAGCGGGTCCCGCCACTTGCCGGAGACCTTGACCCACACGGCGCAGGCCGCGCCCACAAAGAAGGGCAGAATCCCGGGCCCAAAGGCGTTGGTGATCCACGTGAGCACGGTGGTGAGCCATTCCACGCGGATGCTGGCAAGCCAGTTCAAGGCGGGTTGGTCGATCAGGTAGATGTCGTCGCGATCGAGGAACTGATCGAGCACGCGCTCGAAAGCAAACGCGCCCGCCGCCGTGAGTAGCAGCCCCGGCAGCAATGCCCGGACCGTGGGCGACGGAATGCGGTAGAAGAGGTCCCGAATCATCGGGCCAGCCTAGGGGAGCCGTTTCTCCGGGGGCGCGCATCACAACACGACGCCGGCCGCTAGCGTCGTGCGCGTTGCGTGAACGTCCGTGAAAGACGCTCGCCACAGGCGTCGCGGTCATGCCACGATGGGGTCATGCCCTACGACCCTCAGAATCCTGCCGACGGCGACAGGCCGACGCAACAGCTAGATGACATCGCTGTGCCCGAACTTAACGATGCGGATTTTGACCTGACCGACAGTGTCTCCATGGCAACCGACGGGTCGCTCCTCCGCACCGGTTACCGTGACGCCGACGCCGAAGCCGAAGCCGACTCATCAGACTTCGAGCTACACTCTGACCCCCTCACGGAAGCCCTCACGATGGTGACGTCGGAAGAGACGTTCCCCGTCCCCATGCTTCCGGATCCGCAGCGGCCCAGTCACGAGGCCCCCATGGGTCTTCCCGACGATCGATTCCTCGACCGCGAGCTCAGCTGGCTGGCATTCAACGAGAGGGTGCTGGAACTCGCGGAAGACGAGTCGACGCCGCTGCTGGAGCGCGCCCGATACCTCGCGATCTTTGCCTCGAACTTGGACGAGTTCTACATGGTGCGGGTGGCAGGCCTCAAGCGCCGCATCGCGGCCGGATTCGCGGTGCCGAGTGCCACCGGCCTCAGCCCCACGCGCCTGGTGGAACAGCTCACCGAGAACGCCCACGAACTCATGAACCGCCACGCCGACGAATTCCACGATCGCTTGCGCCCCGCACTCGCTGCCGAGGGAATCACGCTGGTCAGGCACGACGACCTCGAGGAGCCGGAGCGCGGTCGCCTGCGCAAACTGTTCCGCTCCGACATCTTCCCTGTATTGACTCCGCTCGCGGTCGACCCCGCGCACCCCTTCCCCTACATCTCTGGGCTGTCGCTCAACCTTGCGGTTGAGATCAAGGATCCCGACACCGGCAAGGACTACTTCGCGCGCGTCAAGGTGCCCGAGACGCTGCCCCGGTTCCTCAGCGTCGACGCCAAAGGCAAGGCCTCTCAGGTCACCGACGCGTCGGTCCTGTCCGACGAGCCGCGCAGTTTTGTCCCACTCGAGGAGGTCATCGGCGCCCACCTGGACTACCTGTTCCCCGGCATGGACGTGGTCGACCACTACACGTTCAGGGTCACGCGCAACGAGGATGTCGAGGTCGAGGAGGACGACGCAGAGAACCTCCTGAAGGCGATGGAGCGCGAGCTGCTGCGACGCCGCTTTGGCCCCGCGGTGAGGCTCGAGGTGGCCGAGGACCTCTCGCCCAAGGTGCGCGAACTGCTGGTGCGCGAACTCGGCATCTCCGACTCGGACGTGTATCACCTGCCCGCTCCGCTCGACCTGCGCGGGCTCGAAGTCATCGCGGACCTCGACCGGCCGCAACTCCAGTTCCCCGCGTTTCGGCCCACCACGCACCACAAACTCGCGCCGGTGGAGACGGCCGACGAGCAGAACGTGTTTGAGGCGATCAGCCGCTCGGACGTGCTCCTGCACCACCCGTACGACTCGTTCTCGACGTCGGTGCAGGCGTTCGTGGCACAGGCCGCCACGGACCCCAAGGTGCTGGCCATCAAGCAGACCCTGTACCGCACGTCGGGCGACTCTCCCATCGTCGACGCCTTGATCGAGGCAGCGCGCAACGGCAAGCAGGTGCTCGCCTTGGTGGAGATCAAGGCCAGGTTCGACGAGCAACGCAATATCTCGTGGGCGCGCAAGCTCGAGCAGGCCGGCGTGCACGTCGTGTACGGCCTGCTGGGCCTCAAGACGCACTGCAAGCTGCTGCTCGTGGTGCGCCAGGAGGACGACGGCCTGCACCGCTATTGCCACATCGGCACCGGCAACTACCACCCGCGCACCGCGCGGCTGTACGAGGACTACGGCCTGCTGACCAAGGACCCCGACGTCGGCTCCGACCTCACCAAGCTGTTCAACCAGCTGTCGGGCTACGCCCCGAAGGCTAAGTTCCGTCGCCTGCTGGTCGCGCCCACGTCGGTGCGCGCAGGCCTCGTCGACCTGATTGACGCCGAGGCCGACCGCGCTCGCGATGGAAGACAGGCGTGGATCAAGTTCAAGGTCAACTCGGTGGTGGACGAGCAGATCATCGACGCCCTCTATCGGGCCTCCCAAGCGGGCGTGCAAGTGGACCTGGTGGTGCGCGGCATTTGCGCCATGCGCGCCGGGGTGCCGGGTCTCAGCGAGAACATCCGCATCCGCTCGGTGCTCGGCCGATTCCTGGAGCACTCCCGCCTCTACGCTTTCCATGGCGAGGACGAGCCTGTGGTGTACATCGGCTCGGCGGACCTCATGCACCGCAACCTCGACCGCCGCATCGAGGCGCTCATCTCCATTGCCGAACCCACCCAACGCGAGTTGCTGGTGGAAAACATCGACCTGGCAATGGCGGACGATGTTGCGGCGTGGGAGCTCCGCGCGGATGGCTCCTGGGAGCGATCGAAGGCCACTGCGGACGTCCCTCTACGCGACTTGCAGTCGATGTACATCAAGCGCCAGCCCGAGCGCAGAAACAAGCGCAAGTGAAGCTAGAACCCGCCGAGGTCGTGCTTGCGGCAGGCGCCCTTGTCTGGCGCGTCCGCAAGGGCACGTTGCAGATTCTGGCCGTCCATCGACCAACTTACGACGACTGGTCCTGGCCCAAGGGCAAGCTCGACGTGGGAGAGACCCTGCCGGCATGCGCCGTCCGCGAGGTCGCCGAGGAGACAGGAAAGGTCATCGAGCTTGGTCAGCCGCTGCCCACGCTGCGATACCCGATCGCTGGTGGCAAGGTGAAGATCGTCCGGTACTGGGCGGCGCGGGCCATTCCGGCCGACGCCCCCGCAGCGACCGCGCGCGCGGCGGTCAAGGCAGCGTCCACGAGCGAAATCGACGACGTCAGGTGGCTGACGGTGGACGAGGCGCGCCACCTCATCACGATCCACGACGACCTCCGTCCCCTGGAGCGCCTGGTCGACGAGTACGAGGCGGGACGGCTGCGCAGTCGCGTCTTGATCCTCGCCCGCCACGCCCGCGCCAAGCGCCGCAAGGCCTGGAAATCCCAAGACGTCGACCGGCCCATCACCAGGGGCGGCAAGGCGCGGGCGCAAGAGCTGGCCGGCCTTTTTGCTGCCTTCGGGACGTCAAAGGTGGCCTCCTCGCCCGCGCTACGTTGCCGACAGACTCTGGAGCCCTACGCCGAGGCCGCCGGCCTGCCGATCCGGACCATGGCGTCGTTCACCGAGCCGTCGCACGCGAAGCGCCCGGAGCAAACCGCCAAGGCCTTCAGAGCATTGCTGGGCAAGAAGCGCGATCGCGTAGTGAGCGTGCATCGGCCCACGCTGCCGACCGTCGTCAAGATTCTCCGCGAACACACCACGCCCAAGACGCGCGGCGCCTTGCCACGGACGATGCCCTTCCTGCCGGCCGGCGGAGTGCTCGTGGCCCATGTGATCGACAACGACGGCGAGCCGCTTGTCATTGCTGTCGAGACGCATCTGCTCAAGCCCGGCCCGTAACTGCGAGGCCCCCTGGGCATGAAAGCGACGCCGGACCGGGAGCGCCAGACGGCGCGAAGGCCGCTCAAGGCGGCTTGTGTTGGAGCCCGGGGCTGCCACGGTCCGACGCCTCTTTTAGGATACTCCGACGTGGGAGTTTTGGCGCCGAATTCGTGAGGAATGCGACACCGGTGGAGCGCGCCGACTAGTCGAGCTTCTCTTCTCGCCACAGCGTCGCCGAGCGCTCGAGTTCCTCGCCGGTACGCAACAGCTGGGCTGCCCGCACCGTGGCCTCGTGGGCGCGAGCGTCGGCGTGGCCCTCGTCTGACTGGGCCTCGAACGCGGCGCCCGTGGCGACCACGCGGCAGAATGCCCCGGCCCGCTCGAGCGCGACGGCGAGGTCCCCGGTGAATACTCCCGACAGGATCAGATCCGCGAGCGTGCGCACCTCGTCCGGGCCAGGGGGGTCCTCGACTCCCGCAATCGCGTGTCGCACTTGCGCGGCCTGGACCCCGTGGTGATATGACCGGGCCACGGACTCGGCCGAAAACTTGACCCACTCGCGCAGCATGTAGATGCGCCACAGCGCGCCGGGCAGCGTGTGCGGCTCGGCCTTCGCCCACATCATGGCCACCGTGTCGATGCCCTCTTCGTCCACCAGTCGAATCAGGCGTGCGGTGACCTCGGGATCACGGAGCGCCCGCGCCTGAGCGACGAGCGCCGCCGCAGATTCGTGGGCCACGAGCGCACGATCCAAGGGATCGATGTCGCCGATGATCAGTTCGGCTTCCTCCATGTCGAGCATGGCGGGGCGCCGGTAGCGTCGCTGCTCCACCACCTAGGAGGCCTCGCTGGACTCGGCGTCGTCAATGAGTGCAGCGTCGTCAATGGGTGCAGCGTCGTCAATGGGTGCAGCGTCGTCAATGGGTGCAGCGTCGTCAAAGGTCAGCGACACCGAGTTGATGCAGAAGCGGTTGCCGGTGGGCGTCTGCGGCGCGTCGGGGAACACGTGACCCAAGTGCGAGTCGCACGCGGCGCATCGTGCCTCGACGCGCACCATGCCCAGGGTGCGGTCTTCTAGCAGGGTGACCGCATCGTTCTCGGCTTCGAAGAAGCTCGGCCATCCGCAGTGGGAATCAAACTTGGTGTTCGAGCGGAAGAGCTCGGTCCCGCACGCACGGCAGCGATAGATGCCTTCGCGCTTCTCTTCCAGCAGCTCGCCGGTCCACGGGCGCTCGGTGGCGGCCTCCCGCAACACCTCGTACTCGAAGTCCCCGAGCTGGGCGCGCCATTCGGCGTCCGTCTTCACGATCTTGTTGGGTGACATTGCCACTCCTTCCGTGCCTCACGCTAGCGGGCCGCGCTGTCCGTTTCGACAACGCTGTCCGTTTCGACAACGCTGTCCGTTTCGACAACGCTGTCCGTTTCGACAACGCTGTCCGTTTCGACACTGCAGTGCGTCTCGCCGATTCCGTCGCGATGCGAACCGGGCCAGACGCGGCGTCATCGGCCACGAGCCCGCCAGAGTGCGAGACCCACGGGAAGAGAGATGGCAGGCGCCCAACTCCGAGGGGGGGTTGGAGCTGGGCGCCGCACTTCTACATCTCCCCGTGAGGCTCGCGCCTTGGCGGGTACAACGTTCCCAACGACGAGAACGCGCGACTTGTTCCCACCATTGTCCCTCACGATGAACCCGTTTCTGACACGCGGAGCCAACCGACGCCAGGGCGGACCCCGACGCTCATGCGACACTGGCTCGGTGACGTCACCCCAACCCGAGTTCGACTCGGCGGGCCAGGAAGGTGGCGCGGCCAACAGCGGCCCCATCCTCGGCATCGGGCGCCTGCAATGGGCCGATGCCTGGGCGGGGCTCAAGGCGATCGCGCCGCTGATGCCGGGTTCCGTTGCGTTCGGCCTTGCGTTTGGGGCGCTCGTGTCGGTGGCGGGGATCAGCCCGTGGACGGGCCTCTACGCGTCGGCGACCGTGGTGGGCGGTGCCAGCCAGATCTCGGTGATTGAGTCGATGCGCGCGGGGGCTCCCGCCGCGATCGCCATCCTGACGGCACTCATCATCAACGCGCGGTTCGCTCTCTACTCGGCGGCGTTGGGACCGGTGTTTGCCGCGTTCCCCCGCCGCTGGAAGTTGGGCCTGGCCCACCTCATGACCGACCAGGCCGCAGTGGTGACCCTGCAACGCGCCGATGACTACCCGGACCCGGTGCGCAGGCGCTGGTTCGTGGTGGGCGCCGCGCTGCCGTTCGTGGCGGTGTGGATCATGGGCACGGTGGCCGGCGCCGTGGCAGGCCCAATCATTCCCGATGCGTGGCAGATCGGCTTCATCGTTCCCCTCATGTTCATTGCTGTCATGGTTCCGACGTTGCGCCGCTCCGAGGACGTGGTCGCGCTGGGCGTCACCGGCCTCGTGGTGCTGGCGTCCCACGGCCTGCCCTTTGGGCTCAACGTGCTGGTGGGCATCGTGAGCGGAATTACCGTGGGGACGCTGTGGGCCGAGTGGGTCGACGCACGGCGACGGCGCCGCGGGCAACACGTTGACAACGTCATCGAGGCCGCCGAGCACGAAGCCGAGGGCGGGCTATGAGCGTCTTCCTGATCTTCACGGCCGTGGCCGTCGGGACCTACATCATTCGAATCTCCGGCATCGTGCTGCTCAGCAATCCGGAGAAGTTGCCTCCCCGACTGCGCCGCGCTCTCGGGCTCGTCGCGCCCACGGCGATGGGGGCCATTCTCGTCAACTCGCTGTTCCTCGATGAGGGGCAGTGGCGCGCCTTCGGCGCGTGGCACCTGGCCGCCGCCGCCGCGATCGGGGTGGCCCTATGGAAGCGGTCCTCCGGATGGGCGATGTCTCTCGGTGCGGCCGCGTTCGCCCTGCTGCTCGTCGCGGGGTTGTAGTGCTCCGCTCGCCGTTGCTAGGGCCACCCAATGGATGCATGCTGGTGACGTGTGAAGGTGAGTGCAGGCACCGTGCCTGCCGGAGATGGAGCGGCTCATGCACCCGCACTTGCTGTCCGTCGGAGACGATCAGACGCGAGTCGGCCTACTTGCCGCCGTAGCGCTCGTTGCAGCGGCGCTCGCCAGCTGCGCACCGGGAGGCGCCGGCTCGTCTCCCAGCCCGTCACCGTCGGCCACTCCCGTCGCGAGCGCGAGCGCGGCACCGGCGTCGGCGTCGCCATCGCCCTCTCCCTCGGCCACCGCGGTGGACTGCTCGGACGATGGCATCGTGCCAGGACGCCTCGGTTGCCTTGACACGAATCTGCCCGTTGCCGGCAATCCAGGCGAAGCGGCTGTCGTCTGGGATGCCGACCACTGCTCCCCTGGCGACGGGCGCTTCGTGTTCACGGCGGCGCCCGACCACGTGGGCCTGGGCGGCGCGGGCGGCGGCGAGGTCGGCCGTATCGACGTGTACGACCCCACCCTCACGACGGCCGAGGGCATTCACGTGGGCTCTACCCGGGACGAGGTGGTGTCCGCATACCCATCAACACCGGTGGTGACTTCGTTCTCACGTACCGAGCTCGTGGTGCTCGACGGCCCGGAGGGATTCATCACCATCGAGTTGGCAAACGGGTGGGACAGCGAACCCTGGACCGTCGCGAACATTCGTATCTATGCGGCGGACCAGGATCCCCACGTGCCGGTGTACGGAACCGAGGACTTCGCGGGCGCCTGCCCCTTCGGCATGTGACGCAACGGGCCCTGAGGCGCACCGTGGGATTGCGCGGCGTGAAACACTGTGCCGGTGACCGACCTCGACGCCTTCTCTCTGCGCGTCCCGCGTCACCTTCGCCGCGAATTCGCAAACGGCGCCAAGGAGATGCTCCCCCTCTCTGTTGGCGGCGCCGTGTTCGGCCTGGCCATGGGCGCGCTCATCACCGCATCGACCACGATCCAGCCGTGGGCCGGCGCCATCGGCACCTGGACCCTCAACGCAGGCGCGGCCCAACTGGCCCTCATGGACCTGCTCGAGCGCGGCGCGCCGTGGCTCATCATCCTGGGCACGGTCGCGGTCGTCCAGGCCAGGTTCGCGTTGTACTCGGCATCGCTCGCGCCCATCTACAAGGACTTCCCGCGCCGATGGCGCGTCGTGCTCGCGTACCTGCTCACCGACCAGGCTGCGGCGCTCGAGAAGCACTTCACTCCCCTGCTCCCCGACCCTGTACGCCGACGCTGGTTCTTCCTCGGTGGGGCGGGCCTGTTCACCGGCATGGCGGCGGGCGGGGTGATGCTCGGCATCGTCATCGGTCCCGTCATCCCCTCGTCGTGGCAGATCGGCTTCATCGTGCCGCTCATGTTCCTCGCGATCATCCTCCGCACGGTGAGCGACAAGCCCAGCCTCATGGCGGCAGTCATCGCGGCGGGGGTTGCGGTGGTCGCACGCGACCTGCCGTACGGCTCGAACGTTATTGTGGCGACCCTCGCGGGCATCTGCGTGACTCGCCTAATCGCCCCCGCGTCGTGGTACCGCGGCGCGCCCACGGGCGAACGAGACGAACCCAGGGAGGGCGCTCCATGACCGCGCTCATCCTGTTCTTCCTCGCCTCGGCGCTCACGTTCGCGATCAAGTACGCGGGCATCGCGCTGTTCGCTGGCGAGCGCGAACTGTCCCCCGGTTGGGCGAAGACCCTCGAGCTCGCTGGCCCCGCGGCCATGGCGGCCATCGCGGCCAACACCCTGCTGCTGAGCGGGAGCGGTTTCAGGGCGTTTGGCGCGTGGCATCTGATGGCGCTCGCGGCCGCAGCGGTCACCGTCTGGAAGCGGGACACCAACTGGATACTGCTGGGCGGGGCCGTGGGCTTCGGCGTGTTTCGACTGCTGGGAATGTAGCCGTGCCGTCTGCCTCAACGAGTATCGGGCCTAGTTCTTGCCCTCCCAGCCCGAGTGGTTCATACCCTGGCTGCGCTGATGCTTCTGAACCCGAGAGGCGGGTGGCATCATCCCGCCCTGTCGGCTTGGGGGTGAGGCGCGGGCACCTACCGGCGTCGCCAGTCGTTGATCGCCCGTGGAGAGGCGCGTAATGCAGAGCGGTTGGGAGTCATTCGGCATCACGACGGGCGTGCTCATCGGCGTCGGCGTCGTTGCCGCGCTCGCGCTGGCCGTCGTTGTTGTCGCCGTGGTGGGCGGCATGCGCCGGGCGCTGCGGATCACGCCCCTGGTGCTGTTGGCCATAACCACTGTGGCAATCCTGGTCGCGACCCTGGGCTTCAGCGTGGGCGACCCCGACGCCTCCGCAAAGATCAACTTGCAGCCCTTCACCGAGATCCGGCGTGGGCTGAGATCCGGCGCGTCCGACATCGTGGTCGCGAACGTGTGGGGCAACATCGCCATGTTCGTGCCGTTGGGCCTGCTGCTCATGTGGCTGTGGACGTCGCCACTCATCGCGCGAGTGTTCATGGCAACCATCGCGGGTGCGGGGCTCTCGGTCATCATCGAGTTGACGCAGCTCACCCTGCACCGCGTGGCCGACATCGACGACGTGATTCTCAACGGCTCCGGCGCCCTGCTGGGCGCGCTCGTCGGCGTGGTCACGGTGCTGCTGTGGCGACTGGGTCGATGGTTGGTCGGACTCACGCGACAACAGCCGCTGGAGGAAAGTTCTTGAACGCCGATCTCTTGCGCGCACTTTTTGACGAGGTCGGCTATACCCCCACCCGCCTCTTGGTGGCCACGCTGGCGGGCATCGTGATCATCGTGGGGACCGTGTTCGGAGTGTGGCGCGGACCAGACCGCGGAGCCCGCGCCGCCGTGTGGGTAACTCTCGCGGTAGTCATGGCGGGGATCTTGGTAGCCACGGTGGGCCTGGGGCTGGCCCATCACGAAGGCAGGAGCGTTCACAATTTTGATCCCTTGTCGACGATCCGTCACGACTATCGATCCGGCACGCTCGCCGGGACCATGAACCTGTGGGGAAACGTCGTCCTGTTCATGCCTCTCGGCGCCTGTATCGCGTGGTTGGCACGTGGTTTCTCCTTGGTTCGCATCCTGTGGGCGGTCATCATCGGCGGCATGTTCTCTGCCTGCATCGAAATCGCCCAACTGACCCAAGAACGCATGACCGACATCGACGACGTCATCCTCAACACGTCGGGCGCCCTGCTTGGAGCCATCGCCATGCTGACTGTCATCGTGGTGGTGCGCCTGATCCGATGGGTGGGACATTCCCCCACCGAACGCCGTGCTCGCGCCTACTCCGGTTAGCAAACCACCTGGCGAGACGTGGCCGCGTCGATCGACCTTCAGATGGACTAGTTGTAGTCCTCGGTGCCGCGAAGCTTGACGGCTCGATACGCCAGTTGCGCCATCGTTACGATCAGCAGAACAAAGAACAACAGGCTCGAAACGAACGGGCTGATCCGGTAGGCAAACGCGACGCCCAACCACGACGCGGCGGACGCCGCCACGCCCACCACGAGGCCATCGCCCGCCTTCACCAGGTGGGCGCGCACGTTCGCGCCAGAGCCAGTCATCGCGGCCGGAATCATCGCGACCAGCGACGTTCCCTTCGCGAGCAGGTCCGATGCCCCGAAGCCCGCGATCAGGATCGGCACGACGATGATGCCGCCGCCGACGCCCAGCAGTCCGGAAGCGACGCCCATGAGGACGCCGACGAGCAGGAGCATCGCGCCAGACACCAGGGTGAGGGAGATGTCCGAGTCGCGTGAGGGAATGTCGATGAGCGTCTGAATGGCGCCCACCCCGAGCAGTCCGATGAACATCCACCGCAGTACCCCGATGGGCAGTCGGCGGAGCAGCCGCGAACCGAGCAGCGAGCCGCCAATGGCTCCCACCCCCAGGACTGCACCAGCGACGATGGCGACGTGCCCGCCGATTCCGTAGGTGAGTGCCCCGACGATGGCGGTGGGGACGATCGCCACGAGCGACGTCGACGCGGCGCGCCGCTGGCCCATGCCCAGCAGCCAGATCAGGAGCGGCACCATCACTGCGCCGCCGCCGACTCCAAACAAGCCTGAGAGGAGCCCGCCGAGCAGCCCGACCACGACGAGCAGCGCCCAGCGGAGGGCAGCTACGGGCGCATCGCGCATGCGAGGTCTCGATTCGAACGGCGGAGTGATCTCTCGCTAACGTAACCCCTCGCCGAGGGGGAAACGTCGCCGACCGTCCCCACTTGAGCGCGTGCGCGACTCACCGTTGCTGCGGCCAGCGGCTTCAAGAGTGCAGGTATCTGTCCACCAAGGCTGGCACGGCAATGTCGATCGGCTCGCGGATCACCTCGGTGGCGTAGCGGTCGTAGTCGGTTGGCTCGGCGTTCACGATGACCAGGTCGGCTCCGGATTCCACGGCCAGGCCCGCGAGCGATGCGACCGGGTAGACGGACAGGGTGGTGCCGATTGCGACGAACACATCGCAGGATTCCGCGGCCTGCACCGCACGGTCGATCGCGTCCGCGGGCAGCGCCTCGCCAAAGTAGACGATGTCGGGCTTGAGGATGCCGCCGCACGTGGCGCACGCGGGGTCGGGGTTGGCCGCCAGGGCCGCCACGACATCGGCCGTCCTGACGCGCTTCCCGCACCTCACGCAGGAGGTCGTGCGCAGCGTGCCGTGCATCTCGACCACCCGATTCTCAGGGAGCCCAGCCGCCTGGTGAAGGCCATCGAAGTTCTGGGTGAGTACCACGTCCAGCCGTCCGGCGTCGGCGAGGCGCGCGAGCGCGCGGTGGGCGATGATCGGCGCGGACGTCCACACGGGGTGGTCGCGCCAGTCGAGCCAGCCGGCAACGCGCACGTCCCGGTCCGCCACGAACGCGTCGATGTCGAGCAGGTGCATGCGCTCCGGGTTGAGGGTCCACACGCCGGCGGGGCCGCGAAAATCGGCGATGCCGGAGCCCGTGGAGATGCCCGCTCCCGTGAGGACAGCGATTCGGGGGCTGGGCATAATGCGAGCGTACGCCGACACTGTGCCTACACTGCCAGCGTGATCTTGTTCTCGACGCGACCCGGCTTGGGTGCGCTCTGGGGCACGGCACTCGCGGCGACAGCGACCGCATTCGTCGCCGCGTGTTCCGCCCCCGCTGCGCCCGGACTGGACAACGCCGTCGCTCCCCTTCAGGACGACGGTGCGTATGAGGCCCCGGCGCCGGGGGTGCCGTGGCAAATGGTGCTCAACGGCGACTCTCCGCCCGACGATGGGGCGGCCGTCTATGTCCTGGACGCGTCGGTCGACGCGGAGCAACTGGATGCGTTGCGCGGCGACGATCCGTCCGTCTACCTGGTGTGCTATCTGTCCGTGGGCACGTGGGAGTCATGGCGGAGCGACGCCGACGCGTTTCCGGAGGAACTGATCGGCAGGGCGCTGAGCACATGGGAGGGCGAGCGCTACGTGGATGTGCGCGCGATCGATCAGCTCGGCCCTGTCTGGGCGGCACGGCTCGACGAATGCGCCGCCGCGGGCTTTGACGCGGTGGATCCCGACAACATCGACGTCTACGCAAACGAGTCCGGCTTCGCGATTTCCGCAGAAGACGTCGTGCTGATGATGTCCTGGCTGACGACCGAGGCCCACGCGCGTGGATTGGCGATCGGGCAGAAGAACGCGCCCGACCTGGTCGCCGACCTCTCCCCTCGGGTCGATTTCGCCGTCGTCGAGGAGTGCCTTGAGCAGGACGGTTGCGATGCGTACGCCGATTACGCGGCATTAGGCAAACCCGTCTTCGTGGTCGAATACACGGACGAGGCGTCGATCCCCGAGGGCTACTGCGACCGTGCGGCCACGGCGGGCCTCAGCCTCCTGGTGTCGACGATCACGCTCGACGCCCCCGGGGCGCGCTGCGAGTAGGTCCGGGAACCCCGGCCGTCCCTTAGGATTGCGGGGCGGGCCTCTAGCTCAGTTGGTAGAGCAGCGGACTTTTAATCCGCGGGTCGTGGGTTCGAGCCCCACGGGGCCCACCTGGTAGATCACTGATTCTTGGTCGTTACATGCATGTCGTTTGGGGCGAATCCCCTCCAAAACCCCTCCGAGCACCGTAAATGTCGATACCATCCGAAGGTGATTACAAGACAGACGGTCGACAGCACCAAGTTCAACACGGGCCTCACGTTGCCGCACAACCTGCGAGTGCTGGACTTCGAAGCCGCCATGCAAGATGTGTACGACTTCTTCTTCGATGTGAATACTCACCTTGTGGAGAAGAGCCTGCCACGCCTGGAGGACATGCTTCGTGCGGCAAACCTCTCAGGCACACTGTCCGACATGATCACCGAGTCGCTCGCCAAGCACTCCCGGTCGCTCGCAGTGAATTCGTACCCCAATGGCCATCCGGACCTCGTGGTTAGCGGCGTCTACGCCAACAACTCGGTCAAGTCGGGCGAACAGGGCGTCGAGATAAAGACAACACGCAAGAAGGGTGGTGCGGTCGACACCCATGGAGCGAGAGATCAGTGCTTCTGCGTGTTCGTGTACCAGGTGTACACCGACACCCAGCCCTCGTCTTCACGGGCTGCGATGAGGTTTACGGAGGTCTACTGCGGCGACGTAACCGTTGACGACTTCCGCCGCAACGAGCGCGGTGAACTCGGGACGCGGACAGCCACTCTCGATCGCGACGGCATCGCGAAACTGCGCAAGAGTTGGGTTTACCTCGACTAAACCTCGTATTGCGCCAGACGAGGAATAGCGTCTGCCGCAAGCGCGGCGTAGGTCGGATCGATTTCGACGCCGAGTGACGCGTACCCAACCGCCTCGGCAGCAGCGAGGGTGGATCCAGAACCGGCGAACGGGTCAAGGATCACCCCCTCGCCAAGCGGCAGCATCGCGCGAACGATCTGGCGCATAAAGGCCTGAGGCTTGAGTGAAGGGTGTTTGGCGAGCGCGCGTTCCTGGGGGCGAGTTGGGAGCGAACGAATCACATCGCCGAATGGTTGATCCTCGGAGATGCGACGGAGACCGCCCGTCCCCCATGCGCGCAGATTCTCCGCGACGGTGCCTTCAACCGGACGACGAAACAGCAACCACGGTTCCCACATCGAGCGCGGCATCACACTGACGTCCGGGAACTCTTCATGTGCGTTCTTTGGCCGGTCGCCGCCGCGCATCGTAGTTACAAGACGCACCACCTCACCCCGACGCTCTAGACCGGACCGGCCCAGGCTGTAGGAGACGAGGTGACTCACGAGCGGATTCGCCGCGACCAACACGTGTGCGCCGGGTACGAGCCTCGGGAGTAGCGCGGTGCCGAGGTCAAAGAAGAACTGTTCGAGGTTTGCGAGTTCGCCGTCCGTCAAGGTCGTGAAGCGCGGCAAAGGGGAACGAATGACACCATCGAAGGACGGCGGGATTCGCCAGTTGCCACCGCGCCCAGACCTCAGTTTCGCGAGTTCTTTCGGTGTGTACTCCACAAGACCGTAAGGAGGATCGGTAACGACCGCGTGGATCGACTCCTCGGGCTGAGCCCGCAGCCATTTGAGCGAGTCTGCCAGGTAGAGGCTCGCACGCCCAAACTCGAAGTACGGCGGCTCGACGGGTGCGTCGGACCAGTGACTCGAAATAGTTAGTTCAGACATGCACGACCACCCTAAGTCGATAGCGGCCACGCGTGACACGCTCGAACATGGCGGGAGTATTTAGCTGCAAATAGGACCGAACGGATGACGCCGGGACATTGACGCCCAGACTATTCGAGATCGCGACCCGTATCTCTCCAGCAGTGGCGCCGTCGGTGCCCCTTGTCTCCAAGTGCGAACAAATCGCGTCACGCACCTGACCAGGACGCAGTCGCATGCCACACCTCCAAAAGACGTCTAGACGTCAAGTTAGCAGAATATAGAACTCGCCCACAAGCGCCACGCGGGCCACTTGAAGCGAGGTACTTCCAACATAGGAGGGCCGACCGACAGACACATCGGAGCAGGGCTCCTGTTGTAGAAATGCGCCCGGACGGCGGGCTGTGGACGACGGACCTAACGCGCCCTCCGCCACGAACGCCTCGAAGCGGTCCACGTGGCTCGCGTAGTCGCTCGGGTACAAGTGCGCGTAGATCGCATCGGTCGTAGCGAGGTTGGCGTGTCCTAGCCAGCGGCTCACCTCGTACGGAGGGAAGCCCGCCGCAAGCATCAGTGAGGCGAACGTGTGCCGCTTATTCGGAATTCCGCATAAGCGGCATGGCGGTGTCATAGCGTCGTAGCAACGGTGCAGGTTACGACGGAGGTTACTGGTGCGCAGGATGTTGACGGTCACGGACAGGGTGGAGATCGCGCAGGGGTTGAAGGCAGGGTGGTCGATCCGGGCGATCGCGGCGCATATTGATCGCTCGCCGTCAGTGGTGTCACGGGAGGTGC
>Ga0209346_1000577_pt1 | contig 29966 bp, 27 predicted proteins | sample AutmiccommunBRH9_FD_187381 | JGI IMG/M metagenome (GOLD analysis project Ga0209346, IMG submission 187381) | Deep subsurface microbial communities from Mt. Terri, Switzerland - Autotrophic microbial communities BRH/9 (SPAdes) (version 2) | ecosystem: Environmental > Aquatic > Deep subsurface >...
AAAATGAATCGTAGTTTAGTGCCGCCTGCTCTTCTCTAAGCTGCTGCTCCTTTTCAGATACATAGCGATATTCCACTTCAAGCTCAGAAAGCCTTTCTGCTATTTGCTCTAATCTGGACAGACCATTATCGGGAAATTGCAGGTCGCTAGGGTATCCGCTTAACTGTTTCTCAATTCCTATAATTTCTTTAAAGGGCTGATAATAATGATCAACTCTTTGCAACCAGCCCAGTTCGGATTTATTGAAGGTAAGATTTTGCTCGGTTGTTGACAGCTGTTTACTCAGCTGTTGAATCTCCTCAACAATTGATTGATGTTGGGCGTTTTTTTGCTTAAGTGCATCTTGTGACTTAGAGACAGACTCTAACTCTGCCAAGAGGAGGTTGATCTCCGGCTTTCTTCCACTATTCTTGAATAAGGATTGCTGTTTGTGCTCGATAAATTGCTTCATTTTTAAGATCTGCTTTGCAGCACCTGTTCCAGCATGATAAATAAAATCGTTTATTTGCTCATCCTGTAAGGATTCTAGCTGCTGCAGCTCTGTTAAACTAAAGGAGAAGATTTGTCGATAAACTCTCTCATTGATTTTGCCAATTAAAGTCTCAAGATACTCCTCATTAGCTGTTGACCCATTTGGCAAATAGATCCTCACATCACCGACAGCCTTTTGCTGATAGACCCGTTCTACACGATATATTTGCCCATTTTGTCCTAGGAAATTAATGACACCGCCAAATTTTCCCCCATGAATCGGTTCGAATCTCTCCTGATTAGTCCTTCGTCCAGTGAAACCAAATAAGACTGAACGAATAAAAGCCATGACAGTTGATTTGCCCGCTTCGTTCAATCCCTCGATCAGATTAATTCCCTGACCTAACTTTAATTGAGTATTCTCCAGCTTTCCAAAACCATAGATATCCAAGGAGTCAATAATCACTTAATTTCCTCCTCATCTAAAAAATAATTAATCCCCAGGTTAACTGCTTGCTGATATATTTCATCCCAATCATCGTCATCCAGCTCAGGCAAATGCTTCTTTATTGCTCTGTTCGTAAATAATTCAGCAGCCATCTCACGGTTTTCGTCAAAATTGCCAAACTCTTTTTTGATTTGCAACTGCTGAAGATAATCAGCGAGGAAGGTCTCTTGTTTAAGCAGTTCTTCAACAGAATTTAGCGGTTTAGTGTTGATACAAAGCTCGCTTATCCAGATCCAAGGGGTTTTGCGTGCAAAAAACTCATTTAACACCTCAATTATTTCCTCGCCTTGATTGTCCTGATGCAGTAAATTATGCAACGGGGTATTACCCATTAAAATAACTTTCCAAATCTCCGGTTGTTTTGCTTCCGCCTCTTTACTATCAAGCAACTCTTCTAGATCATCAATTATCTTCGGAATAGAATCACGGTCTGTAATATCTAAGCTAATCTCATGCCAAATAATTTTTGCTGTAGACAGCCAAGTTAACCGTTTAACCTGTTTACCATCAATTTCCACTAATGCACAGCCTTTTTCACCGGTTTCCTTGCTGTGCCTGCCTTGAGTGTTGCCAGGATAGACGATTGTCGGGGCATTTTCGACGATAACCTTCCGCTGATGGATATGACCTAATGCCCAATAATCGATATTTGAAGCTAACAAATCTTTTAGGTGACTTGGACAATAAGGATCATGCAGTAAGTCTCCATCTAGGTTAGTATGAAGCAAGCCAATATTAAAACTCTCCGTTGGTCTTTCTACTTGAAAGTCTTGAATAATATTTTCTTTAAATGCTTTGGTCGGATAGCTTCTACCCAAGATCTTTACTTGATAATCATTTTTGAGGAATATCCGCTGTTCAACCTCTGCAGCTGAAAAAAAATGCACAGATGGCGGATACTCCAATTGTCCTCTCAGCTTATCTGCCGGATCATGATTCCCATGAACCACATAGACCGGTATTCCTTTTTGACTTAACCGCTTTAGCCCTTGTAAAAAATATAACTGTGCCTTGATACTTCTGTCCTCTAAGTCGAATATATCCCCAGAAATAACCAAAAAATCCACAGCATACTCTATACAGTAATCTATCAACTGCTCATAGGCTTGAAAGGTTGAGAGACGAATATTCTCATATAAATGTTTAGGGATCTGCCTTAAGCCCCGAAAAGGGCTGTCCAAATGCAGATCTGCCGCATGAATAAATCTAAAGCTTGTCATATATTTACCTCCGATGTAGAACTTTAGTCTAAGTTTACATCGAACTAGCGTTTGTGTTCAATAGTTTTTTTGAAAATTTTATTCCTCAGCCTTTATTTTTAAATGCTTATATAAGATTAAGGCGACAATTAGAAAGGCTGAGCTTCCCAACAGCCTGATAACCGAGGAAATGTTCATTGTCGTATAAATCCCGATTTTCCCCAGTAAAAATACCCCGAATTGTGGTGCTAAAAAGCCGATGAGACCAATAAAAATTGTATATTGCGTAATGTAGGCTGATCTTTCCTTATCTGGCGAAACACTAAGTAATTGATTAAAAAGCAATAAATTAGTCCCCGCCAAAAAAATTCCTGTTAAGAGATTAACTAGCGTAAGGTAGATCAAATTAACAGATAAGACGGTTAAAAAAGGGGCAAACGCCATCCCGGCTGCAGCCACAGAAAGCAACACACCATTACCAAATCTTTGGGACATTCTTCCCCACCATCTGTATGTTAATATTTGTGAAAATTGATTCGTGACTGTAAACATGCTTAACCAAAACGCTGTAGCGCCTGCATATTCGATCTGATAAATATTAAATAACGGCCAAGCCATCTGCCAGCCAAAATTAAACAGCATTGAGCTAAGCAAAAAAAATAAAAACGGCTTTTCATTCAACATGCTCTTGATGGTTTCTCTGATACTAGGAGTTTTAACATTCTGTTCACCATATTCCTTGATCTCCACATGTCTAAACAAATAAATTGTTTCTAAAACACCAAAGAAAAAGGCCATGACAAATAATATTTGAAAAGGATAAGCGTTATTCTGGTCAAACAAATTAAGCACCAGTCCAACAAAAGCAGTAGCCAGCATGCTAACTATCGTAAGAACCCGGTTTCTATTACTAAAGAACTGCCCTCTTTCCCGCTCTGGTATTAGATCGCCGATAAATGACTGCCACGACAGGTTAGCTAGGCTGCCCGGGACATTCATCACCGCAAACAAAACAACTAAAACCAGCGCTTGATAAGCCGGAAGAAAGGGAATTAAAGCAAATAATAAGAGAAACGAACGCGTCGAGATGATCGAAATTCCACAGAAGCTTTTTTTGGTCTGCAGGCGGCTAAAATAATATCCTCCAATAATAGTTGTCAATAAACTAATAATCGAGGGTAGAGAATTAAGCAAACCGATCTGCTGATGACTGGCATTTAAAATGTTAATGGCATACAAAGAAAGAAAACCGCTATAGCTATTAGCGATCATCGAAAACATGCCGTTTTGAATGCTTAATTTTTTATTGCTTTGAATGATCTGTAAGGAGTAATCCACGCTGTAATCGAACCTTTCACAATTGAACTTCGGATTTCTTAACTTAGTATAATATGAAAGCTGAAGAAAGGATAATCTTAAAAAAGCTAAAAAACGACAAAAAAGCAATACTTTTTTGCCGTTTTCAACAAATAGGTTTGTTTGAAGCACGAAATATTAGTTTTTCGAATAATTCTGTTCTTGAGCCTTTAACCACTCACCCATTTCCTCGAGTGCCCTTTTGCGATAAGAAAACCCGATCCTCTCCAGCTTTGGGAGTTTAGCAAGCACCTGTTCCGCACCATCAGGGATAAACACCGGATCAAAGGGAAATCTTAAATCGTTAGGCAACTCGCTAGGAAAATCTGTAATGATCCTCCCTTTCGTTGTTCCCTTGAACATTTTTATTTTTCCCTGATACTTTAGTGCCGTCACACCCTGAAAGGCAGCTGTTCGATCTTCGTTCAACAATAGTTTATTTATCCCCCGATAACCAATTAGGTTAAAGATTTTTTTGGAAAGTATCCCCGGGAAATTAGGATAGGCTGTAAAAAAGATCCCTGAATCATCGACAAAGTACGGAGCATCGCTAAGATTATTTATTTGCCCAAGCTTATATTCAGCAATTTCCTCAAGCGTTCCTTCTCGCGGTTCGATAAATGAGAAGTCTTGTCCAATAACCTGCATACCAAACTGAGCAAGGGTAACCTGAGCTTCTTGCAACTTTTCCGGATTAGAGGTGAAAAAAATTAATTTCATTAATTGAAGCTCCTTTTTGACTGAAACTCAAGATTTTTTTACATTTATACTAATAGATGATATAACTTAGTTAGAAGTAGTTGATCTTCGTTTTCAACAAGACTCCATCTGAATGAGTCTCGCTTTAAAAATAGATTAATAGGCGGTGTTCAGTTATGAAGGAAGTTTTCCCCATCGAGGATATCCTATTAGAAAACAACGTGCTTTTTGTTGCTAGCAGTTCATTATCCAAGTACCTGACAACTAAATCGACAAAATTCCAAAAAGAAATGCTCAGCATTGAAGTTCCAACGCTCTGGGAATTGCAAACAGACGCTTTAGCTAACGAAGCCCTTTTTCTGCATATTGATTTTTTTGAGCCGGAACTAATGATAACTTTATCCTTTACAGCAACCCAACAGCAGTTAATTAGGAAAAACTGTAATATTGAAATACTCGGGATAATAATTGAGAGTCCAGAAGCCAACCATTCCGCGCCTGCAGTAATCTTTATCCCGGAAATAAAGGAAGGATTGCAATCTGTAATCGATTGCTAGCCTACTCATTTTCTAACCAGTTATAAAACTCAAAGGTATTTTTTGTGGGAAGCGGTTTAGTAACAGAGGGCTGCTGATTCCTAAAGCTCTTCAGATATTCCCGAACCTGCTCCACAGTTTTAATATTTTTCTTCTGCCAATCAAATAGTATCTTGTCAATATACCTAAAATTCAGCTTATTCGAAAATACTGCTTCTTTTAGGGCATAATTAATAATCCCCTCGGGATAATTATCCTTATCAATCCAAGTATTTATCAACTCAATTTCCATAGGTGATAAAGGTCGCCCGAATTCCTGTTCAAAGGCCTTAAAGATATTAGCAGCACTTTTCTCCTGCTCCTCTTTTTGCTGATCCAACTGCTCCACTTCAAAATTACGTTCAATTTCATTGACAACCTTAACTAATATCGGCTTAAGGTTATAAAGCTCCGAAGGCTTACCGTCGTTATCAGTCGCTTCTTCAATATATATATAGCCCTTCTTAACTAAATGCTGCAAAATTTTCATTAGCTCTTCGGCGCCTAGAGACATCCTCTTTGTTAATTCTGTCACCCCCGGAAAAAAATTACCCTTGCTTTGAAAATACAATAAGTGAATGATTAACATCATTTCTTGATCATTTAAACCGATATTCTGATAATTGCTTAATAATAAATTGGAAACCGACGTTGTTCCCTCTTCTAAAATAGAGATTAATAATTGATTTTTTGAAAGCACATCTAACACCTCAGCAATAGTATACCAAAAAAAAAGCACCCAAGGTGCTTTTTTTATTTTTAGTTAGAGCGATCCTAGTGGCTAAGTTTCTTATTCTTAATCAGCAAATACTGGTATAAAAATAGTATTGCCAAAACCCCTAGTCCAATGGAATCTGTATAAACGCCCGGATATATGAGCGCTAACCCACCAATAATACTGATGATCCGCTCCAATGGATTTAAATTCTTCAGCCAATAGCCCATCAATCCAGCTCCGACTCCCAACATCCCCATTAATGAGGTTAAGATAACAAAGAGCGCGTCAAAAAGATTAGTATCAATCATTAAGAGTTCCGGAGATAAAACAAAAATATAAGGAATCATAAAGGCCGCTATCGCTAACCTTGACGCCTCAAGTCCGGTTCTAATCGGTTTGCCCCCCGAGATCCCTGAAGCCGCAAAAGCGGCTAAAGCAACCGGCGGAGTGATATCTGCAATAATTCCAAAATAGAAGGCAAACATATGCGCAGATAAGACGAGCGCCACAGGAATACTTTCCGGATTAGGTCCGGCTAACAATAAGATAATTGCCGGTGCCGCCATTGTCGAAGTTATAATATAGTTGGCTGTGGTCGGTGACCCCATTCCTAAAACTATCGAAGCGATCATCGTTAAAAATAGCGTTAATAGAATTTGTCCACCGGAAAGCGAAACCAGACCATTAGCGAATTTCAGCCCTAAACCGGTTAAGGTTATAGTCCCAACGATTAAGCCGGCGGCTGCAGTAGCGGCGGCAACACCTAATGCGATTCTTGCTCCGTTTTCTAGTGCCTTAATAATATCTCCAAAAGACATTCTTGTTTCTTTCCGGACAGCCCCCACTAGAATTACACTAATAATTCCCCAGATAGCTGCGCGAATCGGAGTGTAGCCGGCCATTAAGAAGCCGATAATTACGAAGATCGGCAGTAATAAATACAGCTTTTTCAGTACCTCTTTTTTGTTTGGCAGCTCCTCTTTAGTTAAGCCACGAAGTCCAATTCTTTTTGCCTCAAAGTGTACCATAATCCAGATACCAGTAAAATATAGAATTGCCGGGACGGCTGCAGCTTTGGCAATGTCCCAATACGGAATATTCGTGAATTCTGCCATTAAAAAAGCGGCAGCACCCATAATTGGCGGCATTAACTGTCCACCCGTCGAAGCTGCTGCTTCAACTGCTCCGGCAAACTCCGGACGATATCCGGTTTTTTTCATCATCGGGATCGTAAAGGAACCAGAGGTTACTACATTAGCAACTGAACTTCCGCTAATCGTTCCTTGTAAGGCGCTGGAGAAGACCGCAACCTTCGCCGGACCGCCAACCTGCTTGCCGGCGATCAATAGTGCCAGATCATTAAAATACTGTCCAACACCTGTTTTTTCTAAAAAAGCTCCAAATAGTAAAAACAGGAAAATAAATGTTGAAGAAACCCCTAAGGGTGTTCCCAAAATCCCCTCTAGAGTAAAGTACATATGACTTATTAAACGCTCGAAGCTAACCCCCCGATGCTCCAAAAAGCCGGGCATATAGGCACCATACCTAGAATACAGCAAAAACAAAATGGCGATAACTGTAATTGGGATGCCAACCACTCGTCTGGCTGCTTCAAGCACCAATACAATTGCCACTCCACCAACGATAAAATCCACTAAAGTATACGCCCCTGCGCGTAGCACCAAATCATTATATTCGATAACCCAATAAAGACCCACACCCACACCAAGCAAGGCTAAAATGGCGTCATAGAACGGAAGTCGATCTCTCTTTAAATTTTTTACAGCTGGAAATAATAAAAATATTAGTCCTAATGCAAAAGCCAAATGCACTGATCTCTGCAGTTGTGATTGCAGCTGACCAAAAAAGGCCGTGTACAGCTGAAATAAGGAAAACCCTACTGCCCCGTATTTCACTAGCTTAGCAAGGAATCCTTTGTAGTTGCGATAACGCGACTCTTTATCGTACTTACTTAATAGTTCTTGAATTTCAGCTTCGGACATGGCACTCGAATCATTATCCGCTAATTTTACTTGTTGTTTTTCCAAGGCCTAAACCTCCCACTTAAAAGCTCAAAAATGCTCAAATTTGCTGCCTTAATCCTGACTAGCGCTCCTGGCGCAGATAGGTTTGCCAAGTCCAACTCCTTACCGTTTATCAGTAAGTGATGATTAGCAATTAATTGCCCTATCCGTAAATCAATCTGAGAATAATTTCTATTCATATTCTTAATAATAATTTTTCCATCCGCTAATTCCAACACTTCCCCCTCAGAAAGCTCCGAAGGCATACCTACGCTATACGATTCAAAGTGAGTCTCCGTAAGGGTAATAGTATTGTTCTCCTCAATCCTATAGTAATCCTCTACAGGAGTTAAATTGGTAGAGTGAATGAAGCTAATAACGAATTGATTATTGCTCCGCACTGAGGAGCTAAACAGGATTGTTTCGGCTGAGGCGTCCAGAATCAGCAAACGCGAAAATAAAGGAAAGATCATTATTAAAAATAATAGTGCTATTGCCAATAAGAACAGCAATAGCTTTCTTAGAAAAAACCGAGGGGCAGAACTATGCCACCTCGGCTGTGTTGTAAAAGCAATAGTCATTTTTTATTTCAGACCTTTTTCTTTATAAAACTTTAAGGCTCCCGGATGAAGGTCTAAACTCATACCCTCTAAAGCTGTTTCTAAGGTGATAGACTCAGCCTTTTTATTGATCGCTACTAATTTATCAGTATTCTCAAAAATCGCTTTAGTAATTTCATAAACTAAATCCTCGGAAAGTTCTTTACGAACGACTAGCATAGCTTTAACTGCAACAGTAGTAACCTCACCCACCCCTGAATAGGTTCCTGCAGGAATAGTTTGTTTGGCATAATATGGGTACTTATTTACCAGCTTTTCAATAACATCGTCCCCGATAGAAAGTAATTTAACACCTTTTGTTGCAGACAGTTCAGTTACAGCTGAGGTTGGAGCACCGGCAGTAACAAAAGCAGCGTCAAGATTACCATCTTGAATTTTCGCTGAGGAATCCCCAAAGCCTAGATATTCTACCTTTAGATCATCAAAAGTGAGGCCATATGCTTCTAAAATTTGACGAGCATTAGCTTCTGTTCCACTACCGGCGTCACCAACGGAAACCCTTTTCCCTACTAACTCCTCAACTGAATTGATGCTGCTGTTAGCAGGTAAAACTATTTGGATGGTTTCATGGTACAATGTAGCAATCCCTGTCAAATTCTCGATCTTTCCAGTTGCTTCAAACATCTTTTGTGTTCCAGTCCGAGCATAATCCGCAATATCGGTCTGCGTAAAGGCTAAATCTACCTCACTATTAGAAAGTAAACGCATGTTTTCCACAGAAGCTCCAGTAGATTGCGCCGAAGCGCTTACATCAGTATTATCTGTTATAATTTGTGCAATTCCACCACCAAGCGGAAAATATGTACCGCCTGTTCCCCCTGTAGCAACTATCAACTGTTCAGGGTCAGAAGATGTATTTGTTGAAGAAGAGCAAGCAGCTAAAGTAAAGACCAAAACAACCGCTAAAAATAAAAATAAATATTTTTTCACAATTTTTCCTCCTTTTATACTAGTAAAAATAATTAGAATATTTTAAAATTAGTATACAGGACGAGCTACTATATCCTACAGAAAACTACTAAAAAATACTTCGACCTATTCTCACATCTTACCTCTCACTTCTATTTCTTGATACAGAGCATAGATAAATTTGCGCAGATTTATTTTCGATAATCGAGAACTATTTTCTCGTTCCAGTTCCCGCATTTTTAAGCGAATCTCGTTAAAATCAAAAAATCTAGTCGAATAGTATTCAAACTTCGGGTGAGCATAATCAGTCAAACCCAGCGAAGCCATGTTAATCATTGCTTGATTTACTGTTCTGCGTAATCTTTGTTCTAAAGCCTTAATTTCCTTATCGGTACTCTTATCCTGCTTAAAGCTTAAGGCCTGAAGATAAATCTCTTTTAGAGTATTTTTATCCAAAATATTCGGTTCTAGATTCTTCTTTCGGTATAAATAATCCATGATGATTAGCAAATCATTACTGCCGCTCTCACCAATAATGCCGATTTCACCTAAAATTTGCAGGACAGTCTCCTGAATATCTGGAACAGTAGACTGTTTTTTAGGAGTATTCGGCAGATGGATATACCCCAAACTTTCTTTAATCTTATTTAGGGATTGTTCCATGACCATTTGTTCTTTAACCTTACTAATAACCGATGATACCTCAACTAGGTTGATGGGCTTATGGATAAAATAGTCGACTCCCTCATTGTAAGCCTTTGCCACCATTTCTTTGTTCTCTACTTGCGAGATCATAATAAATTTACCGGAAAAATTCCACCGTTTAAGATTTTGGACAGTTTCAATTCCATCCTGAAAAGGCATCAGCAAATCGATTAAAACAATATCCGGGAGAAGCTCTAGGATTTCTTTCTCGGCCTCTTTCGCATCCTCCTCCTCACCAATAACCTCACCCAAAAATTCATTAACGATTATTCTACTTAGTATTTTTCGGCTGGCAATATCATCATCAACAATATAATACCGCAAGCAAATCACCTCTCCTCCTTAAGCTTAGCAAGCGGAATGGATACGATAAAAATAGTTCTTCCGGACTTGGAATAAACATCAATCTCTCCGTCTAGTTTGCTAACCATCGATTTAACATGTGACAAGCCGATCCCTGTAGAAGCCTTTCCGGAATCATCAAATTTTGTTGTAAAACCAGGTGTAAAGATGATATCTAGGTCCTCCGGGCGGATTCCCGGACCATTATCGATTACTTGAATCTCCAAAATATCTTTAAATTGCAGCACCTTCATTTCAATATTCCCAGCAACCTCAATACCTTCAACGGCGTTAGCAACCAAGTTGTTTAATATTACTACGAAGGGATAGGTTTTTTTCAGGAGGATCTCGCCTTCAATTTTCACAAGAAATTCAATATTCTTATTCAGCATTATAGCATACTTTTGGTTTGCCCGAACTACAAGATCAACTGCCTCAGTAAGTGTAGAGATTGCCACATTTTCTTCTTGAGTAATAATCTTTTCCAGTCCAGCCAATACTCTTTGATTATCCTTTTTAACCTCATGAACCTCTTGTGAAATTGAGAGTGCCAATTGCTTAATATTAGGAGGCACCTCATCATACCCTTTTAAATTTTGATAAAGGTCAAAGCCCTTTGCTGTGACATTCTCGATATCATTTAACAGCTTCTTTAGGTAAAATCCTTCAACATATAGCCCCGATGTGATCAGCTGAATATGCTCCAGCTTACTTCTTTGTTCCTTATAGACCGCTTTCATTTGTTTTGTATAAATCAGATTAAATAAGCCGACTACAAAAAAGCTGCGCAGAATCGCGATTATTACCACATACTCCAAATTGATGGGCGTTAACAACGGTTCAGTAGTAAAACGACTGCGAATTAATAACTCAACAATATTAGCTACTCCATCAGTAAAAGCCCCAAGTACCCCTAAATAAAAGGGAAAATCAAATAATTTTTGGGCCTTGCCAAGATAAAGGATCATTGCAAAAACAAAATAAAAACCAATAATCGGCCCATGAGCAATCAACGAACTGCTTAGATCAAAACCGGTAAGTGAAGAAAAATCTAAACCCACCCGAAACAAGGTAACTATTAGACCGGTAATAAGTCCAATTATTGGATAGGAGATCTCTTTATAAAATAGCAAGAGAAAAAAGAACGCCGCACCTCCTAGACCGAATCTAAAGGAGCTACTGAATACCACTATTTTTAACTCCCCCAAGAAGGCTGTAATCATCACAATAGTGATAATAATCGCCATTTTGGAATATAAACTCTTATTCTCTGTCTCACCCATATTAGCGGACTCCCTATTAATATTTTTCGTTATCTCTTATTCTACAAAAAAAGCACCTGAGGTGCTCTTTTGATCGACTGTCTATTAAGGATATAAGCGGTTAAGCAAACGTGGGAAGGGAATTGTTTCCCGCACATGATCAAGTCCACAAACCCAAGCAACCGTTCTCTCTAGGCCTAGTCCGAATCCGGAATGCGGTACTGAGCCATATTTTCTTAAATCAAGATACCATTTATAAGCATACATCGATAAGTTATGCTCTTTAAACCGCTCTTCAATCAGCACCGGGTCATCAATTCTTTGACTTCCACCGATAATCTCCCCGTAACCCTCAGGAGCAATTAGGTCAGCACATAATACTACATCCTGGCGCTGAGGATCCGGTTTCATATAAAAAGCCTTTAGTTCAGTCGGGTAATGAGTAATAAATAAGGGCTTCTCATACTTTTCTGCCAGTGCTGTTTCATGTGGCGCACCAAAGTCCTCGCCCCAGGTAATCTCATGCCCTTCTTCTTGTAACAGCTTAATCGCCTCATCATAGGTTATTCTCGGGAATGGAGCGACTGTTTTAGCCAGCTTAGAAGTATCTCTTTCTAACAAAGCCAACTCATTCTCACAGTTTTTTAGGACTGCTTGTATTACATGAGTAAGGAACTCCTCTTGAATATGTAAATTTTCTTCATGCTCGACAAAAGCCATCTCTGGCTCGATCATCCAAAACTCAATTAAATGTCTTCTGGTCTTGGATTTTTCTGCTCTAAAGGTCGGACCGAAGGAATATACTCGACCAAGAGCCATGGCAGCAGCTTCCATATATAACTGCCCGCTTTGCGACAAATAAGCGTCCTCTTCAAAGTATTTAGTGTGGAATAAACTGGTGGTGCCCTCCGCAGAGGTTGGCGTTAGAATAGGTGGATCAACGAGCGTATAGCCATTTTCCGTAAAATATTCTTGAATTGCTCTGATTATCTCCCCTCTTATTGTCATAATTGCTTGTTGACGGGGCGTTCTGAGCCATAAATGACGATGATCCATTAAAAAATCTGTTCCATGCTCTTTTTTGGAGATTGGATACTCTTCAGCCAAATGAATAATCTCTATCTTGCTGATTGTTAATTCATATCCCAACTTAGAACGGTTATCTTCGCGAACCAAGCCTGTAACATATAAGGAGCTCTCCTGAGTTAAGCTATTACATGCCTCCCAAATTTCCTCGGAAACCTCATTTTTAACTACAACTCCTTGAATAAATCCAGTACCGTCCCTTAGCTGCAGGAACTGAATTTTTCCACTGGAACGCTTGTTGGTCATCCAAGCTCCAAAAGTAACCTCTTCTCCAGCATTCTTTGCAATATGTCTTATTGTAACTGTCATAAATAATTCCCTCCGTTATACCAAATATATGGATTAAACTGGTCTAATTATACTATTGGTGCTAATAAAAATCAATTTTAAAAGAACCCGCCATCTGACGAGTTCTTGCTGAAAACCCAATTAAACCTCTTTGCCTAAGATAAATTTCTTAATCCGCTGGAAACCCTCTTGCAATTGATCAAGGGAAGTAGCATAAGATACCCGAATATAATTCGGAGCTCCGAAGCCTGAGCCTGGGATTACAGCTACCTTTGCTTCTTCTAAAAGAGCCTCTGCCCATTCATCGGCATTGGAAAAATCTCTTCCATTCAAGTGCAATACTTCTGAAACATCAACAAATACATAAAAAGCCCCTTGGGGAATAATCGGTTTCAACCCAGGTATTTCCTTAACAAAATCTAACACAATATTTCTTCGTTTCTCGAATTCGTCTCGCATTTTGTTCAGTTCTTCTTGCGAACCGCTCAGCGCCTCCACTGCTCCGTATTGAGCAAAGGAAACGGGGTTGGAAGTACTATGGCTAGCAATATCCGTCATTACACTGATAATCTTCTCATCTCCTGCTGCATAACCAATTCTCCAGCCGGTCATTGAGTAGGTTTTGGACACACCATTAATAACAATTGTTCTTCGGTAAGCATCCTCACTTAAGCTGGCAATACTTACCTGCTCAGCACCATCATATAGAAACTTTTCGTAAATTTCATCAGAGACAATTAGGATATCGTGCTTTCGGCAAATCTCCGATATTTCAAATAATTCTTCCTTTGAATAAATAGTTCCGGTAGGGTTGCTTGGTGAATTAATAATTATCGCTTTAGTTCGGCTGCTTATTGCCTGTTCCAACTGTGCGGCAGTAATTTTATAGCCATTTTCTTCAGCACCCTCAATGAAGACCGGTGTTCCCTCTGCAAGCTTTACTTGTTCTGGATAGCTAACCCAATAGGGAACAGGAATTATTACTTCATCCTGAGGATTGCAGATTACTTGGAATAAAGTATGTAAAGCGTGCTTAGCCCCTAAAGTAATAATTATTTGCTTAGCTTGATACTCTAAGCCGTTATCCTTTTGCATTTTTTCAATTACGGCCTTCTTTAACTCAACTATTCCCCCTGATGGGGTATATTTTGTTTGACCTTTTTGCATTGAGTTAATTGCTGACTCAATAATGTGTTCTGGTGTATTGAAATCCGGTTCTCCTGCCCCAAGCCCAATTACGTCAATACCCTTACTTCGTAGTTCCTTAGCCTTTGCTGTAATAGCTAAGGTCGGCGATGGACTTAGCCCCATCACCCGCTTCGCAAGATGCATTACAAAAAACCTCCTTGAATGATTTATTCTGATTTTACTATTCTTAAGGTGTCCCTTGCAATCATTAATTCTTCGTTTGTCGGTACAACAAGTACCTCTACCTTCGAATTGCTGGTGCTTATTCTTCTTACTTCCTTGGAACGCTGTTTATTCAGCTCTTGGTCTATTTCTATTCCGAGGCACAACAAACTGTCCGTTAAGGCTTTTCGCAGGTTATCCGAGTTCTCACCTACTCCGGCAGTAAAGATTAAGACATCTAGTCCATTCATAACTGCTGTAAAGGCTCCAATATATTTCCGAAGTCGATATTCATACATCTCAAATGCTAGTCTAGCCCGCTCATCAGTCTCCAATTTCTCTTCAATATCCCGCATATCGCTGCTTAGCCCAGAGACGCCGATCAAACCACTATGTTTGTTCAGCATGGAATTAACCTCATTAAGAGTTAAATCTTCTTTTCCCATCACGAAGGGAATAATTGCCGGATCCAGATCACCGCTTCTTGTTCCCATCATTAAACCCTCTAGCGGGGTCATTCCCATACTTGTATCAATTGACTTGCCATTCTCAATAGCAGTAATACTTGCACCGTTGCCGATATGTAAGGAAATTATCTTCAACTCTTCCAACGGCTTACCAAGAAATTCTGCCGCTTTTAAACTAACATATTTATGGGATGTCCCATGAAAACCGTATCTCCTGATCTTATGCTTGTTATATAATATTTTGGGAATCGGATACATAAAAGCCTTTATTGGCATCGTTTGATGGAAGGCTGTATCAAAGACAGCGACATTGGCAACAGTTGGCAATACTTCCTCAACTGCTTCAATACCCATTAGATTGGCTGGATTGTGCAGGGGTGCCAAATCGAAGACCCCCTTAATAGCCGCTTTAACCTGTTCATTTACCAATATTGAATCAGAAAATACCTCTCCACCATGCACTACTCGATGTCCTACAGAATCGATCTCAGCAACATCGGCTAATACTCCGTGCTTTTCATCAACTAAAAACTGAAAGACCTTCTCTATCGCAGTCGTATGATCGAGGATTTCTGTAACTAGCTTAGCCTCACTTTTGCCAGTCGGCTGATGCGTTAAGATTGCATCCTCCATCCCAATTCTTTCGACCTTACCGGTTGCAATTACTGATTCATCATCCATATCGAATAATTGATATTTCAAGGATGAGCTGCCACAGTTAAGTACAAAAATCTTCATTATTTCATTCTCCTTTATCTTCGGTTTCAACAAGACTCCCTCTTCAACACCGTAAGAGGGCGTTGTTTCAATCCTCGAAATAAGTCTCGCTAAATTCAGGTGGAGATAAAAAACTCCATCTGAATAAGTCTCGCTTTAAATTCTTTCACCGAATTCATTATATTTGAAGAAGCCTTCGCCAGTTTTTTCACCCAGATGCCCAGCACGAACTAATTTTCTCAATATTAGTGCAGGACGATATTTTACGTCACCATATTCTCTATATAAAGCATCGGTAACTCTGAATACTGCATCCAACCCCATACGATCAGCCATTTCTAAAGGTCCATAAGGGAAATCAAAGCCTAATCTCATCGCCTTATCGATATCATTGGCAGAGGCTACTCCTTCAACAAGAAGGTTCATTGCCTCGTTTAATAAAGGCATCATCAAACGTATAGTTACATAACCCGGGGATTCGTAAACAAGTACACTTTTTTTCCCTATTTCCCCAACAAATCTTTTGGCAACTTCATAGGTTTTGTCAGACGTCTTTAAGCCCCTAACAATTTGCACTAACTGACGCTTGACAACCGGATGAGTAAAATTCAAACCAATAAAGTTCTCCGGGCGATTGGTTGCCGCTGCAATTTCCGTAATACTAAGTGTCGAAGTGTTAGTAGCAAAGATTACATTCGGACCACAAATTGTATCAATCTCATTAAAGATTTTTTTCTTAACATCAAGAAACTCATCCACAGTTTCAAAGACAAAATCAACATCCCTCAACAGGGACTTGTCCAAAGTGAATCTAATTCTTGATAAAATTATCTTTTTCTCGGCTTCAGTTATCCCCCATTTTTCGATCTCTTTATCTAACAGATGGACTAAATGATCCCTTGATCGTTCAATTATTGCTTCTTCCCTATCAACTAAAATAACATCAATTCCGTTTTCTGCAAGAACCTGAGAAATTCCTAATCCCATTACTCCGGCTCCTAGAACCCCTACTTTACGTATTGGCATTATATAGCTCCCTCCCTAGCTTAATAAATTAAAATTATAGTATCATATTTCGCCCGAGATGTGTTATATCTTTTTTATTTTTTTTAATATAACAGATTAAGGAACAAGCTGATTTTATCCACACAGCCTGTTCCTTAGTCGACAGATACCCCTCTTAGTATTTCTTTAAAACTTGATATTTAAAGGTAATTTCCCACGCTGTAATTATTTAACTATTTTTGAAGCGGCTTAATTTTTTATAATAACAGTTTACTGTCAATGCTGATAACAGCAAGCCATCATCTGATTTTTTCTACCTTTGCTTTTTTTTAACTTACCTTGATTTGCCTAGCCGATATGAATTAAGATACTCACCATTTACTAAAGAAAAATATTGATATCCTAAACGTTCTTCTTTATCCTTAACTAAAACCTCGTAGATAAGCTTATTATCCCGAGTTATTCCAGCATTTATTCTGATAATGTTATTCCCGGGGAACAAGGACAAGGACTTTTGTTTGATCTCCTCTTTAGTAACCCATTCGTACAGATAAACCGAATTAACCTCTTCTTGATTTACCCAAACCAACATAGGGACATTAATTGTATTTCTCCCAAAAATAAAGTAAAACTCTTTTACACCGGTAAAATAATCAATTTCATCAATCTCCTTTAATGCTTCCACCTCAGCAAAAGCTTTGGAGATCAAGTCTTTTCGAAAAACGTTCTCTTTTGACCAGACAGAATAATAAAAAGAAAAGGTAATTACGACCACTAACAATAGAGCAAATACTGCCATGATAAAATATTTGCGATATACTTTCATACTCTCCCACCCAAATAAAGCATTAAGCTTAATTAATATTATGTTCGGTAAATCGTAAAAACAAACTTACTGGAGTCCTCTTGATCCTTGGCTAGTCCAAACATTAAGTCATCATATTTTAAACTTTTATTCAAAATATCAACAACCTTGTATAAATCCTCACTTTCTTTGATCTTTACTGATGCAATAATTTCTATTCCCATCCTTCATTCATCCTTATTATGTGTTATATAAACATTATACAATAAACATGGCTTAAAAAAACAGACCCACAATAATTTGCGAGTCTGCGTTAAAGATTACCTTACCGATATTCCATCTAGGTTCTCCTGTCTCAGTAAAAAAAGGATTTCATAAGCTCGGAATTTACGGTAATAATAAGATTACCCCAAGGAGGTGATTTGCTTTGAAAAGCATCTCCCAAGGTCAAAAATCACCGTTTCATCCTAAGGCTGTTCCCAACACAACCCAAGTACATTTGCATGAGATTTATTCTTGGTTTGCCCTAAACATGAATATCCAGAACCCCGACGAGGAACTGGATGACTTACCAGAATTAAGGCTTAAAGAAAATCTTTTCACCATGTAGACAAACATTTTTTTCTATTTGTATTATCAATAAAAAACTCTAAACTTATACCTCTTTTTTTCATTTTGCCTGCTTAATTTAAGCAGGCATTTTTTCGGTAAAATATTTTAGATTAAGAATTGTATAATATTCGGCTTTACCGCCAATCTTCCGTTAGCCTTTTCACCTGATAAATAATTTGCTCTTCATCTAATGTTAAAACTTCACCTTTGCTGACGATTTGCTTACCGTCAAGAAAAACATCCCGGACATCTCTTCCTGATGCGGAGTAAACAATTTGGGAAATTGGGTTATACAAGGGCTGCAGATGAGCCTGAACCTGATTAAGAATTAGAAAATCAGCCCTTTTGCCGACCTCCAGACTACCCGTGTGCTCAGCAATAAAAAGTGCCTCAGCACCATTGATGGTTGCCATACTCAAGGCTTCCTCGGCGGATATCAGCAAGGGATTTTCTCGACTTCCCTTATGGATTAAGGCTGCAAGACGAACTTCTTCAAACATATCTAAATTGTTATTGCTCGCTGCACCATCCGTCCCTAAAGAGACATTAATGCCCATTTTAAGCATTTCAGAAATAGGAGCAATTCCACTTCCCAGCTTAAGATTACTGCCGGGATTATGGGAGACTTTAACCCTGTTTTCTTGCAATAACCTCAGTTCATCACTATTCAGATGAACGGCATGAGCAACTAAAGAAGCGTCATTAAAAAATCCCAAATTTCTCAGATGCTCTGTCGGTCTTATTCCATATTTTGCGATATGCCGTTCAACCTCTAAAGCTGTTTCGGACAGATGAATTTGCACTGGCAGACCTAGCTCGTCTGCAGCAGCTTTGATTTCTGCAACTAAGTCGGGCTCACAGGTATAGAGAGAGTGTGGTGATAGCATTGTCGTTATTCTGCCGTCAGCTTGTTTGTGCCACTCTTTAGCAAAGCTTTTGGCCTCTATTACTTTAGCTTTCTTTTCTTCCTCAGTACCAAAACCGATAATTCCTCTGGACAGATTGGCTCTTATCCCCGATTTAACTACTGACTCAGCCACGGTATCCATAAAAATATACATATCCGAAAAGGCGGTAGTACCGCTTTTAAGCATTTCCACAATTGCCAGCTTTGAACCCCATTCAATATGCTCCTTGTTGAACGTTCGTTCCTTAGGCCAGATTTTTTTCTCCAACCAATCCTGTAATGGTAGATCGTCGCCTAACCCCCTTAGTAGGGTCATTGGAGAATGCCCGTGAGTATTAATCAGCCCCGGCAGAACAATTGCCCCTTTAGCGTCAATAATCTGATCATATTGCTCTAGATCCGGCGGCTTTTCTCCAATGTAGGTAATCGTCTTATCGGTAAAAGCTAAACAGTAATTCTCTAACACTTGTAAATTTTGGTTCATTGTCACAATTGTTCCGTTTATAACGATGCTTTTCATAAGCAATACCTCCAATCCCTGTGGAATTTTCACTCATAATAAATGATTGCTGACAAGCCAAGAACCCTCTTCTCCTTAATGCTTGCCCTTCCGAATAAATGAAATTATCGGATCTAGATTCTCTGCCGTTTTTTTATCATCTAATAAGGGGGCAAACAAATCTCCATTCTTTTTTAATCGCTCGCCAATATTTAACAAGTGAAAATCTGTAGGCTTTAGTCCTTTTTCAAGCTCCTGCCAACTAATTGGTGTTGAAACCGTCGCTGTTGCAGTTGCCCTAGGAGAATAAACAGAGGTTATTGTTTTCCCATGCCACATTTGCAAGTAATCGAAATAGAGCTTCTGACCTCTTTTACTTACAGATCTTTCAATCGTGATCGTTTTTGGGTGTTTCCTGCTAAAATATTCGGCAAAAAACAAATTTAACTCCCGTGCCGTATCATAGTCATACTGCTCGCCAATAGGGATGTATATCTGCAATCCGGTAGCCCCAGAGGTTTTCACATAGCTAGAAATATTAAGTGACAATAACGTCTGGTAGATCATCATTGCCACTTCAATTACCTGCTCAAACTCTTGCCCTTGCGAGGGATCGAGATCAAACACCAAAGAGCTAGGGCAGTTTTCTGATTGATACAAATTAAAAGAGGTATGCAATTCGATCGCTGCCTGATTTGCCAACCATGCTAAGGTAGCCCGAGAGTTCAGAAGGATGTAATTTACACCTCGCCAATTTTTTCTTTCAATCCATGACGGAGCGTAGTTAGGTATATTTTTTTGGTAAAAATTTTTGCCGTTAACTCCATCAGGATAACGAATACTCGTTAATAAGCGATCCTTGGTATGAGGTAAAATATATGGCGCTATCTCCATCAGTTTGGTCAGATAGTCTATTTTTCTGATGTTTAATTCCGGCCAAAGCAGTTTTGTGGGGTTAGTTACCCTTATGGAATATCCGTCTACAGTAATTGCCTCCATTAGCCGTTTCCCTCCATCTCTTCAGCGAAGGTACAACTCTTAGTCGGGAAATCAATAAAGGCTTGGATACTCGGCTGCCGTAGAGTTCTTCCTCCAGTCCATTCTAGATATTTAACTTTTACTGCAAGTGTTGGCTTCAACCAAACCGCCTCTTTTGAACGTTTAGCAGGATTTATAAAAGGACTTTCCTTAATGATTAACGGCTTGATATTCTCAGTTAGCTCCTGCCGGTCTCTAGCGGTTAATTTACCTGTACCGCCATGCCCAATATAATGCAGTTGACCTGAACGATCGTAAAGCCCTAAAACAATCGAATTAACTATCCCTTCTTTAAGTGTTACTCCACCAACTACTGCCGCGATGTCCTGATAATTTTTGATTTTAACCCAGCGATCATCCTTCTTATCGAGAAGGTAAGCTTTAGTTAGATCCTTACAGACAATTCCCTCCATTCCACGACTCTGCACAGCTTCAAAGACCTTCTCTCCATCGACGAAGCTTTGGACAAGCTGAATATGCTCAGTTGGAATAATGATTTCTTGCAATATTTGTAATCTTTCAGCTAGAGGCTTATTTATAACCCATTCAGCGTTAAGATATAATACATCAAAGATCATATAATAAATAGGAATATTTGCTGAGAGCCTCTCAATTTCTCTAACTATTCTCTTGCTATCTCTTTTCATAATTTTGTGAAAGGAAGGGGTTCCATGCTCCAAGGCAACTAGTTCCCCATCAAGGATCACAGATTCGGCTCGACAATATTTTTCGATCGCATGCAGTTCAGGATATTGAACAGTCTTTTCGTTAAGCTTACGGTTGTATAACTTAACCTCTTGCCCGTCATAATAGGTTAGCATCCTTACTCCGTCCCATTTTATTTGTGCTATCCAATCTCCGCCAATAGGGATTTTATTTGCACGAACAGGCTCAAAGGGTTTTATTGGCTTAAGTTTCATCTTCTCAATCCTCGAATTAAGTCTCGGTTTATCGCAGCTGAAATAGCTTGCTACTTCAGGTATTTTTTCTCTAGTATATCCACAATTCCTGCTGCATCATCCAGATCAAACAAAGGAACATTAATATTTAACATTTCATCAGTAGCTACGCAAATAAGCTCCTCTTCTGTACATAATAAGCCGCGATTTAGTTCTTGACGATGTACCTCGATTTTTGGCTTATCACCCATTCTAAAGCCTTCAGTTAAGATAATATCTACTTTTGGAAGTTTTTTGGCTAACTCATCTAAAGGAATTTCTTCTCCTTCTGTCCTTTGAATCAACGCCATTTTTTCACTAGAGGAGATTAACACTGCCTCAGCTCCGGCGTGATAATGGCGATATGTATCCTTTCCCGGCTTGTCCATCTCAAAACGATGAGCATCACGCTTAATTGTCGCTACTCGATAACCACGGCTTTTCAATTCTGGAATAAGCTTTTCAATAAGTGTAGTTTTGCCCGCTTTAGATTTGCCTACTATGCTGATTATTGGCACCAAATTATTCACTCTCCTTTTTATCTTTGTTTCAGTATGATTACATCCATTCTCACATCTTATCTCTCACACATCAATAATTTCCGTCTTTTAATAAGATGATGTTTACATTATCATTCTTCTGTAGAGGTTTGCTGCCTGTGGGAATCTCAATCAATGCATTGTAACCCATCAAAGATTGCAACTGCCCCCCTTCAGATAGGGCAACTCTCCATTCTCCAGAATAAGAAGCCTTTGCCCAATAGTAAATGTTTCTGCCAGTCGAATTTCCTGGGAGATTATTCTCATTCTTCGCCAATATTTTAGGGAATAAGTGGTTTCTCTTACCAGAAAGCTTAGCGATGACCGGACATGCCAAAAGATAATAATTTAACAGTGATCCATTAGGCTTACCGGATAAGCCTAAGAATATAGTCCCATTCCTAACAATCCCAACCGTCGGCATCCCGGGCTTTATTTGTACCTTCCAAAAAAGAGATTCATCAGCAATTTCTAACAAGGCCTTTCTAACAAAATCATAGTTCCCCATCGAAACTCCGCCTGTTGATAAAACTAAATCATTTTCCATTCCAGCTTTTATTAAAATGCTTTTTGTCGCGGCAAAATCATCTGTTAAAACCGGATAGATATGAGGATCTCCGCCAGACTCTTTTATTGCTGCGTACAACATATATCCATTGCTGCTTCTAATCTTCCCAGGTTCCAAACTAGCATTAATATCGAGCAATTCGTCTCCTGTGGTAATTATCGCTATTCTTGGACGCACATGTACTGCTATTTGGGCATAGCCTTGAGAAGCTAAAACAGCGGCCTCTCCCGGTCCGACAACCGTTCCCTGCAGTAGCCTATCTCCCACATTCAAATCACAGCCTATCGGATCGACATTTTGTCCTGTTGGAATATTTCCCGGAATTATCGCGGAATCATCAAGAATCTCCACCTCTTCCCGTTTGATAACAGCATCAGATCCTTCCGGCAATGGTGCACCAGTCATCAGCATGATGCAAGTCCCGGTCTCAACTTGATTTATAGCCACTTTTCCGGCCGGCAGCTCCTCGATAATTCTTAGACTTACTTTCTCTTTGCCAATAGTATCGATAGAACGAACGGCATAACCATCCATCGCCGAGCGCCTAAAATGCGGTAAAGCATCTCTGATTGCAATATCTTCGGCCAAAATCATCCCTATGCCAGTAAGTAGATCTACTTGTTTGGAGGGTATTTTTTTTGTTTTCGATAACAGTAGTTGCTGAGCTTCATTTAATGGCAGCATTGTTTGCATTCTAAGTTCCTCCTTTTTGTTTATCATTCCAACAACTTTTCACTTCTACTATCTCCAATTGTTATTTTACCAATAAATAAATAAATTTCCCACTGATAAGCTAAAAACATTTCGCCAGACAGCTAACCTGTCCCCTTCGTCCAATGTTAGCCCTGCCGCTTACTGTAAATCTTGGTTAGCCTGTGGTGGTTTTTCTCTTTCGTGCAGCTCTTTTGGGTTGATTTTTTTTCGGCGAAGATTGATCAATACTGGCTTGCAAGGCCTGCATTAAGTCAATAATATTCTGTTTCGGAGCTTCAGCAGCAACCTCGATTGTTTCTCCCTCTAATTTTTTATTAATCACCTCTTGAAGAGCCTGACGATAGCCGTCGAGATATTTTGCTGGATCAAATTCCGCTGATAGATTATCGATTAATTGAACAGCCATTGCCAACTCTTTGGGATTAACTTCTGCTGTTTCCGGAATACCCGGTACTAAATTGATATTTCTGACCTCATCTGGATAAAAGATTGTTTCAACTACAAGAAGATTTTTGTAAACTCTTAATGCTGCTAAAGATTCTTTATTGCGAATAGTTATTTGGGCAATCCCAATTCTTTCGGTATCTTTCATTGCTTGACGCAAGAGGTTATAGGCCTTGGTACCTGTATCCTGTGGTGATAAGTAATATGATTTATCGAAAAAAATCGGATCTATCTCAGCTAAATTTACAAAATCTAAAATTTCTATGGCCTTATTAGCGTCAGGTCTTATCGACTCTAAATCCTCATCACTGATTAAAACAAATCTTCCCGGTTCATATTCAAAGCCCTTGACTATCTCTTCAAAAGCTATCTCGGTATTACAGGTTGGACAAATTTTACTGTATTTGATCGGCGTATTGCACTTCTTATGCAGATATTTAAACTTAATATCCTTATTTTCTGTAGCAGCAAACATTTTGATCGGAATATTTACTAAACCAAAGCTGATTGAGCCCTTCCACATTGTATGCATCAGATGCACCTCCATGCTTTAGCATTTGCTTATCCGCCAGATTATATCCGTTTTAAATCGACGATTCCTACTACTACTTTATTCTAACGTTGGGATATCCAAGATCTATTCCTCAACCGAGCTTACCTCGACATCATAGTTAGTTCCATCACTAATTATCTTTACTTCACCTAAATTCCTTAAAATATAGACATCCGTCCAAGACTCCGAAAGACGCTCTAATACATCATCACTCAATTTGTAATACTTCTCGTCATTTGAAAAAATAATCGCTGTCTGGGGATCGACTTCCCTCAGGAATTCCGGCATTGTCGCTGAATTGCTACCAAAATCACTTACTTTGAGAATCTCCGAATCCAGAGCATATTGCTCCATCAGCTTTCGCTCTACTTCCTCATTAATATCACTGGTAAATAAAAAATTAATTTTATTATGAGTTAGTTGAAAAACCAGTGAATTAGCCCCTGGAGATAGATATAACGGCTCCCTAGGTGCTAAAACAGAAACTTTGACGTTAGGATAAATGTAAAGCTGCTCCCCTGCAGTCAAAGTCTTTACCTCTATTTCCGGAAAATCGGCAATTCTATATGACCTCGCAGTTAAAGTAGGAACAAAAATTTTATCGACGGGTATCTGTTGTAAAATATCCGCCAATCCACCAATGTGTTCCTCACTGAAATTAGTTAAAATAATACCAGAAACTCTCTGTACCCCATATTTTAACAGAAAATTAATCAACTGCTTGGAAGATTCCCCGCTGCCAGTATCTACAAGAAAAAACTCGTCATTCGGAAATTGAATTAATGTTGCTTCGCCAATCGATAATGGTAAAAAAGAGACTAGCAACTGATTATAATCCAGTTTGTTGGGCTCTAGCAAAAGTTGAGTAGCATCCGTACTTCTCTGCTGAAAAAAAAGCAGGTAATTCAGCGCTATCATAAAAAATAAGAGGAGAATCAACATTAGCTTTTTAGTGATATTCACAAAATCACCCTTCACATTGTTTCTTATCCTCTAATAATATGAACTTCAGCTTAATTTATTCAAGCTTCTTTAGCCAATTTTCTACTTGGTCAATTATCTCTCCAAACGGTTTATACAAAATCCCAAGATCCGGCAAAGATTTGATAAAATAACTGCCATACCGTGATTCCACAATTCGCCGATCAAAGACGATAACCACACCATGATCACGCTGGGTTCTGATTAAGCGTCCAAAACCTTGCTTGAAGCGGATGACTGCTTGGGGAACCGAGAGCTCCATAAAAGGATTCCGATGCTCCTCTTTTAGTTTCTCAGTTTTAGCCTCATGGATTGGGTGGTTAGGCGGCGTAAACGGCAGCTTAACGATCACCAAAGCGCTTAATGCCTCTCCAGGAATATCTACACCCTCCCAAAAGCTATTTGTACCCAGCAAGACTGTTTGCGAGTCGTTTACAAAGCGGTTTGTTAATTTAGAACGACTATTGCTGTCTATACCATGTCCAAGTACCTTAATGTTTAATGGATCTAAAGTCTCCTTTAACTTCCCGTAGACCTTTTGCAGCATTTGGTGAGAAGTAAATAAAACCAGCGTCCGACCGTTAAAAGAAATGGCGACGTCCGAAATGTTTTTCACCAGCTGCTCAGTATAAAGCGGTTCGCTATCCAAAAGCTTAGGAAAGTCCTTCGGTATACAAAGAACTGCCTGCTTACGGTAATCAAAAGGCGAGCTCAGCTTAACCTTTCGCAGTTCTTGATCCTCCTCAGTAAAACCAAGCTCCTGACTGGCATAAGCAAAAGAATTGTTCACACTTAAGGTAGCTGAGGTCAAGATTACGCTATCCAGCTTATCAAAGATGAATTCTCGGATATAGGGACCGACATCAATTGGTGCCGCGATTAAATACGAAGAATTCTTCCTACCCTTTACCGCTGTCTCCACCCAAAATACCATATTTTTTTTGCTAGCATTATTCCACTCAGAAAAATTAAGCTTCGCTTCCTTGATATCCTTCAGATGCCCGGCAAAATCTGCAACCACGCTCTCCTCAGCATCTGCCGCTTTCAGCTTTTGAAGTACCTCTTCCATTTGGTTAACCCACTCAGTAAGCTCTAGATAAATATTTTCACTCAAAAGAAAAATTTCCTGCCACAGCTCATTTTCCTGAAGACTGGAAGTAATTCGCAGAGTTTTACGTCCAGAGTCCTGCCTAGCCACTGTATTATTAACGAAATCTCCTAAAACGTTAAAGTAGTTATATAGCTCACCTTCAACCTTTGAAATAATTGGAATAAGGTGGTTTTGAATCTGATTAGCTATTACCGCATTGTCCGGATCTTGAGATTGCAATAATTCACTAATTACCTTTATTAAAAAACCATTTTTTGCGTCCTTGTACTGCCTATAGAGCAGAGAAAAAAGCTGATACTGATTAAGTTCAAAGCCCAGATGTTTAGAAGCTACTCCCTCAAATTGATGCGCCTCATCAATTACTAAACGGCTAAAAGCCGGTAAGATTCGATGATCGGATTTTAAATTTGTTAGCAGCAGTGAATGATTGGTAATGATCAGATCTGCCAGCTGAGCATTTTGTCTAGCCCGGTGGTAAAAGCAACTACGAAACCATGGGCAATAGCGATTAAGACAGGAGTCCGAATCACTTTTAACCTGACTCCATAAATCTCGACCCGTTAAGGATAAGTTGATTTCCTCGGCATCACCTGTTTTGGTAAGAGCAACCCAAGTTAACATTTGTGCTAAATCTACCGTTTCTTCCTTTTTAATCTGTGAGTAGTTAGATTGCAACAGCTCATATTCAAATTTTCGTAGACATAAGTAGTTATTTCGACCCTTTAAAACAGTTGCCGAAAAACTAAAGGGCATTATTTCCTTCAACAAGGGAATGTCCCTGTCAAATAATTGCTCTTGCAAATTAATCGTATGAGTAGCAATTACTAGCTTCTCTTGATGCTCTTTTGCCCAAATTAAAGCCGGTATTAAATATGCCAAAGACTTCCCAGTCCCTGTTCCAGCCTCAACCATTAAATGTGAACTGTCTGTAAAGGCATCCCAAACAGCCTGAGACATCTCCTTTTGAGAAGGTCTTAATTCAAAATTCGGGAATTGATGGAATAGCAACCCATCCTCAGAAAAAATCGCTTGGAATTGCTCATACTCAAATTTATAATCATCTGTACCCTCAACATAATCCTCAGTCCTTTGCAGGGCAATTTGATTAAAAATCGCAAAATTATCCTCGTCATCATCATTAACTCGATTAAATTTAGTCGCCAATACATTCTCCAATAATAAATATAAATCTGGCAAAAAATGCTTAATAAGCTCGCTAGTCCGCTGCAAATAGATTATCGGCATTTGTTCCAGCTGTTGTAAGAGTTGAATTAACAGATTAGCAGTAGCAACAGCATCATCCTCAGCTCGATGATGTTTTTCATGAACGATTCCCATGTCCTCTGTAATGTGACTAAGCTTATAACTTTGGGCCATTGGAAGTAGAATTCGTGCCAAATCTAAGGTATCAATCGCCTGCCCAGATAGCCGACGATAGCCAACCTCATCTAAGGCATTCTGAATAAACCCTAAATCAAATGAGGCATTATGCGCCACAAAAACTGCTCCCTCCATCATCGGCAGCAATTGACCCATTACCTCTTCTAGGCTCGGTGCATCCACTAGCATCTCACTCTTGATTCCTGTTAGCTGCTGAATATATTGAGGTATCTCTTTATCCGTGTAAACAAATGATGAAAAGACCTTCTTTATTTGTCGATCTTCAATCAATACTGCACCGACTTCGGTTATCGCGTCTGTATCAGGATTGTGACCTGTAGTTTCTAAATCAATTACAATAAAACGCTTCAATGATGTCACCTCAAAAAGTTTCTTCTTACCGCAAAAAAATATACTCTTATACTATACTAGTTATTAGGCATAAAAAAAAGCCATAAAATCCAAGATAACTTAATTACCTTGAATTTTCAGGCTAATCCTAATTCTGCAGCACTATGATTACGGACTTTTTGAACAACCACTTATAGATCCTGTTCAACAACCTCTTATAGGAAAAAATAATAGGTTGTTATAACTCCAGGGATTACAGCCAGCATGAAAGGAAAGTGATAAGAGTTTTCCTTGTGACCTTCAATTAAGACTTTGCCGACTACAGCCTTGCTAAGCCTACCGATCGCTCCTTTGGGGTTCCGAGGAAGTCCCTTCTTTAGTCCTAGTAAAAATAAACCGAGCAAACCAGCATAGAGAATTGAATATAAGGAGCTGTACAGCACAAATTCTAATCCTGTCAAAGCACCAATCGCCGCAAACAACTTTACATCCCCAAGACCGACAGCTTTAAACAGATATAGAATCAAAAAAAGCAAAAACCCGGCTATTGCCCCAATTAGCGAAAAAACGATTCCCCCTAATCCTTGAGTAAATAGATAATAACTTAGACCTAAGAATAGACCCCAAAAAACGTAGATATTCGGAATTACGTTCCGCCGTAAATCGGTATAACCGACCAGACTTAGGAGAATTCCTAAGACTATAAAGTTCAAGCCGATCATTCGTACACCCCCATTTTGCTTATTGCCTACTGTTCCTTAGCGGTCATTCTTATATTTATGGAAATTATCCTTAGACATTACCTCAAAATGGATACTCGCCTTCTGTCCATCGGCAGAAACAGTTGCAGTATAAATTCCCTCATTGGCGTTCCCACCAATTATTTGACTATTACTCAACCAGCCATCATCATCAAATCGAAGATACTCCTCTTTCTGAAAACTACTGGCATACTTCAGCTGAATTTTTGCCGTTTTGTTGGGAGGTCCCTTAGCAACTACCGTGACATAATGTCCTCTTTGCACTGGAGAAGTAACGGAAACAATGTAAAGCTTAATCTTTTGATCTACATTCCCCGAGTCCTCATCCTGCCCTTCTTCCCCAATAGAAGGATCCGTATTGTTGTTTGCTGGTGAGCTACTACTCAATTGAAGCTGCCCATCACCCACCCATACCCGTTCATAAGCTTTTTTTTTAAAAACCAAAGTCTTGTCGGTAAATGGCAGATTTAGCGGCATCTCATACTTAACCTCTAAACCCAAATAAGCCTTTTCTTGATCTGCAAAGCTCGGAAGGACAACATTAACTATTCGCAGTGAATCTAAGTGTATCAACCGTTGGTCAATATACTGCGCAAGTATTGGTTTAAAAGCACTTCCTAAAACTTGATTATAGGCAGTAGAGACCTCTTCCTCCAGCTGTTCAGCAGCTGTTAAGAGAACCTCAACCTCTTTTGGCAACATATAAGAATAAGCAGAGAGAAATTCTTTTACCTGATTATATTGGGAAAGCAATTCATCAGCTTGTTCTTTAGTCTCACCTAACTCTTTACCCAAATCTGTTTGTAAGAACTGATTATAAGCTAAATTGACCGGATACATATGAGTTGAAAGCTGTTTTGTAGTTTCTGAAACAGCATTAGTTAGGGCGATATCAACAATCGCCACCCGAATCATCGTAGTAAGTAATAAGATGAAGGTGATAAATAGTGGTAAAATCAGCGCCGCCTCTAGGGTTATGCTCCCGTTTTCTCTTTTTCTAATCAACATGATTCCGCCACCTTGCTCCTAGTAAGAAAAAACCGCTTCTTTTGTAATATAAAATCTCCCATCTTGAACATTGCCCGGTAAAGCACCAACAATCCCTAAACCCTTAATAACTGCCGGAAGAAATAATAGATTGATTGAGGCAGTTGCCTTTGTACGGACATAGGTCGGAACATTAGCCAAATCAGTCCTTGTATTATAATTGATTAAAGCCTGTACCCGAGCCAGCTTTGGTAAATCAGCAAACCTCATCATTAGGATTAATCTTAAATGATCTTTATAAGTAAACTCCAACCCCTTTGTATATTTAGACAAGGGAATTGACCCTTTTTGGATCAGCAAGATTAGATCCTTTACCGATTGAGTAATTCCATAAAGTACAGCCCCAGTAATAATCGCAATTGGATGACCTGCACTTTTGGCTTTAGAAAAACCCTCAATAGTATTAATCGCTAAACG
>Ga0209346_1000583_pt1 | contig 29256 bp, 22 predicted proteins | sample AutmiccommunBRH9_FD_187381 | JGI IMG/M metagenome (GOLD analysis project Ga0209346, IMG submission 187381) | Deep subsurface microbial communities from Mt. Terri, Switzerland - Autotrophic microbial communities BRH/9 (SPAdes) (version 2) | ecosystem: Environmental > Aquatic > Deep subsurface >...
CCCGGAGGAGACCACCTTGGTCAACTTCGCACGATCCCCGGCGGTCAAGGTGACCGTGTGTTCCTTCGGACGCGGCATTGTCCTCAACTCCTTCTGGTCAAGTATCGACCAGAACAGCCAAACACACCTACCCATCAAATGAGATACGACACGCTACTAGTAGTTCGGGGTTATTTCCAAAGAGGGATTTCGAGAATCCCAGCGGCCCGGCGATATGGCCACGCTGGGATAGCGGCGCGTACGTCGTGGGCGCACTTCGCTAAGGTACGAGGGTGAGGACTATGGCGTCATGACGATTCAGCAAGTTGCCGCACTGGCCGGGGTGTCGACGGCCACGGTTTCGCGCGCCCTCGCAGGTAAGAAGACTGTTTCTGCCTCGACGCGGGTCAAGGTCGAGGCCGCCGCAAAGGAACTGGGCTACGTCGTTTCCTCAGCGGCATCGAGCCTCGCTTCTGGACGGAACCGAAACATCGGCGTGGTGATGCCCTTCCTGGACGGCTGGTTCTACATGCGCGTTCTCAAGGGCGCACACGAGGCTCTCACCGACGCCGGATACGATCTCACCCTCTACCACCTCGACCAATCAGTGACCGCTCTCGGTGCGCCAACGAACCCCCGCAGGGCGCGCCTGTTTGACGAGTTCTTGCGCCGCCAAAGGGTCGACGGCTTCATCGCGGTCTCGCTCGAACTCAGCGATGCCGAGCTCGCTGGCCTTCACGCGATAGGCAAGCCAGCGGTCGGCATCGGCGGCCCCTTGCCGGGCGCCTTGACGTTGAGTATCGACGATGCCGCCATCGCGAAACTGGCGACGGAGCATCTGCTCTCGCTCGGCCACCGCCAGATCGCCCATATCGGTGGTGATCCGCTGCTCGACCTTGATTTCCACCTTCCTGCCCACCGCCGCGGAGGATACGAGGCAGCGCTGCGGTCCCACGGAATCGAACCGGATCCCCTGCTGGTGAGGGGTGCCGACTTCACGATCGCGGGGGGCTATCGCTCCACGCTTCAACTTCTTGGCGACCCCCGGGTGTCGCCCACCGCCATCTTTGTGGCTTCGGATGAGATGGCCATGGGGGCGATCATGGCCGCACGCGACCTCGGCAAGCGAGTTCCCGACGATCTCTCCATCATCGGCATTGATGGCCACGAACTCGGCGACTTCTTTGGTCTCACGACCGTGTCCCAGTTCCCCGAGACCCAGGGCCGGCTGGCCGCGGAGGCCGTGCTGCACGCCCTCGACGGCGAGTCCCTGCCCGCGCACAATGTGGACTTGCCGTTCGAGCTCGTCGTCAGGCGTTCGACAAGCGTCCCCAAGGACCACCTGCCCGTCTAATGCGACCTGGCGCCCCGTTTCTCGTGCGGCCCGCGACGGCACTCAGCGACTTCCTTGGGCCGCCTCCCTCCCGCCTCCACCAATGCAAGCGCGCGACATTATTGCTGCACCCCCAACAAATCCTGGGGCCCCGCTCGCCGCATCTGACCTTCCGCGGCGCCGTCGTTATGCCTGCTAATAGGCACCCCACGCGAGCGTGACCAAACCGTGATCCAAGTCGCTTGCGCGACGGGCGGTCGCTCGCTAACGTGTAAGCGCTTGCACCCATGGTGCTGGCCGAGAGAATGGTCTCTGGGCGAAGGCGCGGATAACTCCCGCCGAGTCGGTGATGATTCCTCGTCACCTTCGCGCAAAGGACATACCTCATGCTCATGACCAAGAAGTCGATTGCTGTGGGCGCTTTGCTCGCGGTGGGACTCCTCACGACTGGCTGCTCCGCATCCTCCGACACCCCGACGGCGTCGGCCACGAGCGCCGCACCCGACACCACCGCAACCAGCACGCTCACCGTCTGGGTCGACGCCGAACGGGCCGACGCCTTGGCTCAGGCCGCTACAGACTACGAAGCCCAGACCGGCATCTCCGTGGACATCGTCGCCCGCGACAACTCCACCCTGAAGGACGACTTCATCCAGCAGGCCAGCTCCGGCTCTGGACCTGACATTGTGATGGGTGCCCACGACTGGTTGGGCGAGCTCACCACCAACGGCGTGGTCGCTCCGCTCGAGTTGGGCGACAAGGCTGCGGACTTTCTTCCCGTGGCCCTCGATGCCTCCACGTACGACGGCGTTGTGTACGAACTTCCCTACGCGGTCGAGAACCTTGCAATGCTTCGCAATGCGGACCTCGTTCCCGAGCCTGCAGCCAACTTTGACGACATGATCGCCAAGGGCACCGCAGCGGGCGTCGAGTTCCCGTTCGTCGTTGAGCAGGGTGAGAACGGCAACCCGTACCACCTGTACCCCTTCCAGACCGCGTTCGGCGCACCTGTGTTTGGCCGCGACGACTCTGGCTCATACGACCCGACGCAGCTCACACTCGGCGACGGCGCCGCTTTCGCTCAGTGGCTCGGCACGCAGGGCAACAACGGTGCGAAGACGATGTCGACCGAGATCACCGGCGACATCGCCAAGGAGAAGTTCACCACCGGACAGGCCGCCTTCTGGCTCACCGGCCCGTGGAACGTGAACGCAGCTGTGGAAGCGGGCATCAACGTCGCCGTTGACGCCATCCCCTCCCCCGGTTCCGAAGCGGCACAGCCGTTCGCTGGCGTCAAGGGCTTCTTTGTCAACCAGTACTCGGAGAACAAGGTTGCCGCCAACGACTTCCTGGTGAACTACCTGGGCACTGTTGACGTCCAGGTCGCTCTGTTCGAGTCGGGTGGCGTCCTTCCCGCCCTCACGGCCGCCGCTGACCAGGTGTCCTCCGACCCGATCATCGCCGGCTTCAAGGCCGCCGGCATGGATGCAGTCCCAATGCCCGCGATCCCCGCCATGGGACGCGTGTGGGAGTTCTGGGGAATCGCCGAGGCTGGCGTGTTGAATGGTGAGGACCCCGACGCAACGTGGTTGCAGCTCACCACGGACGTCCAGTCCGCGATCGACGGCTCCTAACAAGCCGAGAGCGTGGGCCGGGCGCAATCGCGCCCGGCCCACGCTTGACTCATGAAACACACTCGTTGACCTCGGGAGACCCTCGTGACTGACCTCGAACGCGCACGCACCCGCAACACCGGGTTGGGCGGGCTGATCGTGAAGATCGCCGTGCTTGGAGGGCTCGACGCCATTGCCGTGTTCCTCGCCGCGGTGCTCGTCGGGCGCGGTGACTACACCGTTGCAGGGCTCGTCATTGTCGGGGCAATCATCCTCACCGTCATCTACCTGAGCGAGCGATTCATTCCCGCCAAATACATCGGGCCGGGCCTCGTCTTTCTCGCCATCTTCCAAGTATTTGTCATTGGCTATACGGTCTACATCGCGTTCACCAACTACTCGACCGGCCACATCCTGACGCAGGACCAGGCGGTCGAAGCGCTGCTCAGCCAATCCCAAAGCCGGCTTCCGGACTCGCCGTCCTACCCACTGATGGTGGTCGAATCCGGCACCCAGTTGAGCTTTCTTGTGACGGCGCCCGATGGCACCGCGCTGCTCGGCGATGCGGAGAACCCTCTCAAGCCCGTCGACGCTACCTTTGACGATGGTCAGGCCGTCGCGGTCGACGGATACACGTCGCTCCGCTTTGCCGACATCCTCGGACGCCAGGACGAGGTCTCCTCCCTGGCGGTCCCCCTCTCGGACAGTGCAGCCGACGGGTCACTGCGCACTCTGGATGGGCGCACCGCGTACGAATACACGTCCAGCCTGTCCTTCGATTCGACAACGGGCGTCCTGACGGACACGACAACCGGCGAGTCCTACCGTGACGGCGGCGAAGGCTCCTTTGTTGGCGAGGACGGCACGGAGATCCTCCCGGGCTGGCAAGTCAACGTCGGCCTCGACAACTTCACCCGAGCGGTGAGCGAACCATCGATCAGGGGGCCGCTGGTCTACGTCACGGCGTGGACGATCGCCTTCGCCGCGATATCAGTGGGGATCATCTTCGCACTAGGGCTGCTGATGGCGCTGCTCTTCAACGATCCGTCGATGCGGGGCCGAACGGCCTACCGGATTGTCATGGTGTTGCCCTACGCATTCCCCGCCTTCCTGGGCGCCATGGTGTGGTCCGGAATGCTTTCGCAGAGCTTTGGCTTCATCAATCAGGTGGTGCTCGGCGGCGCCTCCATCCCCTGGCTCACGGATCCCACACTCGCCAAGGTCGCCGTGCTCATGGTGAACCTCTGGCTCGGCTTCCCCTACATGTTCCTCGTGGCCACCGGAGCGCTCCAGGCGATTCCGGGCGAGGTGCGCGAGGCGGCGCGCATGGATGGCACGTCGAGGTGGCAAATGCTGCGCCATATCGAACTCCCTCTGCTGCTGATCTCGATGGCGCCGATCCTGATCGCGACATTCGCCTTCAACTTCAACAACTTCAACGTGATCTATCTGGTGACGGGAGGAGGGCCGCGAGATACCGGCGCAGGCATTCCAGTCGGGCACACCGACATCCTGATCTCCATGGTGTACAAGGTGGCCTTCACCGGGCAAAACCGTGACTACGGACTCGCCTCCGCCTTCTCGATCATCATCTTCATCGTGGTCGCGGCGATCTCCATCATCAGTTTCCGTCGCACCAAGACCCTCGAGGAGATCAGCTGATGTCTACTCACGACTCGACCGCGACGCGTCTCGAACGCTCCCCGCGTGGACGCAAAGCCAAGCGTCACGTCTGGCGACACATCATCGCACTCGTGCTGTCTGCGTACGCCCTGCTGCCGCTGTTGTACGTCGTTTCGGCTTCGCTCAACCCGACGGGGACGCTCACGGGCTCCAATCGCCTCTTTCGCGTCGTCGGCCTCGACAGCTATCGACGGCTGCTCGCATCAGACCAGTTCCCGTTTCTTACCTGGTTCAAGAACTCCCTCATCATCGGGGTGACGACCGCGGTGCTGTCGGTGTTCTTGGGAGCCCTCGCCGCGTACGCGTTCTCCCGCATGCGCTTCCGCGGCCGCCGCACAGGGCTCCTGACCATCGTCCTGGTCCAGATGTTTCCCCAGCTGCTCGCTGTTGTCGCGATCTTCTTGCTGCTGAGTCGCATCGGCGACCTGGTGCCCGCCATCGGCCTCAACACCCAAGCGGGACTGATTTGCGTCTACTTGGGCGCGGCTCTCGGCGTGAACACCTATCTCATGTACGGGTACTTCAACACAGTGCCCTCGGAGATTGACGAGGCCGCAAGAGTGGACGGCGCCGGACACTTCCGCATCTTCTTCACCATCATCCTGCGGCTCGTCGCACCGATTCTCGCCGTGGTGGGTCTGCTGTCCTTCATCACCAGCATGAACGACTTCGTGATCGCCTCCGTGATCCTCATCGACCCCGAGCGCCAGACCCTCGCCGTCGGGCTCTATCGCATGGTCTCCAACCCGAACTACGCGGACTGGAGCGCCTTTGCGGCCGGCGCCGTCATGGCCTCGGTGCCCGTCGTGGCGCTGTTCCTGTTCCTCCAGAAGTACATCGTGGGCGGGCTGACCGCCGGGTCGAGCAAGTGACGACTGCCGTCATGCGCAGCAAGCGTGTGCATTCGACCCTGGCGCCCTAATAGGGTGTGTCTATGCCAAAGTCGACCCCTGCCCCCGCTTCCCCCGAATGGTGGCGCACCGCCGTCATCTACCAGGTCTACCCCCGGTCCTTCGCCGACGCGTCCGGCGACGGCATCGGCGACCTCCCTGGCATCACCTCCCGCCTGGGGCACCTCGCCGACTTGGGTGTGGACGCGGTGTGGCTATCCCCGTTCTACGTATCCCCTCAAAACGACGCCGGATACGACGTGGCGGACTACTGCGACGTCGATCCCCTGTTCGGCACGCTCGACGACGCCGACGCGCTGATCGCGCGCGCCCATGAGCTGGGCCTGCGCGTCATCGTCGACGTGGTGCCCAACCACTCGTCGAGCGAACACCGTTGGTTCCAGGAGGCGCTGGCCGCTGGCCCCGGGGCGCCCGAGCGCGACCGCTACCTGTTCCGCGAGGGCCGCGGCGTGGACGGAAGCGAGCCTCCCAACAACTGGCTGTCCATGTTCGGCGGACCGGCGTGGACCCGTATCACCGAGGCCGACGGCACGCCCGGCCCCTGGTATCTGCACCTCTTTGACAGCACGCAACCCGATTTCGACTGGACTAACCCGTGGGTCGCAGACCGCTTTGACGAGGTGCTGAGGTTCTGGTTCGACAAGGGCGCCGACGGCTTCCGCATCGATGTCGCGCACGGGCTCGCCAAGGCACAGGGACTGCCCGATGTCGACATGGACCCGCTCCGCACGGGCGGCGAGTGGGCGGACGACGACCATCCGTATTGGTCACGAGACGAGGTTCACGAGGTGTGGCGCAGGTGGCGCCGCGTTGCCGCTGAGTACGACGGTGACAGGGCGCTCGTCGCCGAAGCCTGGGTGCTGCCTCTCAGCAAGATGGCCAAGTGGGTGCGGCCTGACGAGCTCCACCAGGCGTTCAATTTCGGATACCTCATGACTCGTTGGGACGCCGACGAATTGCGCGCCGTCATCGACGATTCGCTCGCGTCGTTCGCAAGCGTCGGCGCGCCCTCCACGTGGGTCTTGTCCAACCACGACACCATCCGTCACACCTCCAGACTCGCCCTCACGGAGCCGATGCCACACAACATCGGCATCGGACCAGCGAGTGCCGATCGCCCCGACGAGACGGCCGCGCTGGCGCGGGGACGTGCCGCCACTTTGGTGATGTTCGCGCTTCCCGGATCGGCGTACGTCTACCAGGGGGAGGAGCTGGGCCTGCCCGAGGCAATCGACATTCCGGACGATGCCCGCCAAGACCCCACCTGGCTCCGCACTCCCGACGGCGTCTACGGTCGCGACGGCTGCCGCGTGCCCCTTCCGTGGGAGTCGAACGCCCCCGCGTATGGGTTCTCGCCGACGGGAGCCTCGTGGCTACCCCAGCCCGCATCGTGGGCGCGCTACGCGGTTGACACGCAGCGAGGCGTCCCCGGATCGACGCTCGAGATGTATCGCGAGGCGTTGAGGATACGGCGCGAGCGTTCTTTGGGCGGCGACACGTTGTCTTGGAACCAGTCCGCACCAGGAGTGCTGGACTTCACCGTCGCGGGGGTGCGCGTGGTGGCGAACATGACCGACGGCCCGGTCTCCCTGCCTCCAGGCGACGTGCTGCTCGCGTCGGGTCCCGTAACGGACTCTCTCCCCGCAGACACCACTGTGTGGGTCAGCGCCTAGAGTTCCTCGCCCGCATCAGAGGCGGCGGCAGTCACCGGAGACCCGGACGACACCACGTTGGCGCGCCCATGCACGTTCACGGTGAGCGGGTCGCCGTCGAGCAGCGTGAAGCTCGAGCCTTCGCCAGTGACTTCGACCTTGAGCAATCGGCCCCGGTAGCGGATCGTGAAGGCGTAGCGTTGCCAACGCTGCGGGCAGAACGGCGAGAAGCTTAAGGCGCCGTCGCCGGTGCGCATGCCGGCGAAGCCGTGCACGATCGCCAGCCATGACCCACTCATCGACGTGATGTGCAGCCCGTCCTCCGTGTCGTTGTTGTAGTTGTCGAGGTCGAGACGGGCGCTGCGCTCGTACAGTTCAACCGCCTTGTCACGCAACCCGGCGGCGGCGGCCAAGACCGCGTGCAGGGAAGGCGACAGGGACGACTCATGCACGGTCATAGGCTCGTAGAACTCGAAGTTGCGGCGGATGTCGGCTTGCGAGAAGTCCGCCTCGAACATGTACATGCCTTGCAGAACGTCGGCCTGCTTGATGAAGCAGGAGCGCAGGATTCGGTCCCACGACCAATGCTGATTGATCGGTCGGTCGGCGGCGTCGATCGCGGTCACCGGCATGAGGTCCTTGTCCAGGAACGTGTCGTGCTGGACGTTGATGCCGAGTTCGGCGTCTTCTGGAAGGTACATGCGCGCGGCGATGTCGGCCCAGCGTTCAAGTTCGGCGTCATCGACGTCGAGTTCTGCACGACGTGCTGGATCAAGTTCAAGCACCACGTCACTGGTGTAGTTCAGCACCCAGCGCGCCAGGTAGTTCGTGTACCAGTTGTTGTTGACGTTGTTTTCGTACTCGTTTGGCCCCGTGACGCCGTGAATCATGTACTGGCCGACGGGCGCGGAATAGTGGACGCGATCGGCCCAGAAGCGCGCGATCTCCGTGAGTACTTCGACACCTTCGTTCACCAAGTACGTCCGGTCGCCGGTGTAGGACGTGTAGTTCGCGATCGCGTGGGCGATAGCGCCGTTGCGATGGATCTCTTCGAACGTGATCTCCCACTCGTTATGGCACTCCACGCCGTCGAAGGTCACCATCGGGTAGAGCGCCCCGGCGAGGCCCTGCTGACGCGCGTTGTGGCGAGCCTGATCGAGTTGACGGTGGCGATATTTCAGCAGCGACAGCACCACGTCGGGCCGCGAGACCGCGAGGTAGAGGGGCACGAGAACAGCCTCGGTGTCCCAATAGGTGGCGCCACCGTACTTTTCGCCGGTGAAACCCTTCGGCCCGATGTTGAGTCGCTCGTCCTCGCCGTAGTAGGTCGACAGCAACTGGAACATGTTGAAACGTATCCCCTGCTGCGCGGGTGCGTCGCCGTCGATCTCGACATCGGCCTGAGCCCACCGGTCTGCCCAGGCGGACTCTTGCTCGGCCCTGTGCTCCGTGTAATCCTTCTCGGCCGCTGCGTGGAGCAACACGGCGGCGCGAGACAGGTGTCGCGCGTCATCGACGTCGCGAGAGGTCACCACCGCGACGGTCTTGACAAGCTCGACGACCGATCCGGCCGCGACCGCCGCCGCGTACGGCTGCTCGACCAGGAGCTGCTCGGATCGGCTCGCCTCGGCGTCCAGCCCAGTCACGGTGCACTCCATCGCCGCAGTCACGGTGAACTGCGGCGTCCCAAAGGGATTGGGATTGGTGCGCATGCTCAACGCTGCGGGTTCGTTGGAGCGTCCCACCTCGTGCCAGAACTGCTCACCGTAGTTGGAGTCAAGGTTGTGGACACGACCATCGATGGCGGGAGTCAGTCTCAGGACGCCCTCGCCCCTCTCGATCTCGATTGATAGGCGCTGGAACGACAGTTCGGGCGTCACGATGCTGAGGAATCGTTCGGCGTGTAGCCGCAGGCTCACCCCACCCACCTCGCACCTGAAGGAGCGGGTCAGGCACCCCCGCCGCATGTCGAGGCTGATCTCGATGTCGGTGAACGGTATCGAGAAGAGGTCAAGCGCCTGCCCATTGACCTCGATGCCGATGGCCGCGAAGTTGACGGCGTTGATGGCCTTTCCGAAGTAGAGCGGGTAACCGTTCTTCCACCAGCCGACCTTGGTCGGATCGGGGTACCAGACGCCCGCCATGTACGTGCCGAGGTGACTATCGCCTCCGTAGCCCTCCTCGAAGTTCCCGCGCATCCCCATGTAGCCGTTGCCGATCGACGTGATGCTCTCGAGAAGGCGGATGCGGGCGGGATCGACGCTCGTGGTCGAGACGACCCAAGGGTCGACTTTAAAGAGGTGAGCCATCGCTGGTCTCCCGTTCCATTCCGGCGGCCGGCGCACATCGCTGTCAACGCCACGAGCCGCGATTCCGGGCAGTGGTTCCTTATCGCAAGCCTCAGCGTAGCGCGACCGGAACCGTTTCCGTAATCGCGGGCGAGGGCTTGGACATGCGGTCCTTCGACCACCGGCGTCGACTGCTGGGGCCGTGCTGAAGCGCTCTCCCGTCGCTACCCCGGCGCCGCCAATCCGCCGCCTCCGGCGACGACGTCAAGGCTCGCACGCCTGGCTGCCGTAGGCTAAGTCGCTGCGGCGGCGCTGTGCGAACGCCGCCTCCGTGGACGGCGAGGAAAAGATGTCTGGCACCACCATTCGGGAGCTAGCCGCGTTGTGCGGGGTCGCCGTGTCGACGGTGTCCCGGGCAATCAATGGTCATCCCGAGGTCAGCCCGGAGACGCGCCGTCGGATAGTCGAGATGGCCAAGAAACACCACTACGTCGCCAACTCGTCTGCCCGGAGTCTCAAGGTGCGCTCGACCAACGTGATCGCGGTGCTGATACAGGGTGACCTCAGTCCGATCTTCCTCCCCATGATCCGCATGTTCGAGGACGAGATCGAGAAGACCGAGTTCTCGCTCGTGCTGACGTACATCTCCGACGAGGAGGCCGAAGCGGGCGTCATGGCGCGCGTCGTGCGCGATCGCAAGATCAGCGGCGTCGTCTTCCTTGGCCGGTACGGAGACGAGGCCGAGGGTGCCCTGTCCAGTCAACAGCTGGCCGAAATGGGCACGCCCATCGTCTTCTGCACGACGTCAGACTTCTCTGGATCACGATCGCCCCACTCGTCGGTGTCGATCGACGATCGCGCCGGATCCGCCGCGATCACCACCCTGCTGCTTGAACGTGGGCATCGTCGCATCGCCTACCTCGGTGCGGGTGACCCCGGCGACGCCGAGCAGGTCTGGGCGCTGCGCGTGGCGGGCTTTCGCGCCGCCGTGAAGGACTTCCCCGCACCCGCCCGGGCCCGGGTGCTCGCAGCCGCGGTACCGCAACGGCTGTACACCATGGAAAACGGGTACGAGACGATGCGCCGCGCCCTTGAGGACGGCCTCGACGCCACGGCCATCGTCGCCCTTTGCGATACCGTCGCCGTCGGCGCGATCAAGGCGCTGAGCGAACGGGGCCTGCGCGTGCCCGAGGACGTGTCCGTCACGGGCTTCGACGACATCGACTACGCGCACTACGCGGTGCCCGGTCTGACCACCGTCTCCCAACCCCTCCAGCACATCGTGAGGGAGTCCACGCGCATCCTGCTGGACATCATCGCGGACCCCGGCCGTGGCGCCGAGATCATCCAACTTCTCGGGCCCATCGTGGAGCGAGGCTCCGTTGCCGCTCCGTCCCCGCAAGGGGTCGGGCGCCTCACGACGCACTAGTGGCGTTCGCCGCCCGCGACGTAGCCGAGAAGCGCTGCCACGGCGGCGCCCACGAGAGCGATACCGCTGGCAAGGAGGAGATTGCCGGTCACGGCGGGTAGGGCTTCGTTGGCGATGACGTCGCCGAGGACGCTCCCCCAGCCACCGTCGGCGCCCCCCGGGAGCCAGCCCGCGATGCGATCGGGGCCGATCCACACCAACGCCAGGTAAGCGCCGAGAGAAAACACCGCGACGGCCGTCAGGAACTTGGCAATGACCCACCTTTTGCGTGTGGACACGATCATGCCGAGCGCAATGAGGGCCAGGCCCGCCCACAGGAAGAATCGCTTGGCGAATTCCATGCGGGCGTATCCTGTGCGCGCGTTCTCGAACGTGTCGGCGGACACTACCTCGATGCGCACGGGCGCGACGCTCACGTTCGGGACATCGACGACCGCGCCCGTGACCCCGTCGATGCGATCGTTAACCAGCTCGCTCGTGTCGATCTGGATGTCAAAGGGGGCGCGCGGACGATCGGGCACGGTCAACTCGTCGCGGAGTTCTTCCCTCGCTTCCTGCAACTGCTCCAGGACGCTGTCGCGAAACTCCGGTGTGCCGACCAGATCGGAAATGCTCTCCGCGGCGGCGTCGCCGACGCCCCACACATCGAGGTCGATCCCGCGATCGGAAAGTGCGGCGAAGGCGCTGTCCTTGATCTGAACGCCGATTTTGTCGGTCACCGCGGGATTCTTGAGCGCCACCACCACGATGCTCTCGGTGGCGGAGCCGTCCTCCACCGCCCTGATCGCCACCCACGACACGAGCCACAACACCACGAGCGTGGCGCCCGCGACGATGGCGATCGCGGAGAGCAGGGTTCGCAAGGCTCTCACGCGTCGGGCTCCCATGCGAAGAACACCCGCTCCGTGACGGCTCGGGCGCGTCGGGAGACGCGAGCGTAGCGCTCGTCCAACGCCTGACCCGTCTCTCCGTCTCCCAGAATCGACGCCAGCACAGTGAGCTCGCTCGCGTCGCCCGGCAGGACGTCACTGTTGCCTGACGCTCCGCGCAACGCGATCGCGCCGCGGAGTTCCGTCGCCAATCGCCACGCCAGCGTGAGCGTGAGCGCGTCACTGGTGGTCAACACCGATGCTTCCCGAGCGGCCTCAATGGCCTCGAGGGTGCGCGTGGTGCGTAGCCCAGCCACAGCGTGCCCGTGCCGCAGTTGCAGAAGCTGCGCGGTCCACTCGACATCTGACAGCCCGCCTGGGCCCAACTTGAGGTGCCTCCTGGGATCAATGCCGCGCGGCAGGCGCTCGGCCTCCATGCGCGCCTTCAACGTGCGCATCTGCTTCAGTGCCGCGCCGGTTACCTCCCGGCGGTACCGCTCCTTGTCGATGGCCGCGGCGCACCGTTCCCTCAGTTCCTGCGGCCCCGCGACGGGGCGCGCGCGCAACAGGGCCTGGATTTCCCACGGATCGGACCAGCGCCGGTAGTACTCAATCATCGACTCAAGTGACCTAATGAGAGCGCCATTCTTGCCCTCGGGACGCAGGTCCGCATCCACCGCCAGCGCCGGTTGCGGGTTGGCTCTCTGCAGCAGGTCCCTCAACTTTGTCGCCACCGCCAACGAGAACCCGGTCGGGTCGTCGGCCCCCTCCCGAGGTTCAAAGACGAACTGGACATCGGCGTCGGAGGTGTACCCCATCTCCTCGCCGCCATAGCGACCCATCGCGATGACGGCGACGTCGGCAGCGGGCTCCTCGAGGCCCTTCTCGAGCGTGACGACCGACACCGCCACCCGGAGCGCAGACCTCATCAACACGTCAGTGGCGTCGGTGACCGCCCTCGCTGCGCCCACGGCATCTTGCAGCGCAAGCACGTTGGCTGCCGCGGTTCTCACGACCTCTCGCCGGCGCAGCCCCCGCAACGCCGTGATGCACTGATCCTCGTCGGTGGCGCGCGTCACGATCGCGTCCGCTTCGCGGTCCAGGCGGTCGACAGCCACCTGCGCCAAGTCGTCGTCATTGTCGAGCCACGTGATGTCGCGGGCAGAGGACAGCAGCGCCTTGGTCACAAAACCGGACGTCGACAACAACGTCGCCAAGCGCTCGGCTGCGGTACCGGAGTCGCGTAGCAGCTTGAGGAACCATTGCGAGTCCTCCAACTGCTCCGACAACTGCCGGAACGCGAGCAGCCCCGCGTCCGGATCCGGGCCTTCGCCACACCAGCCAATCATGGCCGGCAGCAATTGACGCTGGATCGCCGCGCGCCTGCTCAGCCCTTGCGTGAGGGCCGCGATGTGACGCTGGGCCCCTTCCGGATCGCGGAAGCCGATCGCCGCGAGTCGGGCCCGGGCGGCCGACTCGTTGAGGGACGCCTCATCGGCACTCAAGCGGGCCACTGCACCAAGAATCGGCCGGTAGAACATCTCGAGGTGCATGGCGCGCACCCCACGGCGCACGTCCTCCCACACCTCATCCATGTAGCCGACGGTCGCGAAGCCCGATGCCCTCGCAAGGGTTCTCTTGCCCTCCTCCGTGTTGGGCATGAGGTGGGTGCGGCTGAGCTTGCGCATCTGCAGGCGGTGCTCCCAGACGCGCAACTGCCGGTAGGACCTCTCGAGCCCGGCCGCCTGCGTGCGGCCCACATAGCCGCCGTCCCGAAGCGCCCGGAGCGCGTCCAGTGTGCCGCGCACCCGCAGCGTTTCATCTGATCGCCCGTGTACCAGTTGCAGCAACTGAATCGTGAACTCGACGTCGCGCAAGCCACCAGGACCGAGTTTGATCTCGCGTCCGGCCTCCTTGGGCGGAATGTGGGCCTCGACGCGCCTGCGCATCGCCTGTGCGGACTGCACGAATCCGTCTCGCTCCACGGCCGTCCACACGAAGGGCCACACTGCGTCGACGTACGCCTGACCCACCTCCATGTCCCCCGCCACGGGGCGCGCCTTGAGCAGAGCCTGAAACTCCCAGGACTCGGCCCACCGCTCGTAGTAGGCCCGATGCGACTCGACGCGCCGTACCAACACCCCTGCCTTGCCCTCAGGGCGCAGGTTCGGGTCCACTTCCCACAGCGGCGACTCGATGGAGGGCTCGGAGCACACCGCTGCGACCCGCATCGCCAACGCGGTGGCGACCGCGAGCGCTTTCGCCTCGTCCGCGCCCTCGGCCGGCTCCGCCACGTAGATCACGTCGACGTCCGACACATAGTTGAGTTCGCGCGCACCGCACTTGCCCATCGCGATGATGGCCAGCCGAGCGGTCTCATAACCCGGTGTCTCGGCACGCGCCACGGCGAGCGCGGCCTCAAGTGCCGCCCCGGCAAGATCGGCCAAGGCCGCAGCCACCTCGGGCATGACCGCGAGCGGGTTGAGGGCGGCCACGTCCACCGCGGCCACGTTGGCCAGGGCGCGCCGGTAGGCAACGCGCATGGCGCCGACGGCCTCCTCTCCCGTGAGGGTGGCCACGGGCGCGGCGTCGTCAGGGTTGGCCCCCACAGCCACCAGCAGCTCGTTGCGTGCTTGGGAGGCCTCTGGCGGGACGCCGATGTCCCATCGCCGGGCGTCGCACGCGAACTCGGGGTGTCTGACCAGGAAGTCGCCCATCGCCACCGAGGCACCGAGCAACATGCCAAGCGCGGCGCCGGCACGCGTCTCCTTCAGCGACACGAGGTCGTCGAGAATGCCGTGGCGTTGCGCCGATTCGGCCAGCCGCAGCAGATTGAGCAGGCCGACGTCGGGGTCGGCCAGATACGACAGGGCACTAGGGACGTCGTCGATCGTGACGCGCGTGATCTCCTCGATGTCCGCGATGAGGCGAAGGGCCCTGGCGGGGTCCACCACGCCCGCGCGCAACAGTCGAGATTCAGGGCTCAGTTCGCGGGCAGTCACGCGTCTAGCCTACGGGCGCAGGAACCCGAGGGTCCCGCGACTACAGGACGCCCAGGTGGCGTTCGAGTTCAAAGGGCGTCACTTGTGAGCGGTAGCCAGACCACTCCTCGCGCTTGTTGCGCAGGAAGAAGTCGAAGACGTTCTCGCCAAGCGTCTCGGCCACCAATTCGGACTTCTCCATGATGGCGACTGCCTCTGCCAGCGAGGACGGCAAGGGCTCGTAGCCCATCGTCTTGCGCTCGGCGTTGCTCAACTCCCACACGTCATCTTCGGCGCCCTCGGGAAGGACGTAGCCGTTCTCGATGCCCTTGAGACCGGCGGCGAGCATGACGGAGAACGCCAGGTAGGGGTTTGCGGCCGAGTCGACGGCACGGTACTCGATGCGGGTCGACTGGCTCTTGCTCGGCTTGTGGATCGGCACCCGCACCAGTGCGGAACGGTTGTTGGAGCCCCAGCACACGTAGCTGGGAGCCTCGGCACCGCCCCACAGGCGCTTGTACGAGTTGACGTATTGGTTGGTGACCGCCGTGATTTCGACCGCGTGCTTAAGCAGTCCGGCCATGAACTGGCGGGCCACGGTGGACAGGCCCAGCTCGGCAGCGGGGTCGTGGAACGCGTTGCGATCGCCTTCAAAGAGGCTCAGGTGGGTGTGCATTCCGGAACCCGGCGCATAGGAAAGCGGCTTGGGCATGAACGAGGCGTACAGCCCCTGCTCCAGCGCCACCTCCTTGATGGCGGTGCGGAACGTCATGATGTTGTCCGCGGTCGTCAGAGCGTCGGCGTAGCGCAAGTCGATCTCGTTTTGGCCGGGGCCCGCCTCGTGATGGCTGAACTCGACGGAGATGCCCATCTCTTCCAGCGTCGTGATGGCGGTGCGGCGGAACTCGTGTGCCGTGCCACGCGGCACGTTGTCGAAGTAGCCGGCCTGGTCGACGGGCTTGGGCAGCTGGCCCTCCTCGAGCGGCTCGAACAGGTAGAACTCGATCTCCGGGTGGATGTAGAAGGAGAATCCCTGCTCGGAGGCCTTGTCGAGCGTGCGCTTCAGCACCTGGCGCGGATCCGACAGCGCGGGCTCGCCGTCCGGAAGGCCGATGTCGCAGAACATGCGCGCAGCGCCTTGGCGCTCGCCACGCCACGGCAACACCTGGTACGTGGTGGGGTCCGGCTTGGCAAGCATGTCGGACTCGTAGACGCGGGTCAGCCCCTCGATGGCGGAGCCATCGAAGCCGATGCCCTCGCTGAAGGCGTTTTCCAGTTCTGCGGGTGCGATCGCCACCGACTTGAGGATCCCGAGCACGTCGGTGAACCACAAGCGGATGAAGCGGATGTCTCGCTCCTCGACACTGCGAAGCACATACTCCTGCTGCTTATCCATAGGCCCTATCCTGCCCCATCAATATGACGATCGTGTGACGTGACCGCGGAGCCGGTGCCGCGTAGGCTGGCGCCATGTCCGGCCTCACCATAGCGCTCGCCCAAATCAATCCATGCGTCGGCGATATCGCAGGTAATGCGGCTCTTGTGCGAGCGTCTGTGCAAAGGGCCGCCGATGAGGGGGCCGGCCTGGTCGCCTTTCCCGAAATGGTCATCACCGGCTACCCCATCGAGGACCTGGCTCTACGTGGGAGTTTTCAGCGTGCCGCGGAGGGTGCCGTGCAGGATCTGGCGGCGAGTCTGGAGGCGGACGGACTCGGCTCCGTCACCGTCATCCTCGGGACCTTGGGGGTCAGCCAGCAAGGCATGCCGTTCAACCAGGCCGTGGTCATCCGACACGGGAGTGTTGAGGCCCGCTACAACAAGCACCACCTGCCCAACTACGGGGTGTTCGACGAGCGTCGCATCTTCGCGTCGGGCAAGGACCGGTGCGTCATCACGGTTCACGATTCCACCGTCGGCATCGTCATCTGCGAGGACATCTGGCAAGACGGCGGCCCCGTCTCCCAGATGGACGACGCCAACATCCAGTTGCTCGTGGTCCTCAACGGCTCTCCCTTCGAGGAGGGCAAGGGGCACGTGCGGCGCGAGCTCGCCGCGCGCAGGGCGCGCGAGGTCGAGGCACCCGTCGCCTACGTGAACATGTGGGGCGGCCAGGACGACCTCGTGTTTGACGGCCACAGCTTCATCGTCGGCGCCGACGGCCGCGTCGTCGCGTCGTCCCCCGGCTTCACCGACGACCTGTTGCTGTGGACGCTGCCGCACGACGACGACACTCCGAAGCACGGTAGCCTCGCCCCCGATACGAGCGCCGACGAGCAGGTCTACCGCGCCATCGTGACCGGACTGCGCGATTACGTGACCAAGAACGGCTTCCGCTCGGTGGTGCTCGGCGTCTCCGGGGGCATCGACTCCGCGCTGACCGCGGCGATCGCGGCCGACGCTGTGGGCGGCGAGAACGTGGTGGGCGTGTCGATGCCGTCGGCGTTCTCATCGGACCACTCGAAGGACGATGCCGCGGATCTGGCCAAGCGCATCGGCGCCGATTATCGGGTACAGCCCATCGCCCCCATGGTCGACGCGTTCCAGGACCAGTTGTCTCTCACGGGGGTGTCCGAAGAGAACCTGCAGGCCCGCGTCCGCGGCGTCATCCTCATGGCCATCTCCAATCGGGAGGGCCACATGGTGATCGCACCAGGAAACAAGTCGGAGCTCGCGACCGGTTACGCGACGATCTACGACGCAGGAAGCATCGGCGGCTTTGCACCCCTCAAGGACGTGGACAAGTCACGCGTGTGGGAATTGGCCCGCTGGCGTAATGGCCTGGCCGTCGAACGCGGTGAGATCGAGCCGATTCCCGTCAACTCGATAGTGAAGGCCCCGAGCGCCGAACTGCGTCCCGGGCAGACGGACCAGGACTCCCTGCCGGCGTACGACCTGCTGGACGAGGTGCTCGACGCCTACGTGGAACACGCGGAGGGGCGCGCTGAGCTCTTGGCGCGCGGATTCGACGAGGCCGTGGTCGACAAGGTGCTGTCGCTCGTGGACCGTGCCGAGTGGAAGCGCCGCCAGTACCCGCCGGGCCCCAAGGTCACCGCACTCGCGTTCGGGCGCGACCGACGCCTGCCCATCACGAGCCGCTGGCGCGAGCTCGAGGAGTAGTCCACGCAACGCAACCCTGGCGCCAAGCGCCGTGAGAGTCTGGAACCATGACCGAACGCAAAAAGGTGCGCATTCATCACTTCCGCGAAATGAAGGCTCGCGGCGAGAAGATCACGATGCTCACGGCATACGACTACCCCACCGCCAAACTGTTCGACGAGGCCGGCATCGATGTGCTGCTCGTCGGCGACTCGCTGAGTGACAATATTCTGGGCCACCAGAACACCAGCGCTGTCACCCTGGACGAGATGATCCCGTTGGCGCGCGCCGTGTCGCGCGGCGCGGCCAAGGCGTTTGTGATCGCGGACCTGCCCTTTGGCACGTACGAAGTCTCGCCTCAGCAGGCCGTCGAGTCCGCGATTCGGATGATGAAGGAGGCCCAGCCTCACGCCATCAAGTTCGAGGGCGGGCGCCGCGTCGCCGCACAGGTCAAGGCGCTCACCGACGCCGGCATCCCGTTTGTGGGCCACTTGGGGTTCACGCCGCAGTCCGAGACCATGTTGGGCGGGCGTCGCATCCAGGGTCGCGGCGACGGCGCATATGACGAGATGCTCGCCGATGCGCTGGCGCTGCAAGAGGCAGGCGCATGCATGATCGTGCTTGAGATGGTCATCGCACCCGTGGCCGAGAAGCTCACGGCGGCGCTCGACATCCCGACCATCGGCATCGGCGCCGGGCCCCACACCGACGGCCAGGTTCTCGTCTGGCTCGACGCATTGGGCATGGGCGACTGGAGCCCCAGCTTTGCCAAGCACTTTGGCGAGGTGGGCAAGGCCATGCGGGAGGCCGTCGCCGGCTATGTGTCCGAGGTAAAGGCAGTGACCTTCCCGACCGCCGATCACACGTTCGACAAATAATCCGAAGGGACCTCCTCCATGACCACCGTCATCGTTACGGGAAGCAAGGGCAAGTTGGGCCGGGTCGTCGTCGACGAACTCGCCGATGCCGGCTATGACGTGCACGGGCTCGACAGCCAGCTCGCTCCCCCCTCTCACGACTACACGCGCATTGACCTGACCGACTACGGCCAGACTGTCGACGCCATGTTTGGAGTGCAGGACCGATACGGAAAGGTCGATGCCGTCGTCCACCTTGCCGCCGTGCCCGCGCCAGGCCAAGTCACCGACGTCGCGACTTTCCACAACAACATGCCAGCCACATTCAACGTGTTCCAAGGCGCCAAGCGGGCCGGCATCAAGAAGATCGTGTACGCATCATCAGAGACGGTGCTGGGCCTGCCGTTCGCGATCGATCCGCCGTACATCCCGGTCGACGAGGACGTCAGTCGCCCCGAGTCCAACTACTCGCTCGTCAAGCACCTCGAAGAGACGATGGCGGCGCAGTTCTGCCGCTGGGACCCGACGCTGAGCATCATCGCCCTGCGCTTCTCCAATGTGATGTACCCGGTGGAATATGCGGGCTTCCCCGCGTTCGACGCCGATGCCACGGCTCGCCGCTGGAACTTGTGGGGCTACATCGACGCTCGCGACGGCGCCCAAGCGGTCATCAGGAGCCTCGAGTACAGCGAGCCTGGCTTTGACCACTTCGTGATCGCCAACGCGGACACCGTGATGTCGCGATCGAGCGCGGAGCTCGCGGCCGAGCAGTTCCCGAACGTGCGCATCACCAAGGAGTTGGGCGAGCACGAGACCCTGCTGTGCATCGACAAGGCGCGCCGCGTGCTGGGCTACGAGCCCCAGTACTCCTGGCGCGACGCTCTCTAGTCCTCGCCCTTCCAGTCCGCGTCTGCCTCGTCCCACGCATCGGAACGCTTCTCGGCCGTCTCGAGAGCCTTGGACGCCTCTTCAAACGTGTCGTATGGGCCTAGCAGGTGCTCCCAAGGACTGAGACGCCCCTTCTCGACCATGCGGGTTTGCGTGTTGAAGTAGTACTCCGTCGTGTCGCCTGCCTCGTGCATATCCGACCTCCTCCGCCCGTAGACTGCCAAGTATGGCCCCCGCACGCGAAGGCATCGTGAAAGGCTCAGTCTCCCCGATGCGCACCGTCCCCGCTAGCATCTCTCGTCCCGAATACGTGGGCAAGAAGCAGGCCGCAGCGTGGCAAGGCGGCGACGTGCACAGCGATGAGGTGGTGGAACTCATTCGGATCAGTTCCAAGATCGCCGCGCAGGCCCTCGCCGAGGTGGGCCGCCATGTGGCCCCCGGCGTCACGACCGACGCACTCGACCGCATCGGCCACGAGTTCGTGCTCGACCACGGCGCCTACCCCTCGACGCTGGGTTACCCCGCGGCCGCCGGGCGGATTCCGTTCCCCAAGGCTCTGTGTACCTCCGTCAACGAGGTCGTCTGCCACGGAATTCCCGACGACACCGTCCTCCAGGACGGCGACATCGTGAAGGTAGACATCACCGCTTTCAAGAACGGCGTGCACGGCGACAACTGCGGATCGTTCATCGCTGGCGAGGGCACGCCCGAGGCGCGGCACCTCGTCGAGGTGACGCGCGAGGCGATGATGCGCGGGATCAAGGCCGCGCAACCCGGTCGGCAGGTCAACGTCATCGGCCGAGTGATCGAGAAGTATGCGAGCCGATTCGGATACCAGTCCGTCAGGAACTACACCGGTCACGGCGTGGGCCCGGCATTCCACAGCGGCCTGGTGATCCCCCACTACGACTCTGCGCCGTACCACGACGACGTCATCGAGCCCGGCATGGTGTTCACCGTGGAGCCCATGCTCGCCACCGGCTCAGAGGCCAACCAGGAGTGGGACGACGGCTGGACCGTTGTCACCAGCGACGGGTCGTGGGTTGCCCAGTTTGAGAACACCATCTACATCACTCCCGAGGGCCCGGAGGTCTTGACAGTCCCATGAGCAAACACATCGCGCTCGGAGTCGACATCGGCGGTTCCGGCATCAAGGCCGCACCCGTCAACCTGAAGACCGGCGAGTTCCTCGAGAAGCGCTACCGCATCGAAACGCCCCAGCCGGCCACCCCCGAGGCGGTGGGCAAGACGGTCGCTGAGGTGGTCTCCAAATTCGAGCCGTCGAAGACGACTCCCGTTGGCATCACGTTTCCTGGCGTGGTCCAGCACGGCGTGGTGAAGTTCGCGCCCAACGTCGACCAGTCCTGGATCGGCGTCAACATCGACGACGTGATGCGCGACTACGTAGGCCGCCACGTTCACACGCTCAACGACGCCGACGCTGCCGGATACGGCGAGTACCTCTATGGCGCGGCTCACGGCCGAGACGGGGTGGTGTTTCTCGCGACGCTCGGCACGGGCATCGGCTCGGCCGTCATTGTCGAGGGCGAAGTCATGCCGAATACCGAACTGGGTCACCTGCTGATCGACGGCATCGACGCCGAGGAGTACGCGGCCGAGTCCGCGCGCGAACGCCACAACCTGGACTGGGACCAATGGACCGGCCACCTGCAGAAGTATTTCTCGGAGGTCGAGCGACTGATCTGGCCCGACCTCATCATCGTGGGCGGAGGCGTCTCGAAGGCCCACAAGGAGTTCCTTCCGAAGCTCGCGCTGCGGTCGCCGATCGTTCCGGCGGAGTTGCTCAACGACGCCGGCATCGTGGGCGCGGCGGCGGCGGCGGCGCACTTCCGTGAGCGTCAAGAAGGCAAGGACAAGGCGGAGGCCAAGAAGACCAAGGCGGCTGAGAAGAAGGCGCCCGGGAAGAGCTCCTGACGGCGCAGCGAGTAGCGGAGTGCCGCGGACCCGACGGAAGGGACCACGGTCCCAGCGTCTCCCACGCCGCTCAGTGGGATGCGAATGGTGGACACCCCAACGCTGACGGAATTCGGTTCGCCTGCCCTTGTGGCCGTCGGTGACGACGTGTCGACGACCGCGCTCATGCGCCAGCGAGCCGCCGAACACCCCGGCAGGCTGTATTGCGAGTACAAGTCCGCCTCCGGGTGGTGGGTCCCCGTCACGCTCGGCCAGTTCGCCGACCAGGTGACCGCCGTGGCCAAAGGGCTCGCGGCGCTCGGTGTCGCGCAGGGCGACAGCGTGGGGCTGCTCGCTTCCACACGATTCGAGTGGTCCGTGTTCGACTTCGCAATCATGGCGTCGGGCGGCGTGACGGTGCCGATCTATCCCAGCTCATCGGCGTCGCAAGTGGAGTGGATCGCCGGCGACGCCACACTCAAACCGCTGATCGTCGAGACGCCCCAGATGGCCGCGGCCATGAAGAACCTCCCTGGAACTACGCGCGTGCTCGCCATCGACGGCGACGCGTACCCCGACCTACACAAGCTGACGTCCCCCGGCAAGCGCATCCTGCTGTTCTTGCCCTTGGCCCACGTGTTGGCCCGCCACCTGGAGATCCTGTCCATGGCGTCAGGCATGACGCTCGGCTTCTCGCCCTCGCCCACGACACTCCCGGCCGACCTGAAGTCGTTGAGGCCTCACTGGATGCTCGCAGTGCCGCGCGTCCTCGAGGCGTTCTACCACACGGCCGATGCTCGTTCGGGCGGCGGGATGAAGCAGCGACTGTTCCGGTGGGCGGCCGACGTATCGCGTCGCGCGTCCGTCAGACGCCACGTCGGGCGACTCGGCCCCCTGTTGGCCGTGCAATTCCGCATCGCGGACTCCCTGGTCTTGCACAAGGTGCGGGAAGCGATGGGGGGGAGACCTGCAGTACGTGGTGTCGGGAGGCGCCCGCCTCTCCCCCGCGCTCGCACACTTCTACTCCGGGCTCGGTGTCACGGTTCTCGAGGGCTACGGGCTCACCGAGTCGTCGGCGCCGGCCCCACCTGCAATCCGCAAGATACCCCGCGAGTGGGGACGGTGGGGCTACCTCTGCCCGGCTGCACGGTGCGGATTGCCGACGACGGCGAGGTACTCATCAAGGGGCCAAACGTCTTTGCCGGCTACCACCATCGCGACGACCTCACTGCTGAGGTACTGAGCGACGGCTGGTTCGCCTCAGGCGACCTTGGCAGTCTGGACGCCGACGGGTACTTGCACATCACCGGCCGCTAGAAGGAGATCATCGTCACCGACTCCGGAAAGAATCTCCAGCCCGCCGGACTCGAAGACGCCATCCGGCCCGACCCGATCATCCAAGAGGTGATCGTGGTGGGCGACGGGAAGCCCCTCATCGGCGCCCTGATCTCCCTCGACGAGCAGATGCTCCGCGCCTGGCTTTCCGGTCGCGGACTGCCCGCCATGACCGTCGCCCAGGCCGCCGATAGCGCCGACGTCAAGGCCCACCTGAAGGTCGTGATCGCGGCGGCGAACGAGGGTGTCTCGAAGATCGAGTCGATCCGCAAGTGGCGCGTGTTACCGCGCGAGCTCACCGAAGCGGACGGCGAATTCTCGGCCTCCATGAAGGTGCGACGCAAGGTGGTGTTAGAGCACTTCGCCGATGTGTTCGACGATATCTACGCCACCCCGCGCCGCTGACCACTACGCGTCGGCCTCCGCGAGATCCGGGCGCGGTCTCCTCACGCGACTCGGCCCCATCCCGTCGCCACAAATCGCCATTTCTACCCAGGTACATGGGCGCTTCGGGCCATGCTCGCCCGAGATGTGAAATGGAAGCGCTTACATCGGCTAGGTTTTGGCGTGTGAATGACACGAATCCGCCCATCTCCGCGCGCGTGTATACCGTCGAGGCCTTTGCCCACGAGTTTCTGCGCGAACTCAACTTTGGCCAGGGGGTTGGCCTCGACCGGGCCTCGGTCAACGACAAGTATTTGGCGCTGTCCCGTACCGTCCGCCACTACCTGACGACACAGTGGCTGGAGACGCTCCGCAATCAGCACAGGGACCAGGCCAAGGTGGTCGCCTACCTCTCCGCCGAGTTCCTCCTCGGCCCGCAGCTCGACAACAACATGCTCTCGGCCGGCCTCGAGGGCATCGCGTCGCAGGCGCTCGCCAACCTCGGTGTCAGCCTCGACGAACTGCGCGGCGTGGAAATCGAGCCCGGGCTTGGCAACGGCGGGCTGGGGCGCCTCGCGGCTTGCTTCATTGACTCGCTGGCCACGATGGACATCCCGTCAATCGGCTACGGCATTCGCTACGAGTACGGCATCTTCCGACAGACTTTTCTCAACGGCAAGCAAATGGAAAAGCCGGACGACTGGCTACGCCTCGGCTCCCCTTGGGAGATTGAACACCCTGAGAACGCAGTAGAAGTCCACTTTGGTGGACGTACCGAGCCGGCACTCCACGGCGCCGAAGGCGCGCGCGCTTGGCTCCCGGGCTGGCACGTGATGGCGGTTCCCTTCAACTACCTGGTTCCCGGCTACGGCAACAACCGCGTCAACACACTCCGGCTATGGAGCGCGCGTGCCGACCGCGAGTTCGACCTTCAAACCTTCAACTCCGGCGACTACGTCGCGGCCGTGCGCGCGCGCACCTTCGCGGAGAACATCTCTAAGGTTCTCTACCCCGAAGACTCCACTCCCCAGGGAAAGGAGTTGCGCCTCCAGCAGCAGTATTTCTTCGTGGCCGCGTCGCTCCGAGACTTCCTCGAGAACGTCTTGCCCGCCGATTTCGACCTCAAGCGCCTGCCCGACCGCATCACGTGGCAGCTGAACGACACCCACCCCGTGATCGCGGTGCCCGAGATGATGCGCCTCTTGATCGACGAGCGCGGCTGGGACTGGGCCGACGCGTGGGCCGTGTGCCAGAAGATCTTCGCCTACACGTGCCACACACTCCTCCCCGAAGCACTTGAGGTGTGGCCCGTCGACTTGCTCGGCAAGCTCCTCCCCCGCCACCTCGAGATCATCTACCGCATCAACGACGAGTTCCTGGAGGAGGTGGCGGAGCGCTATCCCGGCGACACGCTGCGCATGCGTCGCATGTCGATCGTCGCGGAGCAGCCCGTGCGCGCCGTCCGCATGGCGCACCTCGCCACCGTGACCAGCTTCAAGGTCAACGGCGTGGCGGAACTTCACTCGCAGCTCTTGGCCGAGAAGGTCCTGCATGACTTCGCGCAGATGTGGCCCGACAAGTTCACCAACGTCACCAACGGCGTGACTCCGCGGCGCTTCATACGCCTGTCCAACCCCCGCCTGTCGGACCTCATCACCGAGGCGATCGGCGACGGTTGGATCACCGACCTGGGCCAGTTGCGAGAACTGGAGCCGCTGGCAGACGACGCCGAGTTCAGGCTCCGCTTCCGCGAGGTCAAGACTGCGAACAAGAGACGCTTTGCCGACGTCCTCGCGAAGCGCGACGGCATCGAGATCGCGGGCGACGCGATGGTCGACGCGATGGTCAAGCGCCTCCACGAATACAAGCGTCAGAGCCTCAAACTGCTTCACATCGTGTCGCTGTACGAAGGCATCAAGACCGGTCGCACTCCGCTGGACTCCGTACTTCCCCGCACGTTTGTGTTCGGCGCCAAGGCCGCACCCGGATACGTGCGCGCCAAGGAGACCATCGAACTCATCAATGCCGTCGGCGGCACCATCAACGCCGACGCCTCGCTTGAGGGCCGCCTCAAGGTCGCCTTCCCTCCGAACTACAACGTCACGCTCGCGGAACGGCTGATCCCGGCATCCGACCTGTCCGAGCAGATCTCGCTCGCCGGCAAGGAGGCCTCCGGTACGGGCAACATGAAGTTCGCCCTGAACGGCGCCCTCACGGTGGGAACCGACGACGGTGCGAACGTCGAGATCCGCAAACTCGTCGGCGACGAGAACTTCTTCCTCTTCGGAATGTCCGAACCCGAGGCGTCGGCGCTCCAGTCGAGCGGCTATGACCCGGGAAGCTTCTACGAGTCCGATGCCGAACTCAAGGCCGCTCTCGACCTCCTCGCCTCGGGAGCCTTCACCGACGGCGACCGCGGTGGGGCCGTTGCGTCGTTGGTCAGCTCCCTCACCGAGCGCGATCCCTTCATGGCCCTCGCGGACTTCCGCGCCTACATGGATGCGCAGGCGCGCGTCGAGGCGGCGTACGTGGACCACGAGGCTTGGAGCCGCTCCGCGGTGCTCAATGTGGCACGGTCGGGCTTCTTCAGCTCCGACCGGTCGATTCAGGATTACCTGGATCGCATCTGGCGCGCGCGCCCCAGTCACCGGAGTTCCTGAGCAGGACGGTTCGCTCGCCCGCCCATCCCGGGTGATACTGAGCGGATGGCCACTACCCCTCGCCCCATCGAACGCATGCGGGCGCGCTTCGGCGCGGAACTGTTCGCGAAGGTGGCAGGCAAGGACGGTCAGGCGGCACGAACGCGAGTCCACGAAACGCCCGGACCGCGCTGGTTTCCTCAAGGCAGCGCCATCAGACGGGTGCACGGCGACGCCTCGATGTGGGTCGGCGGGCTCCGTGCGCTCCTGCTGCAGTCCCTCCACCCGTTGGCGATGGCGGGCGTCGCGGGCCATTCGGGTTACCGCGGTGATCCGTGGGGGCGGCTCGAACGCACGTCCACCTTCCTTGCGTTCACGACGTTCGGAACGGCCGACGACGCTCAGGCGATGATCGACCGTGTCCGCGCCGTTCACGACCGCGTCAAGGGCAAGGCCCCCGACGGCCGCACCTACGAAGCAAGCGATCCCCACCTGCTGAGGTGGGTGCACATCGCCGAGGCCGACTCGTTCCTCACCGCTCATCAGCATTTTGGCGCACGCCCCCTGGATCCCGCGAGAGCCGACGAGTACGTCGCGCAGGTCGCTCGCGTGGCCGTGGCGCTGGGCGCCACCGGCGTGCCGACCACGACTGCGGAACTCGCGGACTGCCTCGAGTCCTACCGGCCGGAACTCATGGCCTCCCCCGCCGCGATCGACACGGCGACGTTCTTGCTCCACGAGCCGCCTCTACCGGCCGCGGCGAAGGTCCCCTACTCGCTCTTGGCGGCTGGCTCCGTGGCGTTGCTGCCGCAGTGGGCGCAAACCGAACTACACCTCGGGGGCGGCTTCAACAGCCGCATCGGCCCCTGGGGGGGCGCCCTCGCGACCAAGGCCATTCGCTGGGGGCTGAGCGCCTCCCTGCCCCATTACCCCACCCTGTAGGGCGTCACGCCCCACAGGGTCGGTGTCGCGCTAGCCGATACCGCCCACGGCGGTCCCCGGTGGGTAACCGCCCGTCGCAACAGCAGCCCAGAACGCGGGGCTCGCATCGGGGTCCAGAAGCACCGTCGACCCCACGCCGTCGACCCGATGGTCAAGGCTTGCCAGCGGAGGAGTGCCAGTCACAGCATCGGGGCCACGCGCGGCATTCACCACGAGTGCCATCCTCGCCAGGTCGAACGCGCCGGTCCCCGTACTGACCCGGAACGAGTCAAGACCGGCGGATGCAACAGGGAAGAACTTCGTGGGATTCAACAAGGTGGATGGGCTGAGTGCGCCCCCCACCACGCCGGAGACGACCTGCTGCTGGCGCGCGGTGCGGCCGATGTCACCGAGGGGGTCCTCGTAGCGCATGCGGGAGAAGGCCAGCGCGGTGGTGCCGTCCGTCTGATGACAGCCCGCCTGCCACACCAGGGTGCTATATGGGTCGTTGACGTCAGCGTCGTAGCACAGCTCCACGCCGCCGAGGGCGTCGACAATGTTCGTGACGCCCAGGAATCCCACCTCGACGTATCGATCGATCGTCAAACCAGTCAACTGCTCCGCGGTCTGAACCAACAGTTGGGGTCCGCCAAAGGCGAACGCTGCGTTGATCCTGTTGCCCCCGTAGCCGGGAATCTCCACGAAGGAGTCTCGCGGGATGCTGATGAGCGCGGTCGGCCCGCTCACCGGTTGATGCACGAGCATGATCGTGTCGGTGCGCGCCCCCACCGTGCCGTCATCCGCCCACCCTTCGCGAGAGTCTGAGCCGACGATCAGGTAAGTCTGACCGGGCGTATCCGGAGCGCCGCTCAGGGCGTCCACGTGGTTGATCCTGGAGTCGACCCACCACCACAAACCCCCAAGAACAATCGCCGCAATCAGGAGCAACGCAAGCAAGGTGTTGCGCAGCCTGTGGTGCCTGGCAACTGGCCCTCGCCCAAGTCCCTCCGGTGGCGGATTCCGTTCCTCCAGTGGTGCGCGCGAGGTAGCGAGAGGTTGCGGGCGCTGTCGCGAAGGCTGCGAAGACTGCGGAGACAAACTCCGCCGCTGGGGCACCGGACTCGGCTCGGACGAACGCCGCGCGGCTGGCTGCACGGATGGCGGCGGCGAGCCGCGGCGCGGCGGAACCGACGGCGGCATGGGGCGACCTCCTGTTGGCGGTTGGCCCCCTGGATCACGGCTGGAATCGCCGCCTGAGTTGTTCACGTAGTGAGGCTAACCCGTTGGCACCCCCATCACGGTCAAGCGCGACGCGACGACGTCCGCTCCACTCCGCCACACCTCCTCCGTGAGAACCTTGGAGCCATGACGGATCAAAGCCAGCTCTTCCCTGGCAAACAGTTCATCTCGACGGTGCTCGACGCGCTCGAAACCAAGACCGCGATGAGCGGTGGCCTTGCGCGCGTCTACCTGATGAGGGCGGCGATGGCTGGCATCCTCATCGGCGTCATGTATTTGGCGTACTTCGCGGTGCTCGCGGCGTTCGCAGGCGTCGGCGACGGCAGCCTCATTGGCGTCGGGCGCATCGTCGGCGCGCTCGTGTTCGGCTTCGCCCTCGTATTCATCTATTACAGCAAGTCCGAGCTGCTGACGTCGAACATGATGATCGTGTCGATCGGCATGTATTACCGTCGCATCAGGCCCTTCAGGGCGCTCCGCGTGCTCGTGCTGTGTTACGCCGGAAACGTCATCGGCGGCCTTGTGGTCGCGCTGATGGTGCTCGGCTCCACACTTGGCGACGGCGCCGTCGGGGATCAGATGAACGCCGCCGTGGATCACAAGTTGGCCTATCTGTCCGCCGGACTCGGAGGTTGGTCGGACCTGTTTGTCCGCGCCATACTCTGCAATTTCATGATCAACCTGGCGATGATTCTTGTGTACAACGGCCTCATCAAGGACGACTTCACCAAGTCCCTCGCGATGATCATGAGCGTGTTCGTCTTCGCCTTCGTCGGCTTCGAACACTCGGTGGCAAACACTGTCGTGTTCTCGATCGTCGGACTCCAGGGAGGCCTCGACCTGGTCCCGGCGCTCGGCAACATCGGGATCGTGTTGTTGGGCAACTTCGTGGGTGGAGGCCTGCTGATCGGCTACTACTACGCCTATGCCAACGACTACCGGAAGTTCATGCGCAAGCTGGGTCGAGACATCGGCGCGTAGCCGCCGCAGGCGGGCGAACCTGGTCCGGGTGAGCCGGGGCCTCCTCACGAAGCAAGATGATCCCTGCGAGTAGTCAGCCGAAAATCTCCGTGAGGGTCTCCCGCATCACCTGGGCGTCCGCGTCGATTCCATTCCAACCTGACTTGGCTCACGGTTGGGGCTTGTTCGGCTCTGCGAGGGTTTTACCTGGGGTGATGCTCGTGAGTGGGGTGTTTTCTGTGCACTAACGCGGCGGGTTCTAGGCTGTGTGGATGACACCACATG
>Ga0209346_1000585_pt1 | contig 29239 bp, 21 predicted proteins | sample AutmiccommunBRH9_FD_187381 | JGI IMG/M metagenome (GOLD analysis project Ga0209346, IMG submission 187381) | Deep subsurface microbial communities from Mt. Terri, Switzerland - Autotrophic microbial communities BRH/9 (SPAdes) (version 2) | ecosystem: Environmental > Aquatic > Deep subsurface >...
TCACAAGAGATTGCTGGGAATACTTCCGAGGTTTCCCTAGTAATCGGAGAAGTTGCAGCAATTGCAAAACGTCAATCCGATTTGGCTCAAAAACTGAATGACCAAGTTAAAAAATTCACTATATAAGCAAAAGACAAAGGGGACGTTTCTCTTGTCTTCTGTTAAAATGCAGAACTTGCTTATTTGCAAGAAAAACATGAAAGCTTGAAAATATTACTATATAGATATTATAAAGTTTTTTTACTATGTTAAGAGGATTTTCTGGTTTTTCGGCGAATAGTATTATAGGCATTTACAAAAGGAGGGGTTATGGTGAGTAGACTGCATAGCTTTGCAAAGTTAAAGAATATTTTTAATCCGGGTATTCTTATAATGAACAGGCTAAAATATCCAACTAAATTTGCTTTAATATCGTTTGTGCTTAGTATTCCTCTTTTAGTAATGTTGATTTTAGTTTTCAATCAGATAAATAGTGATATTCAATTTATCCAAAAAGAGGAGATGGGAGCCGAGTACAACAGTGCTGTGAAAAATTTACTTAAAAATATGCAGGAGCATAGAGGATTAGTAAACACCTATCTTCACGGCAATAGCAGCTTAATAGAACAAATCACCGAAAAACAACAACAAATTGGGAATAATATTGCGACCCTCGACCTATTAGAGAGTAAGTTTGGCAATACTTTAATGACAACAGACCGTTTTCTGCAGATTAAGGATAAGTGGGACAAGCTTCAGGAAAATGTTATGAGTAAGCAGTCTGAAGAAAGTTTTTCTGAGCATAATGAAATAGTTCGCGAGATTCTAATGTTGCTTGTTCACGTAGGAGACTCCTCGAATCTTAGACTTGATGCAACTTTGGGTGGTTCATATCTTGTAAAGAATATAGTGCAAACAATTCCCCAACTTACAGAAGAGTTGGGTCAACTTAGGGCGCGTGGTTCACAAGTTGCAGAAGAAAAAATCCTTGGCAATGTACAAAGGGCAGAACTTACTTCTTATTTAAGTTCAATAACAGTCTATAATGGAGAGCTGAAAAGAGATATCGAGGTTATTACCAATAACAACCAAGAGCTGGCACCAGTTTTAAATCCTTTATTAGCAGATGTTTCGACAAAGATAACCGAGTTTTTAGAATTAACTAAAGCAAATTTATTGGATGCTACTGTAATTCAACAAAACTCGACAGTTTATTTTAATCAAGCAACAGAAACAATTTCTCCGTTAATCTCCTTGTATGATACTGAGATAGCAAGCTTTGATAATATATTACAAGACAGGATTACTGAGCTGACTCAGAGGAGGGTCTTAATAATTGCGCTGTTAGCGGCGATCTCTACTTTAGTTATCTATCTTTTCTTTGGATTCTATTATTCAATCACCTTATCGATTAACAGCTTAGAGAGAGCTACAGTGAAAATGGCTGAAGGGGATTTAACTACAAGGGTTAACTTAGTTACTAGAGATGAGATTCTTACTATTGGTTTAGCTTTTAATAAGATGGGCGAAGCTTTTCGAGAGATCATCAACACAAGTAAAGGTATAGCAGATGAGGTAGCGGCCTCTGCTGAGGAACTGAATGCTAATTCTTTGGAAATGAACAGAGTAACTGAGGAGATTACAACTGATATTCAAGATATGGCAAATGCTGCAGAGCAGCAAACTGTAAGTACTACAGAAAGCGTTCAAGCTTTAGAGGAAATAGCCAGAGGCAATGAACTTATTGCAGAGAATTCGGCTAGGGTTTCGGAGCTAACTGTAAGTGCCACGAACCTAGCACATGAAGGTCAAGGTTACGTTGTGAAGAACCTAAACCAAATGAAGTCAATAAAAACTTCCGTAGATGAATCTAACAACTCAATTAAGACGTTAGAAACACATTCTGTTAAAATTGAAGAAATTATTACGGTCATTTCGGAGATCGCTAATCAAACAAATCTGCTTTCCTTAAATGCGGCAATAGAAGCTGCTCGAGCCGGAGAAAATGGAAGAGGATTTGCGGTTGTCGCTAAGGAAGTGAGGAAATTGGCAGAGGAATCTGAAGTGTCTGCCAAAAAAATAGCTGATTTAATTACGGAGATTAGGCTGAATATTAAACAATCTGTAAAGTATATTGAGAGCGCAACATCAGAAGTGGAGATCGGCGCGCAGGTTGCCAGCCAAACCGAAACCAAATTTAATCAAATTCTAAATGAGATGGAATCAATAAGTGATCAAATACAAGAGGTAACAGCAACAGCCCAACAGATATCGGCAGGTTCAGAGGAAACCACCGCATCCGTAACAGATATTGCTGCTCTTACTAAAAACAGTTCAGATAAAGCTCAAAGCATAGCAGCCGCTACTGAACAGCAATTAGCCTCTATGGAAGAAATTAATTCATCTGCCGCCTTGTTGGCAAGTATGGCAGATCAACTGCAAAATATCATCGGGAAGTTTAAAGTATAAGATACATGACAAGGGGGACGTTTCTCCTGTCTTTTTTTCAGATAAGTATATAACCTGTAATAGACCTGCTATATTAGTGGGTCTATTTTTATCCTTAATCTCACAAATAATTAGTTGATCTCTCGAATGCAATATATGAGCAAGCTATTTATGGAAACGTTCTGAAAAAGCTTTTAACCTAGGGAGTTAATCTTGGAAAACGTGCCCAGAGTGCGCCGGGAAATTATGCAGATAACTTAAAATATGTGCTAAAAAAGACAGGGGAAACGTCCCTTTGTCCTTCTTCTTTGTCCCTTTGTCGCCCACGACCCCCTTGCACTTCAGGAAGGTAAAATAAGAAGCAATCTTTTTGACAAGCGATATGTTTTCAGCTAAGATATGACTATGTGGTTTTTTGGATGACTCATCGGTCACTTTTGGGAGGGTGGTGTATTAATATAAAAAGGGAGCAAATAATGAGGTCAGCAATGGAGCTTTTTTCTGAAAAGGGATTTCACCTAACATCTATCCAGGAAATTGCTGATAAGAGTGGGATTGCCAAAGGGTCAATATATAAGCATTTTTCCTCGAAGGAAGAACTGTTGCTAGCAGTTGTGGAATTTTATCGTGATGAGATGATAAAAAACACCAGAGAGTTAGCCATTCACAGTGGTTTGCAGCCAATTGATTTATTGAAGAAGCAGATTAATCTGCAATTTGATTCTTTTATTAAGCATAAGGACTTAATTCGAATTCAAATTATGGAGCAGATTGGACATGGCGATGAAAAGGTTAAGTCGGCCTCTTATTCCTTTAATAAAAAAATTCTAGAATGGAATAAAGAGCAATTACTCCAGGCTTTTGGTGAAGAAATTCTTCCCTATATCGACGATCTAGTTGTAATTTTTAAAGGTATTCTAAAGGAATATCTTTCGATATGTGCTTTTGATGGGAAGAAAATGGACACAGAGTCCGTAGTTGATTTTGTTGTTAATAGAATAGTGGTGATTATTAATGATCTTTTAGCAACTAAACCTGACCCGATCTTGGTTGATTATTTTACGGATGATTTAACTGCTCAAGAGTCTTTAAATGAAGAGAGGCAAGTTGCTTTAATATTGCAACAAATGAAGGAGATAATAACTGAAAAGGATGATTCAGATATTCAGGGGTTAGTTTCACGGCTTGAAGAAGAGCTAAATAAGGAAATAAAGAATTTTGCCGTGGTTAAAGCATTTTTAGCACATTTAAAAGGAATTGATCAACTTAATTTATTAGTAGATAAAATGTATAAAATTCTAAATTTATCAGAATATGCGGAGGCGAACTAATAGTTGGAACATTTAGAGAAAAGACAAAAAATAATGATTATGATCTCTATTATGGCGGCAATGTTTTTTGCGGCAGTAAATATGACCATAGTCGGGACTTCGTTACCGAAGATCATTGCTAATATTGGCGGAATGGATTATTTCGAGTGGGTTTTTACTATTTATATGTTAACTTCAACCGTCACGGCGATGCTAGTTGGCAAGCTGTCTGATATCTACGGACGAAAAATATTTATCCTGATAGGAATCGGTATCTTTATGGTTGGGGCTTTTCTAAGCGGTACTTCCAGCAGTATTTTTCACTTAATAACCTATCGCGGGATTCAAGGTCTTGGTGGAGGAATGATAATGTCATCTTCATTCACGACTATTGGTGATCTCTTTTCACCTAGAGAAAGAGGACGCTGGCAAGGTCTGTTAGGAGCAGTTTTCGGATTATCAAGCTTGTTCGGACCGACCCTAGGCGGTTATATAGTGGATAACTTTCATTGGCAATGGATCTTTTGGGTTTTCTTGCCGATTGGATTTTTTGCGTTTTACATGATTTTGCGGTTGTATCCTTCACATCAAGCTAAAGAGAAGGAGCCAATAGATTATCTGGGTTCAGTACTGTTAACCCTGATGATTATCACTTTGTTACTTTCTTTTTCCTGGGCTGGCAGCAAGTACGCTTGGTCATCAATAGAAATTATTGGCTTATTCTCAGCTACCGCAGTTCTGTTAGTTGCCTTTGTTATTACCGAGCTAAGAGTTAAAAGTCCGGTATTGCCCTTATTTTTGTTTAAGAACGGAGTATTTTCTGTTTCTAACATTGCCGGAATGCTCTATGGTATGGGAATGTTCGGAACAATAATGTATGTGCCCTTTTATGTTCAGGGTGTACAAGGACGATCGGCAACTACGTCAGGATTAATTGAAATGGTAATGACTATATCGATGGTTTCCTTAAGTATCATTACGGGCAATCTTATAACGAAGACGGGGAAATATAAGATATTTGCATTGCTTGGATTGGCAGTTATGGCTACCGGTCTGTTCCTAAATTCTACTTTAGCCACTGATACGGCAATATCACGATTAATATTCCAATTAATTATTGTCGGTTTTGGACTAGGACTTAGTATGCCTGTTTTTCAAGTTACCGTGCAAAATGCTGTTGAACATAAATATTTAGGAGTTGCTACTGCTGCGATGCAAGTGTTTAGGCAAATAGGGGGAACAATTGGCGTAGCAGTTATGGGGACTGTAATGGGGAATTTGATGTCCAATAAAATGGAGGAACTGGTTCCTAATGATTTTCCGGCTACAATTTCTAATTCGAACCTCCCAGTAGAGCAGTTGTTAAACCCCCAAATTTTAATGGACGCCAACAATTTAGCCTTGATTCGCAGTCAATTGCCTGCTGAGGCATCTGGATTTTTTGATCAATTGATCGAGATCTTAAAAGAGGCATTAAATTATTCACTTACAGGAGTATTTTTGTTTGGTGTGGGTATTGTGTTAGTAGCCTTTGTAGTAACTCTCTTTTTGAAGGAAATACCCTTAAGAACTAAGAATGAGTAGCTAATTGCTCTGGTATTAGAGAGGCAGATCTGCCTCTCTTTTTTTAAGAGGAGACACAGGGACGTTTCAACTGTCTTGTCGGATCGCCTTTTCAATTATTGCTTTCCCAACGCCAATAACTCTTTCTAATTGCCGAATGCTCGTTCCAGTATTGTGGTAAATCTCCCTAATCAATTTATTTCTTTCTTTTATCGGTATGTCGGTTAGTTTTTCGATATTATAATCTATGTTGATTGCTTTCATTAAATCAGTATCTGTACTTTTGTTTAGTTGCTTATACTCTAAACATTCGTCACTGTTTGGGGTATTCATATACTGTCTAAAATCCTCAAATGTCTTGAAATATCCCTTGATTAAATCTGCATCCACAGAGCTGTTTTCGTTTTGATAAGCTTGTAAATATTGTTTGTAACTGCTCCAAGAATAATCATTCGCTTCTTTAACAATTCCCGCTTTGACTGGGTTTTGATGAATATATCTTAAAACTGTTATCAAATAACCTTCACCCTCAACAGGTTCGCTCAGGTATCTGTTTTGGAACAAATGCCCCACTCTTCCATGTTTGTTGTTATGCCATGCAACATATCCGACAGTAATCCGTTTGATGCTGTTCCCAATATCTTCACCTTCTCTAATTAGAAGATGAACATGGTTATCCATCAGACAATAGCCATACATTTCAAAATTCCCTAGTTTTTTGGCATTAATTACTCTTTCAATAAATCGCTCTCTATCTTCGTCATCTAAGAAGATATCTCTTTTGTCGATTCCCCTTAACATAACATGATAGATACCGGTTGAACTTTTTTTCCTAGCATGTCTTACCATTATTATCACCCTATTTCAGAATAACAAAGACAGCCCTAAAAGACAAGCGAAACGTCCCTGAGTCTTTTGAGTCTCTTCCGCCCCTACGTCTCTTCCTGCTCCAGCGAACATTGTGGGGACTTTTTTATGTGCTTAAAAAAATTATTAATGCTATAATAATAGGTAAATTAAAATTACTTAGGGCAACTAGAAATGGAGTGAGCTATGTGTACGTGATGGTTGTGGGTCTGAATTATCGCACTGCTCCGGTAGAGTTAAGAGAAAAGCTGGTTTTCTCAGAAGAAACCTTAGGGATTGCTATAGAGAAGCTTAAGAAAACAAAAAGTGTTTTAGAGGCTGTTATTATTGGAACCTGCAACCGTACAGAGGTTTTTGCTGTTGTGGATCAAACTCATACAGGTGAACATTTTATTAAGCGCTTTCTTGCTGAATGGTTTAATATTCCAAAAGAAAATTTCATTCCTTATCTATACATTAAAAAAGAGGTTGAGGCTACTGAGCATCTCTTTAAGGTTGCAGCCGGACTAGATTCGATGATTCTAGGAGAAACGCAAATCTTGGGACAAACACGCCAATCCTTTTTAATTTCTCAGCAAAATGGGGGAACAGGTACGATTTTTAACACGTTGTTTAAGCAGGCAATAACCTTCGCCAAAAAAACCCATACAGAGCTAGGGATCGGGGAAAATGCGGTATCTGTAAGTTATGCTGCGGTTGAACTTCTTAAGAAAAGTTTTCCGAGCTTAAATAATCAAAAAGTCCTAATAATCGGAGCTGGAGAAACTGGTGAACTGGCAGCCATACATCTGCATTCTCAGGGTGTACAAAAGGTTATGGTTGTTAATAGAACCTTCTCTGCGGCTCAAGCATTGGCTGCTACCTTTCATGGAGTGGCCTATTCAATTGAGCAACTGCCCGAAGCACTAGTAGAGGCGGATATCGTGATCAGTTCTACAAGCTCAAAGGAAATAATCATTACACATGCCGATCTCCTAGAAATTAATAAGAATCGGCATAATCGACCATTATATATAATTGATATCGCCGTACCGCGGGACATTGACCCGGAAGTTAAGCAAATCGAGGATGTTTCCCTTTATGATATAGATGATTTGCAAGGGATAGTGGACGCTAATCTCAAAGAGCGAGAAAAACAGGCAGTTAAAGCCCATCAAAGAATAGATGATGAGGTATATAAGTTTTATCAGTGGGTGAATACTTTGGGAGTAATTCCTTTAATTACTGCCTTGAGAGAAAAAAGCTTAAAAATCCAAGAAGAAACAATGAAATCTATCGAGAATAAGCTTCCCAATTTGACTGAGAGGGAGCGCTCGATACTAAGAAAGCATACCAAAAGTATTGTAAATCAAATGGTAAAGGATCCAATCATGCGGCTGAAAGAGATGGCAACAGAACCTGATGCGGAATATATGATGAATTATTTTAGCCGGATTTTTGCTTTAGAAGTGGAACAAACCACTGCCGAAACCAGCAGGAGGAAAAAAAATGAAGCCCTATTATCCAATGATGGTTGATCTGCAGGATAGAGCCTGTATCGTGATTGGTGGCGGGGAGGTAGCCAAACGAAAAATCGCTTCGCTTCTCCAGGCTAATGCTGCAGTTACAATGCTCAGCCCTCAAGCTGTACCAGAGCTAGAAAAGCTTGTGGAGGAACGGAAAATAACTTGGAAGAAACGGGTATATACTGAGGGAGACCTGCAGGGGTATTTTTTAGTTGTAGTTGCTACAGATAATCGGCAAGTTAATGAGATGATCTATCAGGATGTAAATCATCAAATACAGCTGGTAAATGTTGTTGATTCTCCCGAACTATGCAGCTTTATAGTACCTGCCAGCTTTAATCGGGGGCACTTACAAATTGCGGTAGCAACCTTTGGTGCAAGTCCGGGACTGTCAAGGAGCATTAAAAAACAGCTCGAGCACCAGTTCGGTGAGGAATATGCCCGATATACCGACTTTTTAGCAGAAATGAGGAGTTGGATTTTTCAACAGAATGTCGAACCTAAGCTGCGCAGGCAGCTATTTGATTTATTAGTAACTGAAGATTATCAGCAAAGGGCAATGGACGGAGAAGTCGAAGCGATTAAGCAGGAAATAGTCAGGATGATTTCCAACTCTAGCCCCAAAATTCAAGTCAAAAATACATAATAGGTTAATACTTCGAAAGGAATAGGAACTGAAAGTGAAGAAAATTATCGTAGGGTCAAGAAAAAGTCTATTAGCACTTACACAAACAAAATGGGTTATCGACCAACTGCAAGCACTGAACCTTCCTTATGAGTATGAGATCAAGGAAATAGTAACCAAAGGGGATAAAATTCTTGATGTTACTTTAGCCAAGGTTGGCGGGAAAGGTTTATTTGTCAAAGAGCTTGAACAAGCTTTGTTAGAGGGTGAAGTGGATTTTGCGGTACATAGCATGAAAGATATGCCGGCAGAAATGCCAAAAGGATTAATTTTAGCAACTGTTCCGGAGCGAGAAGACCCGCGAGATTGTTTGGTTACCAAGAACGGTTTTACATTTAATTCACTGCCAATAGGAGCAAAAATCGGTACAAGCAGCCTACGAAGAGCAGCGCAACTCCTGGCAGTTAGAAATGATTTGGAAATTGAGTCGATAAGAGGGAATATTAATACCAGATTATCTAAGCTGGAGAATACAGACCTAGATGCCATTGTTCTAGCTGCAGCCGGGTTAAAACGCGTGGGTCTTGAAGAGAAAATTACGGAATATCTACACCCCGATCTTTGTTTGCCAGCTGTAGGACAGGGTGCTCTTGGAATTCAAGCTAGAGCAAACGATCCGGAAATATTGGAGATACTAAAGCAAATTGAACATCAACCGACAAGAATTCTTGTTTCTGCCGAAAGAGCTTTGCTTCATCGTTTGCAAGGCGGTTGTCAGGTTCCGATTGGGGCTTATGCCAGTTGGGCTGGCAACCAAGTACAGCTTGTAGGTCTTGTTGCTTCCTTAGATGGGAAAACAATCATCAAAGAAATTGCTCTTGCTGATCCAGCAGATGCAGAAGAGCTTGGAATACGGGTAGCTGAGCAGTTACTGGTCAAAGGCGCAGAAGAAATATTAGAGAACTTGAAAGGGGAATTGTCGTGAAGTCTGGAAAAGTTTTTTTAGTTGGAGCAGGTCCTGGAGATCCAAAGCTGATTACATTGAGGGGAATTGAGGCAATTCAGCAAGCGGATGTCCTTGTCTATGACCGTCTAGCTCATCCCGCACTCCTTAATTATGCTAAAAGTCACGTAGAAAAAATATATGTTGGGAAGCTGCCAAATGCTCATACATTACAGCAAGAGGAGATCAACCAGCTGCTAGTGGCGAAAGCTAAAGAAGGTAAGGTGGTAACTCGCCTAAAGGGCGGCGATCCGAATATTTTTGGCCGTGTCGGTGAAGAGGCTCTAGAATTGGCGGAAAACGATCTACTTTTTGAAATAGTTCCGGGAATTACCTCGGCGATAGCAGTCCCGGCCTATGCCGGTATTCCGGTAACTCACCGCGATTATACTTCATCACTGGCAATAGTAACCGGTCATGAGGATCCGACTAAAAATTCTTCAAACATTAATTGGGATAAAATTGCCACAGCAACAGGAACTATTATCTTTTTAATGGGGATCGCTAATCTGGAGATGATAACCAGCAAGCTAGTCGAAAATGGTCGAGCTAGCGATACTCCGGTTGCTCTAATCCGTTTAGGAACTAGAGTTGAGCAACAAACCGTAACCGGCGAATTAAATAATATCGTCCAGAAGGCAGCTGAAGCTAAAATAACTTCACCAGCGATAATTATCGTCGGCGAGGTAGTCAAACTCCGAGAAAAACTTCAATGGTTTGAGAAGAAGCCCTTGTTTGGCAATCGTGTTTTAGTAACCAGAGCTAGAAGTCAAGCCAGCGAGCTATCCTCCTTAATTCAAGAATTAGGTGGGGAGGCAATTGAATTTCCTGTGATAAAAATCGTTCCTCCTAGAGATGACAGAGAATATCGTCATGCGGTAGAACAATTAGAGAGCTTTGACTGGATTATTTTCACAAGTGTAAACGGTGTAAGCTCATTCTTTGCTAAGTTGAGAGAACTGCGGGTAGATATAAGGAAAATGCATAAGGCCAAAGTAGCAGCGATCGGTCCGAAGACCGCGGAATTGCTTGAAGAGAAAGGTTTAGTAGTTGAAGTGCTTCCTCAAGAATTTAGAGCAGAGGGTCTGTTAGATTCCTTAGAGGAACATTTGCAAAAAGGGCAAAAAGTTTTATTGCCAAGAGCGGATATTGCTAGAAAAATTCTTCCGGAAAAGCTGAAAGCAAAGGGCTTGGAAGTAGTAGAAATTGATGCATATGAAACGATAGTTGACGCAGAAAATAAAATAGAAATAATTGAAATGTTGAAAAATAAGGAGATTCATACAATCACCTTTACCAGTTCCTCAACAGTTGCTAACTTTGTTGAAGCGCTGGAAGGCGAGAATCTTGCCGAGCTGCTTCAAGACGTGAGTCTAGCTAGTATCGGGCCAATTACTACTGATACTGCTGCAAAACTTGGTCTAACTATGGATATTACAGCTAAAGAGTATACAATTTTGGGACTAATAGCTGCTATGACCGAGGCTAGGAGTTCTGAGGGAAAATGAATGAGATGATCTGATTCGACGAAGTAGAAATATTCAGTAAGGGGGTTACATGGATAATGAATTTACAATTTGATCGTCATCGGCGACTTAGGCAAAGTCCGGCAATGAGAAATTTAGTCAGAGAGAATAGATTGCAACTGGAAGATTTAATCTATCCGCTTTTTATTGTACAGGGAGAAGGGATCAAAAATGAGGTAACCTCGATGCCTAATGTTTACCAGCTTTCACTTGATAAACTGGAGCAGGAAATAACGGAAATCGTTAGCTTAGGTATTCAGGCAGTTATTCTTTTTGGAATCCCCCAAACAAAGGATGCAGTAGGTACACAAGCCTACCATGATGAGGGAATTGTTCAACAGGCGATCCGTCTGATTAAAAAAAAGGCACCAGAGCTTTTAGTCGTAGCCGATACCTGTCTTTGTGAATTTACCGATCATGGGCATTGCGGAATGATTCATCGGGAACAAGTCCTTAACGACCCTTCATTAGAGTTGTTAACTAGAACGGCTGTTTCCCAGGCAAGAGCCGGGGCGGATATAATTGCCCCTTCAAATATGATGGATGGCTTTGTTGCGGCGATTAGAGCCGGGTTGGATCAGGCGGGCTTTATGGAAGTACCGATTATGTCTTATGCTGTAAAGTATTCCTCAGCATTTTATGGTCCATTTAGAGACGCCGCCGAGTCGGCTCCTAAATTTGGCGATCGCAAGACTTACCAAATGGATCCGGCTAATAGCCGGGAGGCCTTGCGAGAGGCCTATTCCGATGCTCGCGAGGGGGCAGATATCTTAATGGTTAAACCGGCATTAGCTTATATGGATATTATTCTGCAATTAAAGCAGAGGTTTAATCAGCCTATTGCAGCCTATAATGTTAGTGGCGAATATGCTATGGTTAAGGCGGCAGCCCAAAACGGCTGGATCGACGAAAAGGCAGTCGTTCTGGAAATGCTGACAGGTCTGAAAAGAGCTGGGGCAGACATCATTATAACCTATTTTGCTAAAGATGTAGCTAAGTGGATTAAGGAGCCGATCTAGTATGATTGCCACTCAACTTGATACGTTAAATCAAGAGATACTTAATATTATTCAACAGGATTTTCCCTTAGTGGAGCGCCCCTTTAAGGCGATTGCCGAGCGGTTACAAATAACAGAGGCTGAGGTGCTCGATAGAATGAGGAGCTTAAAGGGTGAGGTTATCCGCCAGATATCAGCCATTTTTGACACAACAAGCCTTGGCTACAAATCAAGTTTGGTAGCTGCAAAAGTACAGCCCGAGCATCTTGCTCAAGCTGCCCGAATTATTAATCAGCATCCGGGAGTTTCCCATAATTACAAACGCAACCATGAATATAATCTGTGGTTTACAATCGCAATCCCACCAAACAGTCGGTTAGGGTTGGAGAAAACAGTTGATCTTTTGGGTAAGCTGGCAGAAGTGGATTCCTTGCTCTTGCTGCCAACCCTAAAACTATTTAAAATTGGTGTGCAATTTGATATGACAGGGAAAAAATCGGTGGCTAAAACGGCAACAAACAATAAAGTGAAAAAAAAGAAGACCAATCAAGAGCCCTTAACAGAGAAGGAGATCGAGTTAATCAGGGCATTGCAAAAAGACCTTCCGCTTGAACCAGAACCTTTTGTCGGATTGGCTCAAGAGTCTGGCGTAAGTGTCGAGGAACTGTTAGTGTATGCCAGAATTTTTATCGAACGTGGACAAATGCGGCGGTATGCAGCCGTATTATATCATCGTAAGGCAGGATTTACGGCAAATGGCATGGGGGTTTGGCAGGTAGAGAAGGAGAAACAAGAAGAAATTGGCTATCAGATGGCGAGTTTTCAAGCGGTTAGTCACTGTTACCTGCGTCCAACCTATCCGGAGTGGCCTTACAATATTTTTACAATGGTACATGGTCGAAGTAAGGAAGAGGTTGAGGATATTTTAGAGAAAATCTCCGCAGAAACAGGTATTTCTGAAAGATTCGTCTTATATTCGACAGAAGAATATAAAAAAGTCCGCGTCTCCTATTTTACTCTAGAAATAGAGGCGTGGGAGAATGAGAATAGTTGAAAGGGGATTAGGTCAGTGGGCTATCGGTATGACAAATCTATTAAAGAGTATTCAGAGGCTAAAGAGCTAATGCCGGGCGGCGTAAATAGCCCAGTTCGGGCTTTTAAGGCTGTTAACCGTAATCCGGTTTTTATGGATTACGGGAGAGGATCCAAGGTGTATGATATTGATGGTAACGAATATATAGATTATGTAGGGTCGTGGGGACCGTTAATTGTTGGTCACGCTCATCCGGAGGTTATTGCCTATGTCCAAGAGGTCTTGGAAAAGGGTACGAGTTTTGGAGCACCAACAATTTTAGAAACAGATCTGGCTAAACTGATGATTGAATTAGTTCCATCAATTGAGATGGTCAGAATGGTTAATTCCGGCACCGAAGCAACAATGAGTGCTATTCGTTTAGCCAGAGGCTATACCGGAAGAAGTAAAATATTAAAATTTGCCGGTAGCTATCATGGACATAGTGACAGTTTGTTGATAAAAGCCGGCTCAGGTGTGGCAACCCTTGGATTGCCAGATAGCCCTGGAGTGCCTGAGGGTATTGCTTCGCAAACCATTACAGTTCCTTATAACGATTTGGAGGGAGTTAAACTAGCTTTCGCAAAATACAGTCAAGATATTGCCACAATAATTGTTGAGCCGGTTGCCGGCAATATGGGAGTTGTTCCACCTAAAGAGGGTTTCTTGCAGGGTTTACGGCAAATAACCGAAGAATACGGAAGCTTATTAATATTTGATGAGGTAATGACCGGGTTTAGGGTAGGACGTCATTCCGCCCAAGGACTGTATGGAATAATACCGGACTTAACAACTTTAGGCAAAGTAATTGGTGGTGGTCTCCCAGTGGGTGCTTATGGTGGAAAAAGAGAAATCATGGAGAATATCGCACCGGTCGGCAGCATTTATCAAGCAGGAACGCTATCAGGCAATCCAGTAGCGATGGCCTCAGGAATTGCAACGATAAAATTACTGCAAAAACCGGGAGTTTATACCGAATTGGAGCGAAAATCTAAGCTCCTAGCTGATGGGCTGACTAAAAACGCTAGAGAACTGGGTATCCCCCATCATATTAATCGAGTTGGTGCAATGATCGGTTTCTTCTTTACTTCAGAAGATGTTTACAATTTTGACACAGCAAAAACAGCTAATCTAGCGCACTTCCAACACGTTCATGGATATATGCTGGATAACGGCGTTTATTTGCCACCATCCCAATTTGAAGGTTTCTTTATGTCAACCGCTCATTCTGATGAGGATATAGCTAAGACATTAGATATCCATTATTCAGCACTAAAACAACTCTAAAAGACAAGGGGACGTTTCCCTTGTCTTCTTTTTCTTTTTTTAAGACTGATTTCAAAGTCAAGACAAAGGGGCGCTTCTCCTGTCTTCTACAAGTAATCACTCTCCCCAGACAGCGAACCTGTCCCCTTAGCTGCCCACACCTGCCCACACCTTTCACGCCTGCCGTTCTTGCTCTTGTCCACAAAAGTTTAGCTTCTAAATCAATAAAAATGTCATAACGGGGACGAAGATGCAATATATTTTATCGAAGTAACCTTATTAGGGGGGAGGTAAAATTGTTGGATCAACCTTTTATGAATTTTGAGATTAATGAAAAAGTGAAGCATTTTAATCACGGGCAAAGCTTTCAGGAATTATCAAGCTTAGAGCTGGAACCAATCGTTAAGATCCATAAATCGGATAAGCAAATTAATATTTCTGGTCATTTAGTATTAAGTGGAGAATTTTTGAAGAAAGAGGATAATTGGGAAGAGCAGATTGAGGATGCTGATGGGATTCATTATGGTTCTTTTTTTGTCAGAGATGATGAAGTCGAAACCTTTCAGCACCAAATTCCAATATCTTTTGAGGTTCAGTTAGAAAGGGTTGCTGATCCTGCTCAGGTTTATGTGATGATTGAAAACTTTGATTATGTAGTTTTAGCCAATGAGGAAATGGAAGTTACAGCCAAAATCAGACTAATTGGCGTTCATCCCGAGCCAAGGCAGGAAAGAACAGTAAATTTTGCGGATCGGATTATGGACGAGACGGTATTCACAGATCAGCAGGACACCATTAGTAATGCAGATCTTAATCAAGTAGGTATTGATGAAACAGCAAATACCGCTGAATTTACCACTAGTCGATCAGATCAACGGCAACAGGAGATTTCGGAAGAAAAAGTGGTCGGTAACCAAGAGCTAAAAAGAATCGAGACAAATGTAGAAGAAGAGGAGCCGCAGGGGACTGCCGCAATTCCAGATCCGGAGCCATCAGAAGCTGTTTTAGCAACTGACGAACAGCAGACTTCTTCAATTGATTTACCGGGAAAAACCGATACTCCAAAAATGAAAATAGGTATCCAAAGTAAAAATTCAACTTCTTCTGAAAAGCCATCGAGTATGAGCAATCCGCTATTTTCACTATATAAAAAAGAACAAGGCAAGGCTCAATTGTCAGCTGAAGAGACTGATAATCTAATTGAACAGCGTGATGATTCAGTTGAAACAGCATCACGAAAAGAGAAAGAGATTTCTAAGAGTCAAGAAAAGCCAGAAAAAACAGTTGAAGCAGTTAAAGAAATACCCAATGAAGAGAAACCTGAAGCGATCGAAAAAGCAATTGAGTCAGCAAAAGATCAGCCAAAAGGAGAAGTTGCTTCTGAGGAAGAAACAATAGAGGTTACGAATGAGGGAACTAAGGAACAGCAAAACAGGAAAAAAACTAGTGATTCTAAGAATATGCTATTTAGTCTATTACAAGGGAATGAAGAAAAGAAATACAAGCTAAAAATCTACTTAGTACAAAAAGAAGATACCTTAGATCTAGTAGCTGAGAGATATAGCTTAAAACGTGAGGAAATTTTAAGACATAATTCTCTAGCATCCCATCAGCTTGAAGAGGGACAGCTGCTATATCTTCCACGGGAAAGGTAAAAAATGATCAGCCTAATTAATAATCCAGACCTCGTTGATGTAATTAGACGCTATGAGATCCGAGTAGCTAGCATAGACTCCTATCCCTTATTTCATTTATTAAAAACTGATCGTGGAACTAAGGTTTTAACTGTCTGGAATGACTTGGAAACTTTAAAGAATTCTTATCGCTTTAAAGAATCATTGGCAAAATCCGGCTTTAGGAAAATTAATCGCTTTATAAAAACTAAAGATTATGCCCCATATGTAGAAAACCAAGGAATCGGCTATTCGTTGACTGATTTAGTTAATGGAATGACTCCTACGGCGACAAGAAGTCAAGATATAGATCTAATTGGTTCGACATTGGCAGAGTTTCATACAGCGTTAGAAAACAGCCAGCCCGACCAGCCCTTTGAACTATGGTCGCGTCATTTTAATCAGGGACTTGAACATTTAAAAAAAGTCGAAAAGGAACTTAATGAAAAAACTAATAAACAACCGCTTGACATCAAGCTTCTCAAGGATATGCCTAAGCATCTGGAGCAGGTTAAGCAGAGCATTCTGATGGCTAAAAAGGTCGAAAAAAACGCCTTTAAAAATGGCTTAAATGTTAAGTGGTGTCATGGTAATCCACAAATCAGCTCCTTTCGAGTTGATGAATATGGAGAAGGTTGGTTGATTGATTTAACCGTTCCGGTCGTTGATGTTCCGGCATATGACCTTGCTAAATTGATAATCCGGATTTACAAAAAAAGCGGATATAATCATCAGCTGATGCAAGGCTTATTAGAAAATTATCAAAAAGCTAAGCAATTAACGATTGAAGATAAGCTATGGTTATTGACCTATATAGCCTATCCCCATGATATTTGGAAGTTTATTTATGTCTATTACCGTGTAAAAATTCCCCAACCAGAAGAGATAAATGAGCAATATACGGGACTGATTGAGCAGCAAATTAATTTAGGAAGCTTATATCAATTTTTATTTACCTATTTTGCACTATGAAGCCAGAGAAAGTTCAATTCCAATAGGGAGTAATAATAAAATCAGATGGAGTCGCCCCTCCATCTGATACCCGTTTTCCAGCAAGGAAGCAATAACGACGAAGAGGGAATATATTTTTAAGGAGGTGATACGATATGTCCGTTATGGGACCCTTTATTTATCATGGAATTAATCCTTATGTATTAAGCGAATATGATTGGGAACTAAGGAAGGCGACGAGGATCAGGTCAGTAATTAGAGTTGAGACAGAGAGCGGGATATTTGCTTTAAAGCGGACTAATATCAGTATGGCGCAAGCCAATAGAATGAGTAGAGTTCTAAAATATTTAGTAGCTAGTCAGTTTCCTATTGCCAATCTACTGACTAACAAATTTGGTGAGGAATTTATCCCGGTAAAAAAGGGGCTGATTTATGTTACTAGGTGGATTCCTGGTAAACCGATTAAACTAAACTTCAATCCCCACCTAATGTTGATTGTTTCTCAAATGGCACAATTGCATAAATTAGGGTTTTCTTTTGCGGAAGCTGCTGATAATTTTCCACCCAGCAACGTGCTACAGCTAAAAAGCTCTTGGAGCAACAAGCTGGAGTGGCTTAAAGATTACCAACGGACTTTAAAGAAAAAATTCTCGATAACTACCTTTGAAAGTATCTACTTAAGTTACCTCCCCGATATTATCAAGTGGGCAGAAGAAGCTCTTGAACGTTTGAATCAATGGGTAATCCAGTACGATTCTAGCTTAGCAATGAGAAAAACAATTACCCACGGGAAGCTACATCATCGCAATACGCTAATATCTCCAGAAGGTAAAATGTGTTTATTGGATTTTGAACACGTGGCACTAGATACGCCTATTAGAGATTTAGCCTATTTTATTCGCCTGTATATCTTAAACAAAGAGCATCAAATGTGGGCAAAGGATTGGCTTTCTGAATATCAAAAAAGAGTACCTTTAGAAATAAAGGAGCAAAAATATTTAGCTATAAATTTGCTCTTCCCCGAGCGGCTTATTAATTTGGCACAGCGGTATGAAACTGTTCCAAAAGCCGGTATTGATGACGATTATCTAAAGAAGCTGCAAATCCGCCTTGGGCAGATGAAGGAATTGTTCTGGTTCGTTGATCAATACTCTTGGCTAAAAAATTAACACCAAAAAGCTAAAAAATTTCTAACATAAAGGCAATATATGTCAAAAAAAGCGCGAATAATAAAAATATATCGAACGGATTTGGTAAAAAAAGCGTTCGGACAAACTGAATAATTATAATTGGAAATAGCAGGGTTTTAAAGGCGGTTCTGACCTGGGTTAACCAGTTTTTCATGAGCATCACGTTCCTTCCCCTAACATATTAATCACAGGCCTTCTAAATCGGGCTACTATATAGATTATGAAAAATAAAAATAATGTTGACTATCCCTTGACAAAAAAAAACAGGATTAATATAATAGCCTTTAACAATGGAAGTGGATCTAGGGTTCCATTTTACAATTTATTGTAAAAGCTTGGTCCGAGCGATCCTAAGCTATAGCTACACCGTGAGGATAAAAGACTCAGCGGCAAGTTCCGATGTATAACTTGCTGGCAATGAGTCTTTTTTGTATTACCAGGGTGAAGCGCCACATTCACTTCGAGTGAAAAAATAGAAAATTAATAAAGGGGGCACTCTTCGAGCACAACGATCTTTTTCCAGCATGTTGCTTTTCGGCGTAGTAGAAAAAAATTATTAGGAGGAGATTATAATGTTAAAGGGGGAACTAGTCCAATTAAAAGCTCCTGATCGCAGCGCCCTGCCGGCTTATGTTGAATGGCTGAACGATCAAGAGACCAGAGGGTATTTAGCCATTGAATCAACTTATCCGCTGACTATGGCTGAAGAGACAAACTGGTATGAGTCCATGCTCCACAAGGAGAACGACAAAGCTTTTGCAATTCACACTCTGGCTGACGATGTTCTAATTGGCAATGTTGGTTTTCACAACATTAGTTGGAAAAACCAAGCGGCAACAGTCGGCATATTTATCGGCAACAAGAACTATTGGGGGAAGGGTTATGGAACGGAGGCCATGCGTTTAGCCTTATACATAGCTTTTCAAGAGCTTAATCTAAGGCGCGTGGAACTTGGTGTTTTTGCCTTTAATTCTCGTGCCGCAAGGAGTTATGAGAAGCTTGGCTTTGTTGTGGAAGGTCGAAAGCGGCAATGGGTCTATCGCGATGGCATTTTTCATGACGTAATTGAGATGTCCATGTTAAAAGAAGAGTACCTAGAGCGATATTTAAAGGAGGATGAAAAACGATGGCAGGAGCTTTAAGAGGAGAAAGAGTCAGCTTAGAAACCGTAGATATTGACAAAATCGACTTAGTTAATCAATGGTTTAATGATCCGTTAATTACTAAAAACCTAAACGTTGGCGTCCTGCCGATGTCGAAGGATAAAACCAGAGATTTTTTGGTTAGGGCACAAACACCGACAGCAACGGATCGGGTTTTTTCCATTAATGCTTTAGACCTGCCGGAAGGTGAAGAAGCCTATATTGGTCACATCGCCTTACATCGGATCAGATCAATTGATCGAACTGCAGAACTGGGGATCGTTATTGGCATGAGGCAGCACTTAAACAAAGGTTATGGAACAGAAGCCATAAAAATTTTGCTTGATTTTGCTTTTCGGGAAATGAACCTCAACCGCGTCTCGCTTACCTATAAGGATTTTAACTTACGGGGACAAAAAGCCTATCAGAAGGCTGGCTTTCAAGAGGAGGGGCGCTTGAGGGAACAGGTATATAATAATGGAAGGTATTGGGATATGGTGATTATGGGTATACTAAAGAAAGAGTACTTGGCTGAAAAGATCACCTGAGAAACAGCAGAAGTTTAATTTTCAAGCAGGAGTAATATAAGCCAACACGCTCCGTAGCGTGCGGCTTTTCTTTCAATGAATGCGAAACGTGGAAAAGCCGCTCGCAAAAGTCGCACCATGGGCACAACGGTCTTTTTCGAACATGAAGTATATCGAGGTAGTACTCAGAGAAATGGTCGCTGCTTATGGCTTATATTACTCCATTGAAGTAAAAGAAGTTACCTATTTTTAACGTTTTATTTGACAAGATCCACAAAACTTTTTACAATAGAGCTATAGTTGATTTCTACGTTTTGTAAATCACCGACGATTCCATGATCTAAATTTTAAATACAATGCTAGGGAAGAGTAGGGAAGAGCCCCTTTAGAGAGGAAAATCGTTAGCTGGAAGATTTTCTAGGTGTGCTAATTTGCCGAAGGTCGCCCTGAAGTAGTCTATTTGATGCGAAATATCGAGTAGAATAGACCGGATTTCTATCCGTTATAATTAAGAGAGCATAACTTTTTTTGACGTTATGAATAAAGGTGGTACCGCGAAGCACTTCGTCCTTTTGGATCGAGATGCTTTTTTTGCTTATTTTGAAAGAAGAATAGGAGGAATAATGATGGAAAAGCTTGAACAACAAATACCAACAACCTACGATCCGAAAATTATTGAAAAAAAATGGCACGATTATTGGCTGGAAAAAGGTTTTTTTCAGGCGGGAAAGGATTTAGAAAAAGAACCTTTTTCGATAGTAATTCCCCCGCCTAACGTCACAGGAAACCTGCATATCGGTCATGCTTTTGATTTTACCTTGCAGGATATTCTAATTCGCCTCAAGAGAATGCAAGGCTACGATGCTCTATGGCTCCCGGGTACAGATCACGCCGGAATCGCTACTCAAGCCAAGGTAGAGGGGAAACTGCGTGAAGAAGGCGTATCCAGGTATGACTTAGGAAGAGAAAAGTTCTTAGAGAAGTCTTGGGAATGGAAAATTAAGTATGCTAATACCATTCATGAGCAATGGGCGAAGCTGGGGCTATCCTTGGATTATTCTAGAGAACGATTTACTTTAGATGAAGGTCTGTCGCAAGCAGTTCGTCAGGTCTTTGTAAGCTTATATGAAAAGGGGCTTATCTACCGGGGAGAGTATATTATTAACTGGGATCCGGAGGCTCGGACTGCTTTGTCAGATATTGAGGTGGAGTATAAGGAAATTACGGGAGCTTTATATCATATGCGCTATCCCTTGAAAGACGGGACTGGTCATATTGTTGTTGCGACTACAAGACCGGAGACCATGCTTGGCGATACAGCGGTAGCTGTTCATCCTAAGGATGAGCGTTATCAACACCTGATTGGCAAGACAGTAATTTTGCCGATTGTTGGCAGGGAAATCCCAATTATTGCCGATGAGTATGTAGATAGGGAGTTTGGCAGTGGGGCGGTAAAAATAACGCCTGCCCATGATCCTAACGATTTTGAAATAGGCGTTCGCCATAACCTGCCTAGAGTTCTAGTAATGGACGAGGCTGGGCAGATGAATGATCAAGCAGGAATTTATCAAGGTCTAGATCGTTTTGACTGTCGTAAGCAAATAATAAAGGATTTGCAAGAGCAGAATGTTCTATTTAATATTGAGGAGCACATCCACTCCGTTGGCCATAGCCAAAGAACAGACGCCGTAGTAGAGCCCTATTTATCGACTCAATGGTTTGTAAAAATGAAGCCGCTTGCCGAAAAAGCGATTAATCAGCAAAAAAGTGGCAATGGAGTAAACTTTGTCCCGGAGCGGTTTGAAAGGACCTATCTCAACTGGATTGAAAATATTCGTGACTGGTGTATCTCCAGACAGCTTTGGTGGGGTCATCGAATTCCTGCTTGGTATTGTCAGGAATGCGGAGAAACAATTGTTCAAATGCAGGCGCCAGATTCTTGCAGCGCTTGTGGACATCAGCATTTACAGCAGGATGAGGATGTCTTAGATACTTGGTTTAGTTCAGGTCTTTGGCCTTTTTCCACAATGGGCTGGCCGGAGCAGACAGCTGATTTGCAAAGGTACTATCCGACGGATGTCTTGATTACCGGCTATGACATCATCTTTTTCTGGGTAGCAAGAATGATTTTTACCGCTTTGGAGTTTACCGAAAAAAATCCGTTTAAGGATGTCTATATCCATGGTCTTATTCGGGATGGTGAAGGCAGAAAAATGTCTAAGTCCTTAGGTAATGGAATAGATCCTCTTGAAGTAATTGAACAATACGGTGCAGATGCTTTGCGTTTTATGATCTCAACTGGTGGTACTCCGGGGCAGGATATGCGTTTTCGCTTTGAACGAGTAGAGGCGGCGAGAAACTTTGCCAACAAGATCTGGAACGCCTCACGCTTTACGATAATGAACCTTGCGGACTTCCAAGCTAGCGATCTTGATTTGTCAGGTGAATTAAGTACAGCTGATAAGTGGATATTACACAGTTTCAATGCCGCCGTTAAGGAAATTACCCATTTATTTGCACAATACGACTTTGGCGAAGCCGGAAGGCAGCTTAATCATTTTGTCTGGGATGAGTTCTGTGACTGGTATATTGAACTCGCAAAGCTTTCTTTATACGGTGATGATAAAAAATCCAAAAAAACTACGCAATCTGTGTTAACATATGTATTAGACCGCACTTTGCGCTTGCTCCATCCTTTCATGCCTTTTATTACCGAGGAAATATGGCAGCATTTGCCGCATGAAGGAGAAAGCATAACTTTAGCCAGCTGGCCGGAATACAGTGAAGACTTCGATAATCCACAGGCTGCAAAAGATATGGTCTTATTAATGGAAGTGATTCGAGCAATCAGGAACATTAGAGCTGAAGTAAATGTTCCCCTAAGCAAAAAAATCCAAATTCTTATCAAGCCGGGTGATACACTGACAGCAGATATCCTCCAGAAGGAAAAAGGCTATATTAGTCGATTCTGTAATCCGGAAAGCTTAGAGATTTCTACTGAATTAAGCGCTCCTGATAAGGCGATGTCTGCGGTAGTTACCGGAGTAGAAATCTATCTGCCCTTGGCTGGATTAATTGATCTTCAACAGGAAATAGACCGTCTAAATAAGGAAATGGAAAATCTAAATTTTGAGGTTGACCGTTTACAAAAAAAATTAGCGAATAAAGGTTTTGTTGACAAAGCTCCTGAGGCTGTGATTGAGGCAGAAAGGGCTAAGGAGAAGGATTATCTAGAAAAAAGAGCTAAGGTTCAGGCAAGAATCAACGAATTAAAGTAAATAAGCTAAGATGCATATTCCGACTACTTTTGCGGGACCCGGAGTGCTTCTAAAACTAGGGCGTACATTGAGTATGTCTTAGTGTACATATCTAACTAATCGCTTCATATTATATTGAAGAGTGGTGGAAGAACTAGTGGATAGAAACTTAGTTACAACAAAAGAAGAAGCAATTGCTTGGATTCATCAGCTTCAAACCTTGGGGATTAAACCCGGATTAAAAAGAATGGAATGGTTGATGGAACGATTAGGGCACCCTGAAAGAAGATTAAAATTCGTTCATGTTGCCGGAACTAATGGTAAGGGGTCGACTGTCAGCTTTATAAGTCAGGTCTTGATTAAGGCTGGTTATCAGGTAGGAACATTTACCTCACCCTATTTAATCGACTTCACTAACCGGATTCAAATAAACGGTGAAGATATCTCGGAAGAGGCACTCGTAGAAATGCTGAATAAAATAATACCAGTAGCTGAAGAATTAGCGGCAACTGAATGGGGCTCGCCAACGGAATTTGAGATCATAACAGCCTTAAGCTTATTATACTATGCTGTTATTGCCCTTCCTGACGTAGTTATTTGGGAAACTGGGCTTGGCGGCAGGTTGGATTCCACAAATATTGTTATTCCGCTGGTCTCGGTAATCACTAATATCGGCTATGATCACATGGATTTATTGGGGCAGGAAATTAGAGAGATTGCTCGAGAGAAGGCCGGAATCATCAAAGCAGGCGTCCCAGTCGTTTCCACTATCGAAAACAGTACAGCCTTAGCGGTAATTAAAGAAACAGCTAAAGCAAATAATTCAGCTTTATATCAATTGAATGAACAATTTGTTGCTAACGCCCATAAAATAGATGGTAATGGCAGTACGTTTAGTTTTAAAGATCCCTTTTTAACAATGCCGGAGATTAATATTCGACTTTTAGGTCCGCATCAGATCAAAAACTCAGCTGCCGCTTTGATGACTTTAGAGGTCTTACGGCAATTCTACGCTTTTGCTATTCCAGAGGAAGCTGTATATGAAGGAATGTTTGGCACTTTTTGGCCCGGTCGCCTAGAGATAGTAGCTGAGAAACCAGCGATTATTATCGATGGTGCACATAACCCGGAAGGTGCGGCAAGCTTAAAAGAAGCTATCTCCTTATTTAAATATAATCGTTTAATAATGGTGACAGGAATTCTAGGTGACAAGGCTATTGCCGAATTTTACCGGATAATATCACCGATTCCGGATATTTTACTTGTAACTGAGCCTGACTATCCTCGGGCTGCAAAAACCGAAACAGTGGTCGAAGTGCTGCGTTCAATTGACGAAAAAAGGAAAGTAATGGTTATAAAGGATTGGCAAGAGGCAGTAAATGTGGCAGTTAGTATGGCGAATTCTGATGATTTAGTAGTCATTACTGGTTCTCTATATTTAATTTCTGATGTTAGACGCCATTTACTGGCAACTAAAAAAGAGGGTTTGGCATATTAACTAAAATGACTTAAAGGTTGGTGAATAGGTTGAATACTGCTCAGCATGTTCATTTTATAGGAATTGGTGGTTATGGAATGAGCGCAATTGCCCGAGTTATGCTTGATTTAGGGTATGTTGTCAGCGGCTCGGATGTTGCAAGGAAGGATTTAACAGACAATTTGCTTGCTAGAGGGGCGAATGTTTTTATTGGTCATTCGGAAAAAAATATTGCCGGGGCCGAATTGGTGGTTTATTCCTCTGATATACCCAAAAACAATGTCGAATTGCAGGCCGCTGCCCAGCAAAGCATCCCATTGATTCACAGATCAGAAATGCTGGCAAGACTCCTAAATGAGAAAAAGGGCATTACGATAGCCGGCGCTCACGGGAAAACTACCACCTCCTCAATGATTGCACTAGTAATGGAGCAGAACAATCTCGATCCCACATTTATTATCGGTGGAGAAGTTTTGAATATTGGCAGTAATGCTAAAGCAGGACAGAGCGACTTTGTTGTTGCCGAGGCAGACGAAAGTGACGGAAGCTTTTTACAATATTATCCCTATATCGGAATAGTAACTAATATTGAGGCCGACCATTTAGAGAATTATGATGGAGATTTTGAAAATCTGAAGCTGGCTTACCGCCAGTATCTTAATCAAATAAGACCTGAGGGATTTTCGGTCATCAACCATGATGACCCGAACTTGCAGGAAATGCTTCCCGACTTAAATGGCCAAATAATAACCTTTGGCTTTAGCGAGTTGGCAGATATTCATGCGAAGGATTTACAATTTATTAACCGTTCGGTTGCTTTTACAGTAGTTTATCATGGGGAGACATTGGGTCAGGCAGCATTAGGAGTACCCGGCAAACATAATGTTTTGAACGCCTTAGTAACAATCGTTGTTAGTCTGGAGTTGGGGATACCCTTTGCAGGGATTGTGGATTCCCTCAAGCAATTTACTGGCGCCAAACGTCGATTCCAAGTAATTGGCGAATATAATAACATGATCGTCATTGACGACTATGCTCATCATCCAACGGAGATCCAAGCAACAATAACTGCCGCCAAAGCTACAGAAAAGCGAATTGTAGCGGTCTTTCAACCACAAAGATATACAAGAACCTTTTTCCTGTTGGATGCTTTTAGTCGAGCGTTTTCTGAAGCCGATGAGGTTTTGATTACCAATATTTATTCCCCGGCAGGAGACAGCATCATCGAAGGAATAAGTGCTCAAAAGCTTGTCGACTTAATCAGGGAAAACAGTAATTCTAACGTCAGACTTTTACCTACAAAAGAAGATGTATATGAATATCTGCTGGAAACAGCTAGACCAAACGATTTAATTCTCACAATGGGGGCAGGAGACATCTACAAGGTTGCCTATAGGCTGGCTGATCAGTGGCTGCTTAGTGCCTTGAATAGAACCACAAAGTAAGTAACGGTAAAAAAGACAACAACAGCGTTGTCTTTTTTGTTAAAATGTTTCAGGAGGATAGTTTAAAGGAGCACCCTTCGAGCACAACGATCATTTTCCAACGAAGTAGTGTTTCGACGTAGCAGGAATAAAGTTTAAAGGAGAGGCCATCATGAATCTATTATTTTGGGTATTATACATAATACTAGCTTTGTTTATTGGCTCTTTACTTAATGTAGTAGCTATTCGCATAGCTAGTGGGCAGTCAATCGTATTTCCTGCTTCCTTTTGCATAAACTGTAAAATCTCTACCATTTATCTTATCAGCGAGCTGCTGACCTTATCTACCTTTTTGTTGATACCTTATTATTTTAGATTTTCCATGGAGTTGGTTATCGCCTATCCGTTCGCGATGGTGATGATAGTTGTAGCATTAAGTGATTTACAATATAAGATTATCCCGAACGTTATAACTTATCCAGCGATTATCCTTTTTTTTCTATTGCGAATCTTTATCCACGAATACCCGCTATATATTTATCTGCTTGCCGCCTTTGTAGTTAGCGTTTTTTTGTTTATCCTAGCGATCTTAAGCCGAGGTGGAGTGGGCGGCGGCGATATTAAGCTGTTTTTCCTCATTGGCCTGGTCTTAGGATGGCAAAATACGCTTTTAGCTTTGTTTCTTTCTGCCACACTGGGAGCTGTAAGCGGCGGTATATTAATGCTCTTGAGGGTGGTTAAGGCTAAGCAGCTGATCCCTTATGGACCATTTATTTTCATCGGCAGTTTTATTGCCTATTTTTGGGGCAATGAGCTGGTTAAGTGGTATCTTAGCTTCTTTTAACTCTGAAGCTCCACAGATTTGGGCACATAAATAAGACAAGAGAAACGTCCCCCTTGTCTTCATGTTCAGCAGATCTTCATTTAAACGATATTACTAATATCTTTATTATCGAATATATCCTTCAAAACGTGTAGAAATACTTTTACGACCTCGGGATGAAATTGCGTTCCTGAGCTTTTTAGCAGTTCTTCCTTGGCTTTTTCTAATGGCAAAGCCCTACGGTACGAACGGTCGGAGATCATTGCTTCGAAAGCATCGGCAACCGGAATTATTGCAAGGTGTAAAGGCAGATTTTTCAACCCAGTCGGATAGCCTGTTCCGTCAATTCTCTCGTGATGATAATAAACATAAGGGATCAGGGATTCAAAAGATTTGCCGGCCTTTTCCAAAATCTTTTTACCGTACTCAGGATGTTTTTTCATCTCTTCCCATTCTTTCTCCGACAATTTATCTCTCTTTTTTAGAATACTATCAGGAATTCCTACTTTTCCAATATCATGAACAATGGCAGCTGTTTCAATCTCTTTTATTTTATGTTCATTTAATCCTAACTCTCTGGCAATAATTCCGGCAAAACTGGAAACGTTAGCTGAATGTAGTGCTGTATAGCTGTCTTTGGCATCAATTACAGTAGCAATTAAAGACAAGAAGTTTTGGAAGTTATTCTTAATATCCTCCTCCCGCTTTTTTTGTTCAGTTATATTCATTGCCGTGAAAACAAACAATGGTTCATCTTGGATATTTTCTAAATAGGATAAACTAGCGTAAATTGGTATCAAATCACCGAAGGCATTCTTGATTGTTAATTCAGAATACTTGATACTATCCTTCTTTAGATCTTTTAAGTTCTCTTTTAGTATTTGATAATCCTCTTCGATCAGCAAATCCTTTAAACAAACACTAGAGGGCTTGTCATTTTTTGTACTTCCGAACAATTTATAACCCGCATTATTGACGTAAATCAATTTGTTATCTTTATCAAAAACCCCAACTATGTCCCCGATTGTGGATAATATCTTCGAATGATAATTGCGCCAAACTTTTTCCTTTTTATTGATGTAATACAAATGGGCTAGAACAATAATAAGAAGATAAGTAAGTAATAAAAAAATTAGTCCGATAAAACGAAAGTTCTTAATATGAGCGAAAACCCTGTCTGCCTGCATATCAATTCCTAATAGGGCAACTGTCTGACCGGCTTGATTTTTGATTGGAGCGTAAGCGGATAGCCAATTTCCCCATTGGTCTGTATCTATCTGTTTTTCTGCCAGCGCCTTTCCGTCATTAATCACAGAAAACATCATAGGCGTGCCAAAGTAGATATCACCGAGAAGATTTCCTTCGTCTCCCGGTTCGATATTAACGTCTACACCGAAAAGAAGATTTTCTTCCTGCAGATACATGGTGTAAACTTCACTGATTTCGGGAGACTGGTTTTTTATTTCTTCAAGCTTTTTTAGAATACTCCGGTATAACTGATCTTCTACATCGTATGTACGCTTCTGTAGTTGCTGGTGCAGGTCGCCATCAATCCCTAAAGCTGAATATTTTACGATATGCAGCATATCCTCTCGATCACTATTAAAACTAAGTTCACCTATTTTTACTAATGCAAAATAACCGAGTACGATTGTAAAAATAAAGATTATCCCTAGTGCTTTAATTAGCCGAACCTTTATTTTTTTAAGTTGCATTTCAATTGGGTCTTGGATAGAATTGCTGATTATTTTCAGATAGATAATCCACGTAACGATTAAGATAATGCTCCATTCGATAAAATGTTTTACTAGGTGAATCATCTCTATAAAAGAGGAATCCTGATATAAATAGACTAAGATATCTGTTAATAATATAAAGGCAAGAAACAAAACTAGCATTTTTTTTCTGAACAAATTCATTTTTCTGGCTAATTCCAGAAGAATGACGTAGCTAATGATATGTAGAATACTGTCAGCCAGGTGGAATAGATGACTTTCCGGGAAAGTGTCAGTTATCAGCTCAATCCAAACGGCAAAGCCGGAAACAAATAAAAAAGAGATATAAAGCTTAAAGTTGTTCCTGACCGCGTTATTGCTTTGCTTGGAAAATAAATAAATAAGTACCCCCATACCAATAATAACAAAACCAATAATAAGCAATAAGTAGTCTAGATAATATAAGTACGGCTTATCATAAAAATTAGTCATGTAGTCTACCTCCGAGGTTCTATCTATAGGAAGCCTTTGTCGTATGCTATATATTATATCAAATCTTTGAAATATTTCGACAAAATTTTATAATTTTCTACCTTTTTCGACAATGAGTTCAAAACTAAGATTTTTTTAAAAAAAAAATAATTTATGTTCTATTTTCCGCAGCAAGCAATATATATGGACTATAAAAGATGGGACAAGGAGTTGAAGTGAAATGGACATGGATAAACCGAAGATTAATATGCGAGCTTGGGAGCCTATCGAAAAAAGAAAAGGACAAGCTAATAAGCCAAGTATTTCAGATAAAAATAAGAACACTGCCAAGCAACCGATTATTTTTAAAGAATTTCGATCAGACCCCATCGGTGTTTATTTGGATGAGTTGGAAAACAAAAAAAAT
>Ga0209346_1000586_pt1 | contig 29184 bp, 26 predicted proteins | sample AutmiccommunBRH9_FD_187381 | JGI IMG/M metagenome (GOLD analysis project Ga0209346, IMG submission 187381) | Deep subsurface microbial communities from Mt. Terri, Switzerland - Autotrophic microbial communities BRH/9 (SPAdes) (version 2) | ecosystem: Environmental > Aquatic > Deep subsurface >...
GCGCCCGAGTCGCCCAACGCGTCCTCGCGCTCACCGCCGCGATCTGGCACAACGACAACCTCGGCCTGTCCATCCGACGCTCACTGACCGCCTACGACCACTGACCCCTTGGAATCATTCATCTAGTCCCGAGTTCCGGCAGTACCTCGCGAAGGCAGCAGAATTCCTGCCGGGCAGTATCCTGGTTGAGGGAGTCAACGATGACCGCAGAGACCAGCCAAACGCTCATTTCGTCAGTCCAGCGCGCCTTGAAGATCGTCGACATCGTGGCCAACGCCACCAGACCACTGCCCGTCAAGGCAATCGCCCCACTCGCGGAACTGAGCCTCGGAACCACCTACAACATCACCCGCACGCTCGTGCACGAGGGATACCTCGCCAGCGAGCCCGACGGGCTCGTTCTCGGCGTGAGGTTCCCCGGCCTACGCTACGGTGACGACGAAGCTGTCTTGCTGGCCAGGGGTCGTCAGACCCTCCGCGACGTGACCGACGAACTCGGCGCGACCGCGTACCTGTCGCGTTTCGATGACGGCGAGGTGCGGATACTAGATATCGTCGACGCCGCGGCATGCCCGCGCGTGGATCTCTGGGTCGGGATCGCGGACAGCGCACACGCAACGGCACTCGGCAAGCAAATCTTGGCCGAGCTTCACCCGGAGCAACGTTTGGACTATCTGTCCAGGCATCCACCGGAGGGGCTCACCCCGCACACCATCAGCGACCGCCGCACGCTACTGCGCCAGCTGAAATACTCGGGGGAAGCAGCGGTCGATCGGCAGGAATACGCCATTGGTTACGCCTGCGTCGCGGTGGGGATACGCGCGCCCGGTGTGATCGGCTCCCTGGCGATTTCGTTGCCGAGCGGCAGGGCCGACATCAACCTAGACAAGACGATACACACTCTTCACGCGTACGCGGCCCGGCTCTCGCTGCAACTGGGCACGGCCAGATTCGGGCAGTTCACCATCTGAAATGTTGCCTCTGCCGCCGACGACTACATCTCGATAGCGTCGGATCACGGAGTGCGACACTGTCGTCGTTCCCGTTTGAGGAGAAGCAATGACGCTATCCACCACACCGGAACTCACCGAGGAGAGTCGGCGGAGCCTGTTGAACACCATGGTGTTGATCAGAACTTACGAAGAGGCGATTCGGCGTGAGTACTACGCCGACAAGATGCCCGCCTTCGATATCGGGGCAGGACTAGTGCCGGGCGAGATGCACCTCTCGGCTGGCCAGGAGCCCGTGGCCGCGGGCATCTGTGCCCATTTGACAGCGGACGACGCGCTGACGGCCACTCACCGTCCGCACCACGTGGCCATCGCGAAGGGTGTCGCACTGCGTCCGATGACGGCCGAGATCTTCGGCCGTGAAGATGGGTTCGGCCACGGCCGTGGTGGACACATGCACCTTTTCGACCCGAGCAACCACTTTTCCTGTTCCGGAATCATCGCCGAGGGGCTGCCACCGGCGCTGGGCCAGGCGTTCGCATTCAAACGCCAGGGCAACAACCGAGTGGTCGTGGCCGTCACGGGTGAAGGAGCGGCCAACCAGGGGGCCTTTCACGAATCGCTCAATCTTGCCGCCCTGTGGAAATTGCCAGTGATCTTCGTGGTCGAAGACAACGACTGGGGCATCTCGGTTCCCCGCTCCGAATCAACGTCCGTCACCTCCAATGCCGTTCGTGCGGCGGCGTATGGCATGCCGGGAGTGCGCGTCGAAGACAACTCGGTCGAGGCCGTCTATGCCGCTGGCGGCGAGGCGGTGGCCCGCGCCCGTTCCGGCGGCGGCCCGACGCTGATCGAGGTGCACACTCTTCGGCTCTGGGGCCATTTCGAGGGTGACGCAGAGGGGTACCGGCCAGAACTCAAGAGCGTTCCCGATCACGACCCCATCCCCCGTTACCGGGATGAGCTTCTTCAAGCCGGCGGGCTCAGCGCCGAGCAGTTCCAGGCGATGCAGGACCGTGCGGTCGAGCAGGTCGAAGACGCCATTCAATTCGCCAAGGCCTCACCGGCACCGAACCCGAGTGAATACCTCAACTACGTCTTCTCCGAAGGAGTCAACTCATGACTACGGCGCCCACAGGTACCAACCGGTCGACCACGCTGGCCGTCGAACCAGAGCCCGGTCGACGCAAACTGTCGACCGCCAAGGCAATGCAGGAGGCGATCAGCCAGCGGATGACACGCGATGAGTCCGTCTTCGTGATGGGCGAAGACGTCGGCCCCTACGGCGGCATCTTCTCCTCGACCACCGGACTGATAGATCGATTCGGTCCGGAACGCGTGATTGACACGCCCATCTCAGAGACGGCCTTCATCGGGCTGGGCATCGGCGCCGCCGTCGAGGGCATGCGCCCGGTGGTTGAGCTCATGTTTGCCGACTTCTTCGGTGTCTGCATGGACCAGATTTACAACCACATGGCCAAGATTCACTTCGAGTCGGGCGGGAACGTCAAGGTCCCTATGGTGCTGATGACCGCGACCGGCGGCGGGTATTCCGACGGCGCGCAACACTCGCAGTGTCTTTGGGGCACGTTCGCACACCTGCCGGGGATGAAGGTGGTGGTGCCGTCCAACCCCTACGACGCGAAGGGCCTGATGGCCGCCGCTATCGACAGTGACGATCCGGTGGTCTTCATGTTCCACAAGGGCATCATGGGTCTCGGGTGGATGGCCAAGAACAGTCGCGCGATCGGCGCCGTTCCCGAAGAGGAGTACGTCGTCCCGATCGGGAAGGCGCGGGTCGCTCGTGAGGGCACGGATGTCACGATCGTGACTCTGTCGCTCTCGGTGCACCACAGCCTCGATGTGGCGGAGAAACTCGAAGCCGAGGGCATCAGCGTCGAGGTGATTGACTTGCGCAGCCTGGTACCGCTGGATCGTGACGCGATCGTGCGCTCAGTCACGAAGACCGGGCGTCTGATCGTCGTCGACGAGGATTATCAGTCCTTTGGGCTGTCCGGCGAGGTCATCGCGGTCGTCGCCGAGACCGATGCGAGCCTGCTCACATCGGTCTCGCGGGTATGCGTCCCCGACGTGCCAATTCCTTATGCACGCGAGCTGGAAAGCATGGTGCTTCCCACTCCCGCGCGCATCGAGGCTGCCGTGCGCGAGGCCGTTGCGCGGTGACCGACGTGCGCTTTCCCCAGATGACCACGGCTCAGGGTGCGACCGGCGTTCTGGTGACCTGGTTCGTCGACTCCGGTGACGAGGTCACTCCGAAGACCCTTATCGCCGAAGTTGCCATGGACAAGGTCGATGCGGAGGTATATCCCGAGACATCCGGGACGATATCGCTGCTCGTCGAGGAGGGAGCAGAGGTTCCCCAAGGCTCGGTGATCGCGCAGGTCAACTGATGCTGCATGACCGTTGGCAATGGGATTCGTCGTAGCGAACGGATGCTTGAATCGCCTCCTTCCAGTCCCCTGCCCCGGGTGCTTTCCCAGGAGCGTGGGTCAGGAGCCTCTAGTCGACGGCATCGCGGAACGTCCGGAACCCGTTCACCGTGTTTTCTAGGCCGCCTACCATGAAGAACTCGGCCCACCCATCGGCGGTCTTCAGAACCCGCGCATCCGGGTCCGTGAAATCGCGCTGAGACTTCAGGGCAACGATGGCGTTCTTCACCGCTTCGTCACCCTTCCGGGTGACAAGGTCCTGTTCCTCGCTCGTGTCCGCGAAACACTCTCCGCGCCTCACGTAGGAATTCCCGCGAACCCGACTGAGAACTATTCATTCGGCGGCACGCGTGGTGGGCAGTCTTCGATGGGTGCCTCAACGGGCATTCCCCACCGTCCCACCAAGCGCGACGGTCGCCTCGCGCTCTCAACGGCCTGTCATGTCGCGCATTGATGGTGCGGAATAAACACGGAGTGAACTGGGGTTGTGCGCGTGCGGGAGGTGAAAGTTGTGGGGGTCCCGACCCCCAGGCGGCTGCCGTGCGGTCCACCGAATCCTGAGTGCGCGAGCCGACCGCGTGCGCGACCTGGCGGGTGTTGCGGGCTAGCGTGCGTATCCTGGCATTCACACCTGAAGAATGGACGCACCCCATGCTCGAGCTGCTCGGCGGGTCGCTGGGCGCCGTCCTCCTCATGGTGCTCGCCGCGGTCGTCATCGGCTTCTCCAAGACGGCCCTGGGCGGCCTCTCCGTCATCTCCGTCGCCATCTTCGCGACGATTCTCCCCGCGAAGGAGTCCACGGCCGCCATCCTCGTGCTCCTCATCGTGGGCGACCTGGTCGCGGTGTGGCACTACCGCCACGACGCCGACTGGTCCCTGATCCGGCGACTGCTCCCGGCCGTGCTCCCCGGGCTGGTGCTCGGTTCGGTCTTCCTCCAGGTCGTGTCCGACGACGTCCTGCGCCGCAGCATCGGCGTCGTCCTGCTCGTGCTTCTCCTCCTCCAACTCCTGGTGAAGTGGCGCAGCGTGGCCCCCGCGTCGAACGCGCACGAGCACAGGGCTGCGGCCTGGATCGCGGGGACCGCCGCGGGGTTCGCGACGATGACCGCGAACGCCGCGGGCGCGGTGATGACCCTGTACCTGTCGGCGTCGGGCATCGAGAAGCGGCGCTTCATCGGCACCACCGCCTGGTTCTTCCTCATCGTGAACGTCGTCAAGGTGCCCTTCTCCATCGGGCTCGGGCTGATGCACTGGGACGACCTCGGACGCGCCGGGCTGCTCGCCCCGCTGATCCTGCTCGGAGGGATCGTGGGCTACGCCACCGTGCGCCGCACCAGCCAGCACCGCTTCGACATCGCGGTACTGCTCGCCTCGGCCGTCGCGGCCACGGCGTTGCTGCTGTGACGGGGACGTGTGGAGCCGCCTAAGAGAATCGAACTCTTGACCTATTCATTACGAGTGAATCGCTCTGCCAACTGAGCTAAGGCGGCGTGCGCCACGGATGGCGCGGTGCACAAGTCTAGCGTCTACCGCCGGGAGGCCAAATCGCCCCGCCACGGGGCATCGGCGTCCCGCACGACATCAACACTGGACGCCGTCTTCCGGCACCACGCCGTCCACGAGGTAGGAGTCGACCACGTCGGTCACGCACTGGTTGGACCGGCCGTAGGCCGTGTGGCCCTCGCCCGTGTAGGTCAGCAGCGGGGCGCCCAGGTCGGCCGCAAGCGACTGGGCCCATGTGTACGGCGTGGCCGGGTCGTTAGTGGTGCCGATGACCAAGAGCGGAGACGCGGCCGTGGCTGCCGCGTCCAGGTTGGTGACCACTTCGTCGGCCGCATAGGGCCAGCCCTCGCAGCCGCCCGTTCCCGCGAACCACCAGCCGAACGTCGGCGATACTGCCTCCACCTTGCTCGCGAAGTCGCTCTGATCCTTGATGGTCCAGTCACTCGCGCTGTCAGCGGAATCGAGACAGGCGATGGCGGTGAACGCCACGCCGGAGTTGCCGTTCCAGTCGCCCGTCTGCTCGTCACGGTCCAGGTAGAAGTTGCCGAGCGAGGAGAAGATGCGCGCCGTGTCGGTCTCTAGCACCTCGTTGAGCGCGAGCTCCAGGTACTCCCAGTTCGCCTCGTCGTAGAGCGTGACGACGATGCCGTAGATCATGAGGTTGCCGTTGACCAGCGTCGCGGAGTCCGACGCGTATGGCTTGTCGAGCGCGGCGCGAGCGATGTCCGCGACCTGCCCGCGCGCGGTCTCCACATTCGCACTGAGCTCGCACGAATCGCGCGTCACGCACCAGTTGAGAAAGCTCGTGAGCGCGCTCTCGAAGCCCGCGGCCTGTTCGAGCGATTGGTCGATCGGATCGAGCAGCACGTCCACGGCGCCGTCCAGCACCATGCGGCCTACGTTCTGGGGATAGAGCTCGGCGTACGTCGCGCCCAACTGGGTGCCGTACGAGAAGCCCAGGTAGTGCAGCTTCTCGTCGCCCAGCACCGCCCGGATGACGTCCATGTCGCGCGCGGCGCTCACGGTGTCGACGTTCTCGAGCAGCGGTCCCGACAGTGCGCGGCAGTTCTCCGCGAACGCCTGATTGCGCGCACGGGCGGCGTCCAGGTCGGCCTGCGTCGTGACCACAAAGTCGTCCACGTAGTAGTCGTCGAGCGTTTTTCCCGCGCCACAGTCAATGGGCGACGACTCCCCCACGCCGCGCGGGTCGAAGCCCACGACGTCGTAATTGGCCATGAGCTTGGGGCTCGCGAAGGTGTCGACGTTCTTCACCAGGTCGATGCCCGAGCCGCCAGGGCCACCCGGGTTGATAAGTAGCGATCCGACTCGCTTGTCCGGGTTGTCGGCAGGGCGGCGCGACAGCGCGAGCGCGACGGTGGCGCCATCGGGCTCCGACCAGTCGATCGGCACGTCGATGTTCGCGCACTCGAGGTCGCCACACGTGCGCCACGTGACCGACTGCTGGTACACGGCCGACGCCTCGGGATTCTCAGGGGGGCCGCTGACCGTGGGGCGGCCGATGTCGTCGGTGATGGTCGTCGACTCCTCCGAGCCCTGGGTCCACGGGAGGACTGAGCAACCGGCGAGCGCGAGCGTAGCGGCCACAACCAGGACGATGCGTTTCATACGACGAGGGTATGTGGTCGCGGCGCAAGGTAGGTGCACACCGCCGCGCGAGGTGAGGTGCAGCAATGTGCCTAGTTCCGCGGCCTCAACGCCAGGATCATGGCCTCGATCGCGAGCAACGGGTGCACGTTCGCGGACAGCCTCTCCCTCGCGGTGCCCAGCGCGTCGATGCGCGCCATGGTTCCCGGCAGATCGGTCCGGGCGGCCAACTCCCTGATGCGACCCTCGTGCGCCACGTTAATCAACTCGGTGTCGGCGCCCAGTTGCACGGCGGCGACGTCGCGGTACAGCGACATGAGGTCTGTCATCGCCCTGTCGAGCACGTCACGCTTGTGACGCGTGGCCCGCCGCTTCTGGTCTTCCTCAAGTTCCCTGACCTGCGCGCGCAGCGCCGGGGGGATCGTGCCCGTATCCGCGCCGAGCACCGCCAGGAGTTCCGCCTTCTCGTTGGCGTCGCGCTCCTCGGTGGCCGCGGCAGCATCGTCCTCCGCTACCGCCACGAGGTCCGCGGCGGCCAACACGGCGTCGCCGACCCCCCTCACCTCGGTCGCGAGCGCGAGCACCTGATCGCGCCGCGCCCTCGCCTTGGGATCGCGCGCGAGCCTTCTCGCGATGCCGATATGACTCTGCGCCGCGAGCGCGCATTCGTAGGCCAGGTCGGGTTCCACTCCGTCACGTTCCACGAGAAGCTTGGCCACGACATCGGCCGGCGGGGTGCGCAAGGCAACCACCCGGCAGCGGGAGCGGATGGTCACCGAGACGTCGTGCGCGTGGGGCGCGCACAGCAACCACACGGTGCGGGGCGGGGGCTCCTCGATCGCCTTGAGCAGCACGTTCGAGGTCCTCTCCGTCATGCGATCCGCATCCTCGATGATGATGACGCGCCACCGCCCCTCGCTCGGCGCGCGCTGGGCGAGCATCGAGAGGCCCCTGACCTCCTCGATGCCGATCGTGACCTTCTCGGTCGCCAACAGCGTCACGTCTGCGTGGGCGGAGGTGAGCGCGGTCTTGCACGCCTTGCACTCGCCGCAGCCGCCGCGCTTGCACTGCAGTGCGGCGGCGAACGCGCGCGCGGCATGCGACCGGCCCGAGCCAGGAGGGCCCGTGATGAGCCACGCGTGCGTCATGGCCACCGGGCGGTCCACGGCGGCACGCAAGGGCGCGAGTTGGGCATCCTGGCCCACGACCTCGGCCCACACGCCAGGCAGTGCGACGCCTGGCACGGCGACCCCGGGCAGTGCGACGCCTGTTTCCGCGGGCGCCGCGGGCGCCGTCACGGAGTCCCCCACGGCTCCACGCCGGGAGAGTCGGCGTCAAAGCCGGTGAGCCCGCCCACCCGCTGCAACGCGGCGGCGACCGCCGAGCGTACGTCGGCCGCAACATCGGCGATGGGACGGGCAGCGTCCACGACTGCGTAGCGGTGCGGCGCGAGCGCCGCGCGATCGAGAAAGCCCTGCCGCATGAGGGTGGCGTGAGCAACCGTCTCGCGCTCCACCCTGTCCAGGTCGCGGGCCATGCGCTCCGCGCGCGACTCCATGTCGATAATCACGGTGAGATCGGGAAGCGCGCCCTCGGTCGCCCACAGGGAGATGCGCTCCACCATCTCCCCCAGGCCCCGCGCTCCGCCCTGATAGACGATCGACGAGTCGAGGTAGCGGTCCTGGACGACCACATCGCCGCGCTCCAGCGCGGGCCGGACGACGGTCGCGATGTGATGAGCGCGATCTGCCGCGTACAACAGGGCCTCGGCATGGGGCTCGACGTGGTCGCCATGCATGATCGCCTGCCGCAACTCGACGCCCAAGGGGGTGCCGCCGGGCTCGCGCGTGGTCACCACCGTGCGTGCGCCAGCGTCGGCCGTGCGAAGCCACTCGGAGAGCAGGTCGATTTGCGTGGACTTACCCACGCCGTCGCCGCCCTCAAAAACGATCCAGAACCCGCCACCAGCCATGCGCCTACGGTACCGGCAAGCGCCGACGCGCAGTGGCCTCGCGGCCGGGCGACCGCCTACTGCTCGTTGGGGTAGCGCACGCCGATCTGTGCGCGCACCTCATCCAGCAAGGCCATGACCTCGCGGGTGGCCTTCCACGGCATGATGGGGCTCTCGGTCAGGCCAGCGGCGATGCCCCTGGCGACCTCGGCGGCCTGGAACTGGAAGCCATTGTCGACGCTGCCGTCGAACTCGCGGATGGTGACGTCGTCCTTGACCACGCGAATCGTGGTGGGCGTGTAGAACCAGCTGTCGACCTCGATACGTCCCTTGGTCCCAATGATCTGCGCGGTGTTGGCGGACTTGGACACCATGGAGGTGTGCAGCGACGCCTGCGCGTTCGGATAGTCGAAGATCATCGCGACCTGGTTGTCCACGCCGCCGTCCGAGAGCTGGCCGACGGCCGTGACGGACGTCGGCACACCAAGGAACGTGTGCGCGAAGGAGATCGGGTAGACGCCCAGGTCCAGCAGCGCACCGCCAGCGAGGTCCGCGCGGGCCATGCGGGGAACGTGCGTCAACTGTTGGCCGTGGTCGGCGATCACGCACGTGACCTCGCCGATCTCGCCGGCCGCGATGGCGCTGCGCAGCTCATAGACGTGCGGCAGGTGGCGCGTCCACATGGCCTCCATGACGAACACGCCTGTCTCTTCAGCGGCGGCAAGAATCGCCTCGGCCTGGAGGGAGTTCTGCGCAAACGCCTTCTCTACCAGGACGTGCTTGCCGGCCTTGATGGCGAGGATCGCGGGCTCGTGGTGATTGTTGTGGGTGGTGGCCACGTACACGGCGTCCACGTCGTCTCGTGCCACCAGGTCCGCGTAGGACTGGTAGGCGTCGCCGGCGTCGTGCGCCTTGGCAAACTCCTGCGCCTTCTCGAGCGACGACGCGGAGGCGACCGCCACCACCGATGACGAGGTGTAGTCCTTCACTGCTTCGGCAAACTTGGCGGCAATGCCGCCAGCTCCAAGAATTCCCCATCGGATCGCGGGTGCTGTCATCGGGTCGGGTGCGCTCATCCCGCCACCATATCTGACGCGGCGGGCGGTGCGTCTCGGCCCGGGACCTGGGTCACACGGTCCGACCACTCGTCACCCACGCGTCACGCCTGGCGTGGTGTCAAGACGGTGCGGTGCCGAGGTGCCGAGGTGCCGAGGTGCCGAGGTGCCGCGATGCCGCGATGCCGAGGTGCCGAGGTGCCGAGGTGCCGAGGTGCCGAGGTGCCGAGGTGCCGCGAACGTCACACCGATGAGCCTCGGCCACCATTTCCTTGCAGTCGCCGCGCCACGAGGTGCCGTCCCTGACACCGCCGTCGCGGTGAACGCGGCGTGTCGCCAGCGACACGCCGTCAGCTGCGGCCATGCAGTGTCAGGGACGGTACGCGCTCGCCCATTGCGCCTCGACCGCGCGGGCCACGCAGTCGGGTTCGCTCAACACCTCGGAGGCGGCAAACCGGAGGACTCGAAACCCCAACGCCTGAAGGGCCCGGTCGCGCTGCCGGTCCGCCACGAACGCGACGGGGTCCGCGTGATAGGACCTTCCGTCGACCTCGACCACCACCGAATCCCCCACAAGCAGATCCACCCGCCCGATGCCCTCGAACCTCACTTGAGTCCTCACCTCGATCCCTCGCGTGCGCAGTGCAAGCCGCGCGAGCGTCTCGGGCGGAGACTCGGCACCCGCGTCAGCGAGCCCCGTGAGCCATCGCGTCAGGCCGGGACTCACGCACCGAATCTGGTCAGGATCGAGGATGCGCCGGTGAAGCGGATGGTCGACAGCAACGAGCAACGCCTCTTGGCGCATGCAGCGCGAGGCGTGAAAGACGACGGCAGCCGCATCGGCCTCCGCTACACCGGTGAGCGCGGGGCCGCGGTGAACCACCACCGTCGAGCTCACGCGCGGATCCGTAGCCGTCACTCCACGGTTCCGCGGGACGGCGATGTGAACCCCTGCGGGGGCGGGACCCAGGATGGGCGCACCCCACTCGCGGAGCGCTGTCACGCACGTGAGGGCACCGCGCAGAGCCATAGCCGCGACGGCGCCGTCGGGAGCATCCGGCAGGGCGTAGCAGCCGCGACGGTGGCGGATCAGCGTCCCGCGCTCCTGCGCCCCCTGGATCTCTCGGCGCGAGACGCCGCGACTGAGGAGGTCTTCACGCCGCATTGCGCCTCCGTGCGCCGCCACCAGAGCCTCGATCCGCATTCGGCCCAGACTGGCCTACGGTCACTCAGACAGCGCAGGCGCGGTGAGCCTTGGGTGGAGGTTCCGGTCTTGAGCGTCCTGGGCACGACTCATCCCGCGGTTCGGAAACTCGAACCGGCGGCGGCGCGCGAGCCCTGCCTGACACCGGCACCCACCACGGGTCGGCGTGTCACTGGCGACACGCCGTGCAAGAGCTGTCACCTGTGTCAGGGACGGTACGCACGGGCGCGACGAGTCCCCGCGGCTACTTCTTCTTGGGCGCTGCCTTCTTGGGACCAGGCTTCTTCGCCGCGGGCTTCTTGGCCGCCGGCTTGCGCTTGGCAGGCGCGCGGCGGGCCGGCTTCTTGGCCGGTCCCTTCGCACGCTTCTCCACGAGCAGATCCTGAGCCTTCTCGGGAGTGAGGGTCTCCACGGTCTCGCCGCGCGGGATCGTCACGTTGGTCGTGCCGTCGGTGATGTAGTCGCCAAAGCGCCCGGACTTGGCGACGATCGGCTTCTCGCTGACCGGGTCGATGCCAAACTCCGCGAGCGGCGGGGCGGCGGTGCGCCCGCGCCCCCGCTTGGGCTCCGCATAGATCGCCAGCGCCTGGTCGAGGGTCATGTCGAACAGCAGGTCCTCCGACTCGATGGTGCGCGAGTCCGTGCCCTTCTTGAGGTACGGGCCGTAGCGTCCGTTCTGGGCCGTGATCTCCGCGTTGTCCGCGGGGTCGACTCCCACGACGCGCGGCAACGACATGAGGCGCAGGGCGTCCTCAAGCGTGACCGTCTCCAACTGCATCGACTGGAACAGCGATGAGGTCTGCGGCTTGGTCTTCGAGTCCTCGGGCGTCACCTCGGTGACGTAGGGGCCGAAGCGACCGGCCTTCGCCACGATCGGCAGGCCTGACTCAGGGTGGGTTCCGAGTTCGCGCTCGTCGCCGCCCTGGTTGGCGAACAGTTCCTCGCACAGCGCGACCGTGAGCTCGTCGGGCGCGGTGTCTTCTGGCACCGAGGCGCGCTGGGTCTCGCCGTCGACCTCGCGCTCGACGTAGGGGCCATAGCGGCCGACGCGCAGGGAGATGCCGTCGCCGATCGGGAAGGTGTTGATGGCGCGGGCATCGATGTCGCCCAGGTCAGCAACCAGGTGCTTGAGGCCCTCGGTGCGGCCGTGCGTCGCGCCCTCGGTGCCCAGGTAGAAGTCGGACAGCCAGTCGGTGCGGTTGATCTCACCCGCGGCGATCTTGTCCAGGCCCTCTTCCATCTCGGCCGTGAAGTCGTAGTCGATCAGCCAGTCAAAGTGCTGCTCGAGCAGGCCGACTATCGAGAAGGCGATCCACGTGGGGATGAGCGTCTGGCTCGCGACGCGCACGTAGCCGCGGGCCACGATCAGGTCCACGGTCGACGCATAGGTCGAGGGGCGCCCAAACTTGCGGTCCTCGAGCTCCTTGATCATGGAGCCCTGCGTGAAGCGCGGGGGCGGCGTGGTCGCGTGGGTGACGGGCTCGAGGTCGGTGGCGTCGACGGCCTGACCCTCCGCAAGCTGCGGGAGTCGCGCCTCCTCGTCCGCGATGACCTTCGCCTCGTCGTCCTCGTAGCGGGACTTCTCGCGAGACTCCTCGTAGGCGGCCATGAAGCCCTGGAACGTGATGATCGTTCCCGACGCGGAGAATTCGACGGCGTGGTGGTTGGCGCTCGTGGCGCCGATGCGGACGGTCGAGGTGGTCCCTGCGGCGTCGGCCATCTGGGAAGCCACGGTGCGCTTCCAGATCATCTCGTACATGCGGAACTCGTCGCCGCGCAGTTCCGCGCGCACGCTTTCGGGAGTACGGAAGGTATCTCCCGACGGGCGAATCGCCTCGTGCGCCTCTTGGGCGTTGGAGTCCTTGCTGGAGTACACCCTCGGCGAACTGGGGACGGACTCGGCGCCGTAGAGCTCGACAGCCTGCTTGCGCGCGGCCCTCACGGCCTCTCCCGACAGCGTCGGCGAGTCGGTACGCATATAGGTGATGTAACCGCGCTCGTACAGGCCCTGTGCGACACGCATGGCGTCGCGCGCCCCGAGGCGCATCTTGCGGCTCGCCTCCTGGATCAGCGTGGACGTAATGAACGGAGCAGCGGGACGACGCTTGTACGGCTTCGAGTCGACGCCCACCACGGCGAAGTCCGCGTCGGACAGTCCGGCCGCGAGCGCTCCGGCGGCACCTGCCGTGAGGTGAGTGACCTTGGCGGCGTCGGTCGTCAGGGCGCCGCGGTCGTCGAAGTCCTTGCCCGATGCGACGCGCTTGCCGTCGACCGAGGCGAGCTTGGCTGCAAAGGAACGCCCGGCATCGGCACCATCCTTGGCCGCGAAGGTCGCGGTGAGGTCCCAGTACTCGGCGGCCTGGAAGGCCATCCGCTCGCGTTCACGGTCCACGACGAGGCGCAGCGCGATCGACTGGACTCGGCCGGCGGACAGTCCCGATGCGACCTTGCGCCACAGCACGGGCGACACCTCGTATCCGTAGAGGCGGTCAAGGACGCGGCGCGCCTCTTGAGCGTTGACCAGCTCCATGTCGACCTCACGCGGGTGCTCCATCGCCCGCATGATGCCCTCTTTGGTGATCTCGTGGAACGCCAGGCGCTTCACGGGGACCTTGGGCTTCAGCACCTCAAGCAGGTGCCACGCGATGGCCTCCCCCTCGCGGTCCTCATCTGTTGCGAGGTAGACCTCGGACGCATTCTTGAGCTTGGCCTTGATCTCGGCCACGACTTTCTTCTTCTCCGGGCTCACGACGTAGTACGGAGCGAAGCCGTTCTCGACGTCCACGGCGAACTTGCCGATCGAGCCTTCACGCTTGTCCGCGGGGAGCTCGCTGGGCTGAGGGAGATCGCGGATGTGGCCCACGCTGGAGACGACGTCATAGTCGTCGCCCAGGTAGCCGCCGATGGTGCGCGACTTGGTGGGGGACTCTACGATGACGAGCTTGCGGGCCATGAAAACCTGACTTCTGTGTGGGTGCGCCTCAGGGTTGAGGCCGTCCCAGGATACATACGGTATGCGGTGCCGCCTCATTACCCCGGTCCCGATGGGCCGGGACTCCGCACGCGTCGGCGCCGCCCGCGACCTGACACCATGGTGAGGTGACCCTCCCCAAGAACGCCATGACCGAAGACCTTTCCAAGGCCGTCATCGCCGCCATGACCCGCGCGGCCGAGGCCGAAATCCTTCCCCGCTGGCGATCGCTGTCCGCCCACGAGATTCGCACCAAGGCGCACGAGTGGGACCTGGTGACCGACGCCGACGTTGAGGCCGAGAAGCTCCTCACGGCGTCGTTGCGGGAACTGCTCGACATCACCGTCGTCGGCGAGGAAGCGACGGCCGCCAACCCCTCCCTCTTGGACGCAGTGGGTACGGGCGAGCCGTGCTGGGTAGTCGATCCCGTGGACGGCACCCGCAACTTTGTCCAAGGTGAAGAGACCTTCGCGTGCATGATCGCGCTGATCGACGGCGGCCGCACGCAGGCCGCCTGGATCACGTATCCCACCAACGGCAGCGAGATTCACGCCGCCCGCGGTGTTGGCGCCTTCCTCGATGGCACCCGCCTCGTGACGCCCGCTCCCCCGCGCCCCGATGCTCTGCGCGGCGCCGTCTCGGCGGTCTACACAGGCAAGGGCGCGGATGATGCGCTCCTTGAACGGGCAGGCGCGCTGGGCCCTGCGGCCCCGATTCGATTCTGTGCGGGCTGGGATTATCTGGACATCATCACGGGCCTCACGGACTACACCTCCTTCACGCGCACGCTGCCGTGGGATCACGCCCCTGGCGCCCTCATCGCGCGCGAGGCGGGACTGCGGGCGGCACGATTCGACGGCAGCGAGTACTTGCCAGGGGACGAGCGCTCCGGGATCCTGACCGCCCACCCGAGCGTGTGGCAACGCGTCAGCGACAGCCTCGCGCAGCACATGGGCATGTAGGCCAGGAACGCGAAAGGAGGGCCCCCTTTCGGGGACCCTCCTCGCGTGAGCGGTGTCGCTAGGCCTTAGCCGACTCTTCCTTGGTCTCGACAGCCACGGCGGTCTTGCCGAGGCCCATGGCGATCCAGAAGAGAGCCGCAGCTGCAGCGAGGAACACCAGTCCGAGGCCGCCAATCAGGGCAGCGATTCCGTAGCCCATCTGCAGGGTTGCAGAGGTAACCGAGCCGACGCCGAGCTCGGCGATCAGGCCGTGAGCCGTGGCGCTCCATGCCTCCGAGCGTGCCGGGCCCTCGAGCGGGTGCTTGCGGTCGAAGTCGGTCCAGTACTTGCCGTCCGTGGGCACTTCGTAGGTGCCGGCCTTGAAGGTCTCACCCTCGTACTCGACGTCCTCAGTCAGGACGACCGTGTTGGTGCCGTTCAACACGTGGTAGGCGATCGTCGCCATCTGGAACATGTACTCGGAACCCGTGTTGACCAGCGGGTCGTTGGGGTCCATCTCGTTGCTGGCGACGGTGAAGCCCCAGTCCTTCTCGAGCAGGTCCATGATGGCCTGCGCGCCCTCGGGCTCGCCGCGGTCGACGAGAACGCCGTCCTCGTTGTACGAGAGGGTCACGTTCTGAGCTGCGGAGAAGTCCTGCAGCGAGCCCGCGCCAGCCTGCACCTTGGTGAACGCGAAGATGCCGCCAGCGACGAAGGCGAGGCCTACGAGCGCGAGGAATGCGCCGAGGAGCTTGATTTTCTTGGCCATGATGTGTCACTTCCTTTGTGAGATTTCTGTGGGGTTCTCTTGTCTTGCTGGGACCTACACTGCCGGTACCTCGCGAACAAAACGCGGGACCTTCAGCCCTGCGCATGCGACATTTCGGGTACGAAGGGGGACCGCGCGGTGGCGTCAAACAGGGACTTCGGGCCCAAGGTCCTAGAAAATGACCGGTTTGATTCCGGGCGAAGTCGGGACCGTCCCGGTTGGCGTCGCGCAGATTCCCGCGAGTCCGTCGGTACAGCGACCTAGCGGGTCACGAGTTCGGCCAGGTCCTGCGCGGTCATCACGTGGCGAAGTTTCAAGTCACCGAGAGCGTGTTGGTAGGCCTCGGACGTGCCGTCCGGCCGCGCCTCCTGCAGCACGGGCGTGGGCCCGCCCATCGCCCGGACCCTCTTCACCACAGACAGCACGGAGTCGCGAGTGTGCGTGGTGGGGTCCACCGTGAGACGCACCTCCAGGTCGCCGCCCCACTCGATGGCAATTGCGAGCGACTCCCAAGCCTTCGCCCCCGACCCCTGCATGCCGGTGATGTCTTCGTAACCCTCCGGCATGGCCTTGATATCGAGGCCCAGCCAGTCGACGTAGCCGAGTGCCTCCCTCAGCCGTCTGGGGTAGGGGCCCGCCGAGTGCATTCCCACGCCAAAGCCGAGCGCCGCCGCCTCCTGCATGGCGGGAATGAGCGCTTCCTGACGCGTCGGCTCGCCGCCGCTGAAGACCACCCCGTCCAACTTTCCGACGCGATCGGCGAGGTGAGAAACGACGGTCGCCCACGCCACGGATCCCGGCACCCGGGCCGGCTGCATGTCGGCGTTGTGGCAGTACGTGCACTTCCACGGACAACCCTGCGCGAACACGGTGGCGACCAACTTGTCCGGCCAGTCGACCGTCGAGAACGGTTCGAAACCGGCAAGCTGAAAATCGTTCGAACGGATGCGGGCATCCGGCCCGAAGAGCGTCGCTACTTGGCTCACCATCTCCCCCTTCTCGAACGTGTTGCCGACATCGTCCCGCCTCGCGACATCACGAGACGGGACCACGGTCCCTGTCACGCGAGCGGAATCCTGATGGCATCCTCGCGGAAGTGAAGGCGCTCGGCGTGCTCGCCCTTCTTGCCGATGTTGAAGGACTGCACGGGCCGGTGGTAACCCATCACGCGGGTCCACACCTCGCAAATGGTGACCTTGTCCTCGGCCGCGCACAGCGGGCAGGTGGGCTGCTCGCCGTCGAGGTAGCCGTGGCTCGGGCAGATCGAGAACGTGGGCGTAATGGTGATGTAGGGAAGCCGCGCGGTTTCCAGCGTGCGCTTGACCAACATCTTGCACGCGTGGGCCGAGCTCACCCGCTCACCCATGTAAAGGTGCAGCACCGTGCCGCCCGTGTACTTGGACTGCAGCTCGCTCTGGCGAGCCGCGGCCTCGAACGGGTCCGCCGTGAAGCCCACGGGAAGCTGAGACGAGTTCGTGTAGTACGGGTTGTCGTCGGTGCCCGCCTGCAGGATGTCCTCGTACCGGCGGCGGTCCTCCTTGGCGAAGCGGTAGGTGGTGCCCTCCGCGGGCGTCGCCTCGAGGTTGTACAGGTGACCGGTGTTCTCCTGGAACTCCACCATGCGCTCTCGCACGTGGTCGAGCACGTCGAGCGCGAAAGCCTCGCCGTCGGGCGAGGTGATGTCGTCCACATCGTCGGTGAAGTTGCGGATCATCTCGTTGATGCCGTTGACGCCGATGGTGCTGAAGTGGTTGCGCAGCGTCCCCAGGTAGCGCTTGGTGTAGGGGAACAGTCCGTCCTCGATCGCCTTCCCGATGACCTCGCGCTTGACCTCGAGGCTGTCGCGGGACAGGTCCAGCAGCCGGTCGAGCGCCGTATAGAGGGAGGCCTTGTCGCCCTTGTGGAGGTACCCCAGCCGGGCCATGTTGATGGTCACGACGCCGAGCGACCCGGTCTGTTCCGCCGAGCCGAAGAGCCCGTTGCCGCGCTTGAGGAGCTCGCGCAGGTCCAACTGCAGGCGACAGCACATGGAGCGGACCATGTGGGGCTCAAGATCGGAGGAGATGAAGTTCTGGAAGTACGGCAGGCCGTACTTGGCGGTCATCTCGAACAGGGCGTCCACGTTGGGGCCCTCCCAGTTGAAGTCCTTCGTGATGTTGTATGTCGGGATGGGGAAGGTGAACACGCGCCCTTGCGCGTCGCCCGTGGTCATCACGTCGATGTACGCGCGGTTGATCATGTCCATCTCGGACTGCAGGTCGCCGTAGGTGAAGTCCATCTCCCGGCCGCCGATCACGGGCACCTCTGCGCGGAGGTCTTCGGGGCAGATCCAGTCAAATGTCAGGTTCGTGAACGGCGTCTGAGTACCCCACCGGGACGGCACGTTGAGGTTGTAGATGAGTTCTTGGACGCCCTGGCGCACTTGCGTGTAGTCCAGGCCCTCGAGGCGGATGAACGGCGCCATGTACGTGTCGAAGCTCGAGAAGGCCTGGGCGCCAGCCCACTCATTCTGCAGCGTGCCGAGAAAGTTGACAATCTGCCCCACGGCAGAGGAGAAGTGCTTGGCGGGACTCGCCTCCACCTTGCCTCCGACGCCGTTGAAGCCTTCCGCCAAGAGGGTGCGCAGGGACCAGCCCGCGCAGTAGCCGGAGAACATGTCGAGGTCGTGAATGTGCAGGTCGCCGGCCCGGTGGGCCTCGCCCACCTCGGGCTCGTACACGTGGCTCAACCAGTAGTTGGCGATGACCTTGCCAGCAGTGTTCAAGATGAGCCCGCCGAGCGAGTAGCCCTGGTTCGCGTTGGCGTTGACGCGCCAGTCGCGGCGGAAGAGGTATTCCTCGATCGAGTCCTCCACGCTGATGAGCGGCGTGCCGTTGCGCGGCGTCGTGATGTCGATGCCCTGCGTCTGGGGGGTCGGGTCGTCCCCGATCGCGCGACGCGCGGCGTCGAAGATCGGCGTGGCAACGCTGAGGTCGGTGGCGTCTTGAATCGAGGTCACAATTTCTCCCTTGAACTGCAAGGGGGCGATGGTCCGGACCACTACATCTAGTGGCGCCTTTGCCCCTGGATAACTACATATAGTGTTCTACGCCCATTGGCATCGAGAAATCCGGGACCAAGGTCCCCTTCGGGGAATCTCGGGCACGCGCTGCCCGCACAGCGACCTCCCGTCCCCCGCGAGTTCGCCTGCGACCGCGGCCAGCGCGGCGCGTGTCGCTCCCGTGTCGCACTCGCATCGACGCACCTGGACACCGACCCACGCCGACCACTCCGCGCCGCGCCGCGCGTGTGCAACTCACTAGCAGGCGCGCAAGCGACTCGGCCATCACGCGGGTCAGAAGTCCCCACGGACCGCGCAGTAGTGAGTTGCTCACCGAGCGAAGCCCCGGGGTGGCAGATGCGGACGCCTACCGGACGGATGCCCCGTGCTCGTCGTGACCCTCGGCGATGGCGGCCTCGTCGGCCTCCATCTCGATTCCACCCGCGTGAGACCGGCGCGAGGCCGACGCCACGGCGAAGATCGCGATGCCGCCGGCAACGATGGCGATGCCCCAGCGCAGCCACGGGTTGGCGTCGTCGCCGTAACTGAGCGCCACCACCGCGGGCGCAATGAGCAGGGCCACCAGGTTCATGACCTTGAGGAGCGGGTTGATGGCGGGTCCGGCGGTGTCCTTGAAGGGGTCGCCGATGGTGTCGCCGATGACGGTCGCCTCGTGTGCCGAGGAGTACTTGCCCCCGTAGCGGCCGTCCTCGACGATCTTCTTCGCGTTGTCCCAAGCCCCGCCGGAGTTGGACAGGAACACGGCCATGAGCACGCCGGTGCCGATCGCGCCCGCAAGGAATCCGGCCAGCGCGCCCACGCCGAGCCCGAAGCCCACGAACACAGGGGCCATGGCGGCGAGGAGTCCCGGCGTGGTGAGCTCGCGCAGCGAGTCGCGCGTGCAAATGTCCACGACCCGACCGTATTCGGGACGTTGCTCGCCCGTCATGATTCCCGGCATCTCCCGGAACTGCCGGCGCACCTCGAATACGATCGCGCCTGCCGCGCGCGTCACCGCGTCGATCGCCAGACCCGAGAACAGGAACACTGTCGCGCCGCCGAAAATCACGCCCACCAAGGTGAGGGGGTTGATGATCTCGTACGTGAAGTCGGCGGTCGACGCCGCGGCCGACACGACCGCCTCGTTGACCGCGTCGGTGTAGGCGCCGTACAGCGCCGTCGCGGCGAGCACCGCCGTGGCGATGGCGATGCCCTTGGTGATCGCCTTGGTGGTGTTGCCCACGGCGTCGAGGTCGCTGAGAATCTTGGACGCTTCCTCGTCCACCTCGCCCGACATCTCCGCGATGCCTTGAGCGTTGTCGCTCACCGGACCGAACGTGTCCATCGCCACAATCACGCCCACGGTGGTCAGCAAGCCACAGCCAGCAAGCGCCACCAGGAACAGGGCGAGCGACAGCGAGCCGGCGGCCACGAAGTACAGGACAACGATCGCCCCCGCGATGACCATCGCCGTGTAGACCGCCGATTCCAGGCCAAGTCCAATGCCCGACAGCACGACGGTCGCGGCACCCGTGCGTGACGTCTCCGCCACACGCTTGGTCGGCTTGGAGGCCGTGTCGGTGAAGTAGCCGGTCAGCCACAGGATGACTCCGGCCAGCCCAATGCCGATGAACACGGCCACCGTCGCCACGATGCGCGGGTCCGCTGTCAGGTCGGCCAAGGACGAGCCGTTGAATTCGCTGAACGAGCTCGGCAGATAGACGAACGCGGCAATCGCGGACAGCACGGCACCCACCGCGGCCGACGTGTAGAAGCCCTTGTTGATCGCTCGCAGCCCGGGCTCTCCGTCGCGCACCTTGGTGATGAACACGCCGAGCGCGGCCGTCAGTGCTCCCACCGACGTGACGATCAGCGGGAAGATGAGCCCCTCCTCGCCAAAGGCGACCTTCCCCAAGATTAGCGCTGCGACCAGGGTCACGGCGTAAGACTCAAAGAGGTCTGCCGCCATGCCAGCGCAGTCGCCGACGTTGTCGCCCACGTTGTCGGCGATGGTCGCGGGGTTGCGCGGGTCATCCTCGGGAATATGGTTTTCGACCTTGCCCACCAGGTCGGCTCCCACATCGGCCGCCTTAGTGAAGATGCCGCCGCCGACGCGCATGAACATGGCGAGCAGCGCCGCGCCAAAGCCGAAGCCCTCGAGCACCGCCGGGGCGTCCTCGCGGAACAGGAACACCACGGCCGCCGCGCCCGCAAGACCCTGGCCGACCACGCCCATTCCCACCGCGCCGCCGGTACGGAACGCGATGCGCGCACCCTTCTCACGGCCGCCCGGCTCGGTCGCGGCCGATGCGACGCGCACATTCGCGCGCACGGCCAGCCACATGCCCATATAGCCGATGGAGGCAGAGCAGAAGGCGCCCACCAGGAAGAACACGGAGCGGCCGATGCGGACGCCAGTGTCTCCCGGCAGCAGGAACAGCAGTCCAAACACGACGGCAGCGAACACGATGAGGGTGCGCAACTGACGGTTCAGGTACGCCGCCGCCCCCTCTTGGATCGCTTGCGCGATCTCCTTCATCTTGGTGGTGCCGTCGCCAGCTCTCAGCACCTGTTGTCGTAGCGTCAACGACAACAAAAGCGCGGCCGCGGCGACAACGCCGATCACCACCACGATGACAATGCTGGACTGACCAAACTCAAGGCCGGGGACAGTGGCCTGATGCATTCGTCCTCCTCGACCACCTGCGCGCCGCATTGCGCGCACCGCAGTACGCCGCGAGTCTAGGTCACAACAGGGGCCTTGCGCCTAGCACCCAACGTTTCACGCCCGCCAGGCGTCGACATGGTGAACAACCTTCCGGGAGGGCACATGGCCAACAGGCTTGATGGGATGGAACGCCTAGTCCGCGAGCGCGAGAAGGCGCTACTGGGTTACGCGTACGTCGTCTGCGGCGACTCCACGCTGGCTCAAGACCTCGTGCAGGACGCACTCGTGAAGACGTACTCGCGCCCCCGGGAGGGCCTATCGCAAGCCAAGGCGGAGGCATACGTGCGCCGCGCCATCACCACGATCTACGTGGACCACTACCGGCGCCAACAGCGCTGGCAACGCGTGCAGCATCTGTTCCGCCCGCAAATCGTGCAGGAATCCACCACCGCCTTCTCGGATCTCAGCGCGGATGTGGCGACCGCCCTGGCGGACCTTCCCCCGCGCGTCCGTGCTTGCGTCGTGCTCCGCTTCTTTGACGACCTCACGGTGCCGGACATCGCGGGCCAGCTTGGCCTCGCACCCGGCTCTGTCAAGCGCTACCTCTCCGATGGCATGCGCGCCCTAGAACTTCGACTCGGCGCTCTGGACGACGCGGATCTCGCGTTGGCCCCAGAGGTCGACGTCGCCCCCCACGAAAGGAAACTCCCATGACTAGGCTCTCCGACCACCTGCGCGGCCTTGCCGACAGGGCTCCGGTTGCCGACTCCGTCGTCTCGGTCGAGGTCGCTTCGCGGCGCATTCACCGCCAGCGCCGGATGCGCGCCGGGGCCAACGCCGCTGCCGGAGTGGGCGCGGCCGCGGTGATCGCGTTCGCCGCGATCAACCCTGGCGTTGGTGCCAAGAACACCACGGCGGATGCCGCCATGGATCCCGCGATCGGCGGCGGCCAGAACGACTCCGCGATGATCGCGCCGGAAGACGCCACGCGCCTCGCGTGGGGCACGTGCGGCACCTACCCGTTGAGCGACTACGTCGCGGTTGACCCGGTCAACGCGTTGACGCTCAGCGGCGCACCGGACGAAGCCGTGGGAGGCGACACCCTCTCACTGACGGCCACGCTCGTACCAGCATCGTCCGGTGAGGTGGAGACCTTTGGCCCGCAAGCGCTCATCCTCTGGGATGGCATGGTCGTGGCGTCAGGTACCACCGAAGCCGCCGAGTCCGCGGTCCTGTCCTTGACTGCTGGCGAGCCGATCGAGCAGACGGTGGCCGCAGACCTGGTGGACTGCTGGGCGGGCGCGCCTCTCCCGGGTGGCAAGTACCAGGCGCTCGCGGTGCAGGAGCTCTACACCGCGGTGGAGACCGCTCCTCCGCTTTCCACGGACCCGGGCGTTGACCCGGGCATGCCCGTCGAGCCCACAGTCGCGCCTTCGCCGGACTCCGGCGCCTCGACCTCGTCAGGGTCCGCCACGTCGGGGGTCGCGCCTGCCGAAACTGGCGACGCGTTGCCCCCGAACACCACCGTCGACGGCGCCGTCGTGGGCGGCGGCCTCGCGTCCGACGCGGTGACCTTCACGCGCGTCGTGTCGACTCCTCTGGACTTTGTGGTCGCCGGGGATGTGCCGGAGGACCCCTTCGGCCAGTACCAGCCCAAGCCGGTAGAGCCGATCGCCACCCCCGATGACCTGCTCACCCCAGCCGCCGCCCGCGAGGGTTACGCCGCTCACGTGACCTCGACACCGTGGGCCATGGAGGCCGGCTCCCAGCGGGTCCTCAAGTCCAACGACTCGGCTCTGCAGAACGACGACACGGCCTGGCAGCAGAACTACTTCGGGTGCGCATGGGACGCCAGCCAGAACGTCAGCTTTCCCGCGACGAGCGCCACCTGGGACCTGCTGGACGTGAGCGCCAACCTCCCGAGCAGTATCGATGTCTCGTATGGGTGGGTGGTGGAAGGCAACCCCTCGATCGACCTCAAGGTCACGAACGTCTCCGACAACACGTTGCCTGGATATTGGGGTAGCGACCCGAACACCACCCTGGTGCTGGTGCGCGACGGCAAGGTAGTAGCGGAGGGGTACCCCGTGCCCGCGCGGCGTGACTCGGGCGTGCTCCTTGAGTCCGGCGTGCTCCTCGACTCCGGCATGGTCATGACCGAACAGGACGGCATGCTGAGCCCCGGCGACAGCCTCGGCGGCACCTATTTGTGGCGCGACGTGAACGGCTGCTACAACGGCACGGACCAGGAACTCGTGGGCCCCGGCATCTACACGGTGCTCAACGCCCAGTCGATCTACTTCGACTCCGGGCGGGTCTACTACGACGCCCCCGTCGACGGAGTGGTCCCCGAACCCGCGTTGGGCGCGCCCTCGATCCAGAAGGACACCGCGACGTACGGCGACACGAGCGTCTCCTCGGATTCCGCCCGCAGTGCCATCGCACCCGCACCCGCCGACTACGACTGGATCGAGCTCCAGGTGTGGACGTCGCTCGGCACCATCACGGTGCGGTAAACCCCGCTCCCTCAGCAGAGAAGCAGCACGGCCGACGCCCCCCTCGTTGGCCGTGCTACCTTCGTGCGTCCGAGTGCAGGTACGCCGAGCCGGCGATCCCGCCTACAGGGTGGACGTGGATCGGCACCGAGTGCGCTGACGTGGCCCCGCCAGCACCCTCGACGTGAGAACTGGCGATTGTGCCGTGTCGGATACGTCACGTTTTGACCGAATCGTCGGCCGTGGCCCGCGCCACAGTGCCGCAGTTGGCGCCCGGACGGCGTATCCTGAGAACCGCCCGGCGGCGGCTCAGATCCCTCAGCCTGAGTCGTCGTCGGGTCTTTTCTTGCCCGACGCTTCAGCCCCACGCGGGACCAGCGCGCGCACTCGCCCTTGCGGCGGTCGGCCAGCCCGGGACGGGCACGCTCACTGATACGACAACCGACGATTTCGCTGCCCGCGCGCACGCCGTCAGCGCGGCCCCGTTGCGACGGGACACCTGCTCCGCCACGTTGCATGCCTCATCCAGTGACCAAGCAGAGCCCGCGCCGAGCGCCCGCAGGTCGCGATCCTCTCTCGCTGCTGCTAATGCCGACAGGTCGGCGGCTCCGCTCGCCCGCGCGCTTGCGACGAGACCCGCCCCCACCTGCGCGAGGGCGGCGGTGAGCACCATCACCACAGCGATGACCGCCACGATGACCGGACTGGCGGAGCCGCGTTCGGAGATCGCCCGGCGACCCCTGCACATGCGGCAACTGCCCGCTAGCGTCCGCGCGGGCATCACGGCACGGACCGTGCAACGGCGCAGCGCTCGTAGGCTGGCCACGGCACCCTGCGACCCGCGACGCACGCGGTGACGAAGTCGGCGGTGTGCGAGATGGTGACGCTCCCAGTTCCCGATACCCGCTCGCCCACGGCGGCGGCGCGGGCATCCGGTTCGACAATCGCCGCTCGAGCGGCCTCGCTCGCGCCACGCTGCGCCGCCTGGACGTCGAGCGTCCACGCGATGGCGCTGAGGGCGAGCGCCAGCACGAGCACCACGCTGGGCAGTCCGAGCGCGAATTCGACGGTCACGGACCCGAGCTCTGTCGCACCTCCGCTCCCCTGACGCCTGGAGCGCCTAGCCACCCGCGAGCGCGCCACTTACTAGCGACGCCAGAGCCGACCGCACCTCCGGCGACTTGATGATGGCGATGAGTACGGCCGCAAACGCGGCCGCGGCAACCGTGACGAGCGCGTACTCGACCGTGGCCATGCCGTCGTCCCTCCGCGTATCGAGTCGTGTCAACAAGCGAGTGATCATGCGTGTTTCCCTTCCTTGGCGGGGCGGGTGCCCCGCGAACCTGCCCCGGCGTACGCCAGGGAAGTCGATGCGCGCGAGTGGCCGCGATCACGGCGCGGCTCCCGCCGCGTCGCCCATGACCGAGCCCGCCAGGGCGACCAGCAGGGGCACGATGCCCGTGAGGATGAACGCCGGCATCAGGCACAGTGCGAGGGGCAACGCGATCCGCACGCCAAGCTCCGCGGCGGCGCTTTCGCCCGCAGCGCTGGCCCCGTCGAGCAGGGTCTCGCTCAGCGCGGCCAAGGAGTCCACCGGGCTCGCTCCCCGGTGCCACGCGGGCGCCAATGCTCGCGTCAGGCCCTCGAAGCGCAGGGGCGCCGCGTGCCACGCCTCGGTCCACGTCACGCCGATGCCGAGCGCGGCGGCCACCGCACACAAAGACTCCGCGTCGCCGCCGCACGCGCGACCGACATGGTCGAGGGCACTTCTCACGTCGAGGCCGGAACGGACGGCGGCACCCATCAGCGCGCCGACGGCGACCAAGGAGATGGGCTCGCTCACGGCACCCGTCCCGCCGCGACTGCGCTGCGCACGAGCGCGCGCATCCACCACCATCCGAGCCACACGAGCAGTCCGGACGCACCGAGAAGTGCCCACCCGAAGGGCGTTCCCAGCAGCACCGCGGCGGTGCGGGGTTCCACCACCACCCCCAGCGCCATCCCGACCGCAGGCAGCCACGCAAGCACGCGGGCCGACGCTCGCGCCCCCGCGACGGCCCCCTGGCGCCGCCGGATCGCGGCGATACGCGCGCGCTCCACGCGGGCAAGGGCGTCCAGGACGTCCGCGAGCGGAACGCCTGACGAGTGGGCCAGCCTCGCGGCGGCGCACGCCTCGCCCGCCAACGCGTCGTCGCGATCCCATACGGGAGCCCCTTCCCCGTCAAGTTCGAGATCCGCGTCCCACGCGAGCCACGCATCGGCCGCGCCGAGCCCGGCCCGTGACGCGCTGGCGACGGCCACGATCCGCTCCATGTCTGTGGGCTGTTCGGTCATGCGACCCTCTCAAGCGCGGAGGGAGTGATCAGCCCGGCCGCCGCGACGAGGCGCGGCCAGGCCACGCCGGGCGTGAGCCGCCCGTCGGCGTCGACCTCGGCGGCGGGGACGGTCCTCAGCTGGCCGTCGCACACGTCGAAGAGTGCGACCTGTCCGACACGGCGCCGACCGTCCTCCCGCACCAGGTGGACGACCCCGGTGAACGCGGCGGCGACGTGAAGCGCGACGGCCCGCTCGCTCAGATCGGCGAGCGCACCGAGCCCCGCAAGGCGCGCGGGCACGTCCTCTGCGGCGTTCGCGTGAAGCGTGGTGAGGCTGCCGCGGTGCCCAGTGTTGAGGGCGAGCAGCACGTCCCTGATCTCGGCGCCCCTGCACTCCCCCAGCACGATGCGGTCAGGTCGCATCCGCAGCGCCTCGCGCACAAGCCTCGCCAGACCCACGGCGCCCGCACCGTCTACGTTGGCCGAACGCTCCACGAGTCGCACGACGTGCGGATGGTCGGGTCGGATTTCCCCGGCCTCTTCGATCAGCACAATGCGTTCCGCCTGCTCCACCTGCGCCAGGCACGATGCCAGAAGTGTGGTCTTGCCGGAGCCCGTCGCCCCGGACAGGATGAGCGATTGCCGAGAGCGCACCAGTCCGCGCACCACGGGCGCGAGGTCGCGATGGACCATCCCGGAGATCACCAGGTCCTCCCACTCGAGCGAAGAGGACCTGACCATGCGTAGCGACAACACGGCGCAGCCGTCCGCGACCGGCTGTAGGACGGCGTGCAGGCGGGTGCCGTCCGGGAGCCGGGCGTCGACCGCAGGTGCGGCGTCGTCGAGCCGCCGCCCGCCGAGCGAGGCGAGTCGCACCGCGAGAGCGCGGACGTCGACCGGCTGCCACTCGGGGAGGACGCCAGGCACCACATCGTTGGCGCGCTCCACGCCCAGCCCACGGTCAATCCACACGTCGCGAGGCGAGTTGATGAGCACGTCAGTGATGCCCGGCACCTCGAAGAGGCGGCGCAGCCAGTCGGGAAGCCAATCGAGCGTTGTCATGAGGCAACGGTCGCGTCGGCGCGGGTCGTGTGTCCGCCAAGCCAAGCCCACCAGGGGAAACGCCCCGGACCCTCCACCTGGGCACGACGCGACAAATCTTTCGCCAGCCACTGGGGGCCGTTAGGCTGACCTCATGGCTCACCCCAGCGCTGCGTTCTTTGACCTCGACAAGACGATCATCGCGACCTCGTCTTCGGCGGCATTCTCGCGCCCGTTCATGCGCGAAGGACTGGTCACTCGCACTGACGCAGTGCGTGCCGCCTACGCGCAATTCCTGTTCTCCGTGGGCGGCGCCGATGAACGCCAGACAAGCCGGCTGCGCGATGCACTGTCCGAACTGGTCAAGGGGTGGGACGTCGCCAAGGTGACGGAAATAGTCTCCGAGACCGTTCACGAGCTCATCGATCCCGTGGTGTACCAAGAGGCCCTCGCCCTCATTCGCCGCCACCAGGAGAACGGCCGCGAGGTCGTCATCGTGAGCGCGTCCGGCGCGGAACTCGTGGCCCCCATCGCGGAGTTGCTGGGCGCCGAACACTGGATCGCCTCGCACATGGAGATCGAGGATGGCGTGTACACGGGCGAGATCACGTTCTACGCGTATGGCGAGCAGAAGGCCGTCGCAATCCGCGCGCTTGCCGCCGAACGCGGAATCGACCTCGAATCGTCCTACGCGTACTCGGACTCCATTACCGATGCCCCGATGCTCAGCGCAGTGGGCAACGGTTTTGTGGTGAACCCCGACAGGGGCTTGCGCCGCGCGGCCGCCAAGAACGGGTGGGGCGTGCTGTACTTCCGCAAGCCGGTGGGGCTGCGCCAGGCCGACGCGAAGGGTTCAGCGATCGCCACGGGCGTCTTCGTGGGCATCGGCATCGTTGTCGGTGCGCTCATCATGAGGGCCGCTCGGCGGCGTCGCCTCGAGCCCTGATGTTCGGGTCACGGCGGGTCGCCCTCGCGCGTGAGGCGCTGACTTCCGTGACCGCGTGGGCGGAACTCGTTGTCGGTCCCGATCGCGCGCAGCAGCTCGCGTCCGACGCGGTCGTGTCCGCCGCATCTGCCCGCGGTGCCACCACGCTGTCCGAACTCACCCGGGCCGCCCACCAACGAGAGCGAGAGCAGAACCGTGAATTGGCATCCCTGCGTACAGCGACCTCTTCGCGTGCCGCAAGCTGTCGCTACGCGGCCCACTCGAGTACAACCTGTTCCCGATCGAGCCGGGCGACTACACGGTAGTGATATACACCCGCATCTTCGCCACTGTGGAATCTGTAGCGCTCAGTCGGGCGCTTCTATGCCACTTCCAGCGTGATGAGTCCGCGACCTCGGAGGTCAAGTGGGACGACTTCGAGGTGGTGGGCTTCTCTCCGATCGAGACGCTCGGAGTGATTCCGTACGGCCGCCATTCGGGGCCGACCAGCGTGCAACTGCCGGTCAGCGAACCCAAACGGTGCCCGGGCGTCACAGACGACGAGCGCCAGGCGACGAGGACCGCAGTTCCAAAACTCTGGGTCTCGGCCCGACTGGGTCTACCGACCGTTACCCGCGTGTCAGCCCGTCTTGCGGCGGAACTGGGTAGGAGCGTGTCCCGCGCCGTTGCCGTGCAGGTGTGAGCCCGGTCCGGTAGGCCCGCCGGAGACGCGGCCGGTCGAGTTCTGCTCGCCGACTGCCTCGTCCATGAGCTGCTGCTCGTCGCCGTCCTTGATGGCGGCCAGGAACGTCGTGGCGTCCGCATCCTTCAGCATCTTGGCAAGCTTGCCGCGATGGAAGATGTGAACCTCTCCGTTGGGGCGGGTGCGATAGTCAAATCCATTGGGTCCACTCATATGCACATAGGACCACGTGCGGGGGCGGCGTGCAAGCGGGGCAGGCGTTAGCGCCGGCTCGCCCAGCGAGACCTCAAGGCGGGCCGCTCGATCCAGCGCCAGCTGAGCGTGGCCGTACGGTCACCATCCCGACCGCCGCGGGAGCTCGCCTACACAGGTGCATCTCGAAGCACCGATGGACTCGCTGCCCTTGCAATCTTCCTCATGGCCAGCGGCACCGTCTTGGTGGCCCTCAAGGTGGGTGCAATCAGGTCGAGACTAGATGAATGATTCCAAGGGGTGTTACGGGTGTTGCTGCTGAGGTTTGGGTGCTCGGGTGCCCAGAATCGGCGTTGATACCCAAACGCCGAACCTTGGAGAACGAACGTGGACGCCGATCTGGACA
>Ga0209346_1000588_pt1 | contig 28950 bp, 24 predicted proteins | sample AutmiccommunBRH9_FD_187381 | JGI IMG/M metagenome (GOLD analysis project Ga0209346, IMG submission 187381) | Deep subsurface microbial communities from Mt. Terri, Switzerland - Autotrophic microbial communities BRH/9 (SPAdes) (version 2) | ecosystem: Environmental > Aquatic > Deep subsurface >...
CTCATCATGCCCTCAAAGGAGATATCGGCAGACAAAAGATACCGGCTTGGCTAAAACAGCAGGTTGGCGGCGAGCTGGATATTACAATTAATACAGGTACAGATTTTTCCGAGGATCTCAGCCAGTATCATCTGATAATTCATTGCGGAGCCTGCATGTTTAATCGGAAACAGGTTTTATCGAGAATCGAGAAGGCGAAGCAAAGCGGTGTACCGATCACCAACTATGGAATCTGCATCGCCCACCTAAACGGCATGCTCAACCGCGTCATCAAAGTCTTCTAAGCAAAAGAACGTAGTGATTGCCCCACGCAGAATGCGATGGGGTCACGCTCAGGGGAAGCAAAGCATAGGTCAAGCATCGGGGACGGTTCTTTTTGCTTTTATGTTGTTTCCCTCTTTTTCTTAAACCAGACGTTTCACCTGTACCCAAGTCTTTTTTCCCCTCAAACCAGACGCATAACCTGTCCCCGAGTCTTTTTCCACTTTAACTTAAACCGGACGTTTCACCTGTCCCCAAATCTTTGTCGAATTAGTGAATTTTGTTTAAATTTTATAGACTTATAGTCATATGATGATATAATTAATTTGATTAGAATAATTCGTAAGTAATAGTTATTAATGTTTACCTACTATAAATTATATATATACTTTTTTGGAAGACCTGTATAGATATCATATAAGTTATAGGGAGCCAATGACAATTAAAATGTTTGTTTGTCAGCGGTTTTTTTTATTATAGTTAACAAAACTAGGAGGTTTGTTTGTGAAGATATCTTCAATAAAGTTCAAGTTCGTTGCATCCTCTATTATTTTTATATTAATGTTAATAGTGATTAGCGGTACATCTTATTACCAGAGTAATAAAGTAGCTACCCTTAATGATCAGGCTATGGTAAACGCTGACCTAATTAAACTTATTAAACAAAAGGAAATCGATCATCTAATTTGGACCGATACATTAAATGAATCTATTATGTTTGATAAGCATTTTGATGGTAAAATAGACTCCCATGAATGCGCATTTGGTGAATGGTATTATGAATTTGTGGAATCAGAAGAGTTTAAACAGCTATCTGCAGAACAACAGAAGATTTTATTGGCTATAGAAGAACCACATGTTGAATTACATAACACTGCCAGTTTAATTACAAAAGAAATGAACTTGAAAAACAAACAAGCAGCGATTAATATATATCAAACATCAACAAAAATATATCTTAAAGAAGTAAGATCATTATTTAACCAGCTGGAAGAAGAAATTCAAAAAATTGAAACTACACTGGAAATAGAAGTTGCTCAAGCTAAAAAAACAATGGAATACGTAATTTTCGGGATAAGTATTTTATCTGTTTTAATCGCATTTATAATCGTTAATATCCTAAATAAAATCATTGTTAAACCTATTAACAATACAGTATATATGCTTAAGGATATTGCTGAAGGCGAAGGAGATTTAACTAATCGTCTTAAAGTAACAACGAATGATGAAATTGGCGAACTAGCAAAATGGTTTAATATCTTTATCGAAAAAATCCATTATATTGTCCGCCAAGTAAATGAAGGAGCGAAGGCAGTAGCATCTTCATCAGAAGAGTTAACAGCAACCAGTGAAGAAACCACTAGAGCTACCAATCAGATTACTTCAGCCATACAGGAAATTGCCGGCGGATCAGAATCTCAACTACATGGGGCAGAGAATACTGCTCAAGCGATCAAGGAAATGGCAAAAGGTATTCAGCATATCGCTGAAACTTCTTCTGTAGTATCTGACGAATCTATGAAAACAGCTAAAGAAGCTGAACAGGGAAACCAGTCGATTCAAAAGGCTGTTCAACAGATGAATTCGATTAGCGGATTAGTGAATAGTACCGGTACTCAGGTTAAATTATTGGGTGAACGTTCACAAGAAATCGGACAAATTATTGAAGTAATCACCGAAATTGCTGAACAAACCAATTTATTAGCTCTTAATGCTGCGATAGAAGCAGCCAGAGCTGGCGAACATGGTAGAGGTTTTGCCGTTGTAGCTGAAGAAGTCAGAAAATTAGCTGATCAGTCAAAAAAGGCTTCAGATCAGATAATTGAATTAATTCAAAAAATTCAAGACGATACCAAGCGTTCTGTTGAAGCAATGGAGGGAGTTACTCAAGAAGTTCAAACAGGGAAGGTTGTTGTTAATCAAGCCGGGGAGGCATTTGCAAGTATATTAATGGCTGCACAACATGTGGCTGAACAGATACATGAGGTTTCAGCAATTTCTGATGAGATGTCAGCAAGCTATGGAGAAATTACCACTTCCTTTACTGAAATAACTCATATTGCTAAAAAAGCATCAGCTAATAGCCAACACGTGGCTGTTTCTTCACAGGAACAACTGGCTTCGATGGAGGAAGTAGCTGCTTCAGCTGAATCACTTTGTACAATGGCTTTACAATTGAAAGAACTTGTTATAAAATTCAAAATATAGCCTATAAAATGGTAATCCTGGATTGACCTAAAGCAGCTGCAAGTATTGACTTTTAGCTGCTTTTCAATTTAAAAAGAATCAGATGATGGTTGATAATGACAAAGCGTCAGTAACAGGTTTTAAAAGCAAAAAGTACCGTCCCCGTTGCTTATTGGGGTGGTGAAGCAAAAAGTACCGTCCCCACTGCTTTGCGGAGATTGAACAATCACAACTATCTCGTGCTGCCTGCCAGACGTTTCACCTGTCCCCTAGTCTTCCTTGCACTGTTGAGCGGGAAAAAGTATAATAGACTGTGGACGAAGTCGCAGTTGTTTTTGAAAAAGGAGGATTTGACAATAATGATTCGGTGGAACAAGATTATCGTGCTTGTGCTTATTGTGGCAGCACTTTCTGCTTTAATGGTATCAACTACAGGTACTGTTTTAAGCAGTGTTACTTTAGGTTTAGATTTACGGGGCGGTTTTGAGGTTTTGTATCAGGCTGTGGGAACAGATGGTGATGAGGTTACCAGTAAAAGCTTGAAAGATACTGCTTCAGCAATTGAAAGAAGAATTGATGTCATAGGGGTCACAGAACCTAAAATAGAAATAGAGGGAACTGATCGAATTCGCGTTAAACTGGCGGGGGTACAAGACCAAGATGCAGCTAGAGAGCTTCTCGGAAAACCTGCTAAATTAACTTTTAGAAATTCCGACAATGAGATTTTACTTGATGGTCGAGACTTAGTTCAAGGCGGAGCGAGGATTGATTTTTCGCAGCTTGGACAACCTCTTGTCTTGTTAGAGTTAAAAGAACCGAATAAATTTCGAGATATAACTACTGAGTATCTGGGTAAACCAATAGGTATTTTCCTTGATGAAGAAAGGATTACCAATCCGTATGTGGAATCTGTGATCTCAGGCGGGGTGGCTACTATTACCGGACAAGATACTATTGAAGAGGCACAAGGATTAGTGGATTTACTTAATGCCGGTGCTCTTCCGCTGGATTTAGTAGAGTTGGAGTCCAGAAGTGTGGGAGCGAGCCTAGGGCTCAAGGCTTTAGAGTTAAGTGCTAAGGCGGGCATGATCGGAGCAGTGGTCGTACTTTTGTTTATGATGATATATTATCGGATTCCGGGAATTATAGCTAGCTTTTCACTTTTTGTCTATGTCTATCTTATCTTAGTATTATTTGTCCAAATGCATGTTACCTTAACGCTGCCGGGAATTGCCGCGCTCGTTCTAGGTATTGGCATGGCTGTTGATGCCAACATTATTACATATGAAAGAGTAAAAGAAGAGTTAAGAAGCGGCAAAACGATTTTATCCTCCATTCGTGCTGGTTCTAGAAGATCGCTATCGACGATTTTAGATGCTAATATTACAACGATAATTGCCGCGATTGTCTTATTCATTTATGGCTCTGGCGCAATTCAAGGCTTTGCAATTACCCTGATTGTTAGTATTGTTGTCAGCATGTTTACGGCTGTTTTTGGTTCAAGGCTATTGCTTAATCTTTTTGTTAGAGCTAATCTGTTTAACAAGCCTTGGGGGTATGGAGTAAAGGAGGATGAGATAGGTGAGCTATAAATTTAATTTCGTTAAACACCGTAAGGTATATTTTATTATTTCATCTTTGATTGCTTTTGTGGGAATCGTCTCACTATTATTATTCGGTCTGAACTTGGGCATTGATTTTACTAGTGGTTCTAATCTGGAGATTAATATCGAGAAGAGCTTCAATGAAAATGAGATCAAGGATCTTCTACAGCAAGCAGAGGATGTCGCCAAGGCCCAGGGTTTACAGGATGTGAACTTGCGTCCGGAGTTAATAAGGGTTGCCGGTAATCAAAATGAGGTGGCAGTTACCCGCTTTGATCAAACTTTAAATCCTGATGTGCTGCCGATTATCAAGAGCGTATTTCAAGAGAAATATGGCGAGCAGGTTGATTTAGTTGAAAGCACTGTAAATCCAACTATTGGCAGAGAGCTTGCTCTTAAGGCGATCTATGCTGTCCTTTTTGCATCACTTGGAATCATCCTTTATGTGACAATCCGCTTTGAGTATCGCTTTGCGGTTGCGGCGATTATTGCTTTACTGCATGATGCCTTCTTTGTCATAACAATATTTTCAATTCTTCGACTCGAAGTAGATCTGTCCTTTATAGCAGCAGTCCTGACTATTGTCGGTTATTCAGTTAATGACACGATCGTAATCTTTGATCGAATAAGGGAAAACTTGAAAAAGGCGAAGACGAAGCGTTTTGAGGACATTGAGGAAGTGGTTAATGCCAGCTTGAATCAAACCTTAGCCCGTTCCATAAATACTGTATTAACGGTCTTAATAACTGCCACTGCCTTATATATCTTTGGCGGGACGGGAATTAAAAACTTCTCCTTTGCTCTATTAGTCGGGCTAATTAGTGGTGCCTATTCTTCAATCTTTATTGCTTCGCAAATTTGGCTGGTCTGGAAGGGTAAAGATGTTCAGAAACAACGCTTTAATCCTCAGCCTGATGCATAAATAATCGAAAACAACAATTGAGAGCCGCGGTTTAGCCGCGGTTTTTCATACATTTCAGGTTTTAGATGAACTTATTTTTAGGGCTAAGACCCCACCTCTATAGGTGGGATGTTCTAATCAGGAGGAGTAGATTCTCCATCTGATTCCTCGATGTTCAGCTTCAGCTGAACGAGTTCACTGAAGAGATTTAGGAAGGTGATTCTTGTAATGACAGATGTCCGGTTTAAAAAGGCGCAATTTGCTGCTTGGGTAGGAATTGTAGGTAATATTTTTCTGGCAATTGTTAAAGGAATAATCGGCTGGATTGGCAACAGTAAAGCCCTTGTTGCTGATGCGGTTCACTCTGCTTCAGATGTTGTAGGTTCGTTCGCTGTTTTGATAGGTCTGCGAGTAGCACAGGCACCACCTGACAAGGACCATCCATATGGTCATGGTAAGGCAGAAAATATCTCAGCGATAATTGTTGCTGTAATCCTTTTTTTAGTAGGAGCAGAAGTAGGTTTCTCGTCGATTAAAAGTTTGTCTGCTGCTGAGCTTGCTGCTCCAAGTAGTATCGCCCTGTATGCCGCCTTTCTTTCAATCGTGATAAAAGAAGGGATGTTTCAATACAAGTACCGACTGGGAAAACGGATTAAATCACAAGCGATTATTGCTAACGCTTGGGAACATCGTTCAGATGTTTATTCTTCGATTGCCGCACTAATCGGGATTCTAGCAGCAGTACTGGGCGGCGAATTAAATATTCCTTGGCTGATCTATTTTGACCCGCTTGCCGGAGCGGTTGTTTCCTTAATGATCATGAGAATGGCTTATAAAATTGGTTACGAAAGTGTTCATAATACCTTAGACCATGTTCTCCATGAAAATGATGCTAAGAAATACCGGGAAACAGCGGAGCAAATAAATGGAGTTTTACACATCGATGATTTTTTTGCCAGAGAGCACGGGCATTATCTGATCATCGACATAAAAATCGGCGTAAATCCTCAAATAACAGTGGAAAAGGGTCATGAAATAGCTGATGAGGTCAAGAAAACGATGATGAGTAAATTCTCTGATGTCCGAGATGTCTTTGTCCACGTTAACCCCTATCAAGACAATTATAAATATCATGACACAACAAACGGTTCCTTACTGCAATAGGAACAGGAACGCCGATACTCGACTATTGCCACCCCTGGTCTTTTCCTTTATAATGAATTATTGTGATGGGGGTTGAAGGTATTGCTAAAACCACTAAAAAGATGGCTGATAAAAGAAGTGGATCAAGAAAAAATTGATTTGCTTGCCAAGCAAAATGCAATTCATCCAATAATGGCTAGACTGCTTTTTTTAAGAGGTGTAACCAGTGATGAAGAGATTGCTTTATTCCTGAATTCGCAAGTTGCTACCTTTTACGACCCGTTTCTCTTAGATGGGATGAGTGATGCTGTTCAGAGAATTCAAGCAGCAATAACTCAGCAAGAAAAAATTCTGATCTATGGTGACTATGATGCTGATGGCGTTACCAGCACAGCTCTTATGTATAAAACACTCAAGGCTCTAAACGCTAATCTTGCTTACTATATTCCTAATCGTTTCACTGACGGTTATGGTCTAAATAGTGCGGCAATCACTAAAGCGGCGACTCAAGGTTTTAAGCTTATCTTAACAGTCGATACGGGAATAAGTGCGGTTGACGAAGCAGAATTGGTTAAGGAATTGGGTCTGAATTTAATAATCACTGATCATCATGAGCCGCCGGAAACCTTGCCGGATGCTTACGCGATTATTAATCCCAAGAAAACGGGAGATAAATATCCTTTTAAAGCGCTTGCCGGTGTCGGTGTAGCCTTTAAACTGGCACACGCCTTGCTAGGAAGACCGCCAATTGAACTGCTGGATCTCACAACGCTGGGAACCATTGCCGATTTAGTTCCTCTAGTTGGCGAAAATCGCTTAATAGTTTCTCAAGGTCTTCGGCAGCTGGCGGAGACAACCAATCTCGGTTTGCGGTTGATGTTGGAACAGAACGGTTTGATAGATAAGCCAATCACAGCATCGCACATCGGTTTTATTATTGCACCAAGAATCAATGCTAGCGGTCGTTTAGAGAATGCTAATCATGCTGTAAAGCTGCTGATTACTAACAGTGCAGCAGAGGCTGAGACGACTGTTAAGCTATTATCAGAGTTGAACCAAGAACGCCAAAATTTAGTCGAACAAATTACTAAAGAGGCTCTAGAGTTGATTGAAGCTCAGAACTTAACAAATGACCGGGTCTTGGTAATCGCTAAAGAGGGTTGGAATGAAGGTGTAATCGGTATAGTCGCAGCACGCATTTTGGAGAAATACTATCGACCGGTGATAATTTTAAGTATTAATAGTGAAGAAAACCTCGCCAAGGGTTCTGCCAGAAGTATCGCCGGATTTGACATATATCAGGCTTTGACAAGTGTTAAGGAGCTTTTGCAGAGCTTTGGCGGGCATACTGCGGCTGCCGGGCTGAATATTGCGACGTCAAAAATAGCTCTTTTGCGGGTTGAGCTAAACGTGTTGGCTGAGCAATGGCTAAGCTTAGAAGATTACCAACCTTTGGTGGAAGTCGACTTGGTTTGCGGGATTAATGATCTGGATGTGGAGCTGCTTAAACAGTTAGAGCGTTTGGCACCTTTTGGAATTGGCAATCCTAGTCCTAAAGCTTTAGTAAAGGAAGCTATAATTACGGAAATCAAGGCGATCGGGAAAAATAATCAACATTTGAAGCTTAAGGTCAGCAACAGCGATAAATCTCTTGAGGCAGTAGTCTTTAAACGAGGTGAACTACTAAAAGAGCTTGCTCCATACTCAAGAGTAGAATTGCTTGGTGAATTATCGATAAATGAATGGCGAGGACAGCAAAAGCCCCAATTAATTGTAAAAGATCTTCAAGTACCAAAAGTGCAGGTCTTTGATTGGCGAGCAGAAAATTGGTCGGAGCTTTTTAGCGTGGCGGGTAGAGAAAGCAGCCTAATATTGTTTAATTATCACCAGGGGTTAGAAGCGCTTACGAAAAAGAGTAGCGGCTATAAACTGGCTCACTACGCTGAATTACAGCAAATTGAGGCTTTCGAGGTGAGCGAGCTTTTCTTACTTCATCTGCCGCCGGATCTCGATAGACTTAAAGCTTTGATCAAGGCTTCCGCTAATCTTGCGAGGATTTACTGTATTTTTGCAGATCATCAGCTAGTGGCTGCGACTCGAGAAAAAGAGCTTTTTAAAAAGGTTTATCTACTATTAAAACATAGCAAGCAGTTATCTAAGAAGGCAATTGCCGAACGTTCACTTAAGGATTTAGGAATTAATTCTTTAACTTTTCATTTTATTCTTGATGTTTTTGCAGAATTAGGCTTTATAATAGTAGATAGGGATCAAATAACCCTTGAACAAAGCCCTGAGAAAAAGCAATTAGCCGACTCGGCATTGTTTAGAGATTATTTGGAGCGTAAGGCATTAACTCACAAAATAAATACAATTAAGCATCAAGAGCTTACAAGCTTATTAGTTGTCTAGCTGTAATCGAACCACTACTAACAATTATTAGGAGGGCACAGTTTATGGACTTTAAGAGTATGATTAGGGTTATCCCGGATTTTCCGCAGTCCGGAATTCGTTTTAAGGATATTACAACCTTATTAAAAGATGGGAAGGCCTATAAAGCAGCAATAGATCAAATGGCCAGGTTTGCTGAAGAGAAAAAAATTGACCTAATTGCCGGGCCAGAGGCTAGAGGCTTTGTCGTTGGTGCACCACTTTCTTATGCTCTTGGAATAGGCTTTATACCAATTCGCAAATCCGGGAAGCTCCCAGCGGAAACGATTGAAGCCAAGTATGATTTGGAGTACGGTAAAGATGCCCTAGCATTACATAAGGATGCAATAATTCCCGGACAAAAAGTCCTAATCGCTGACGATTTATTGGCGACCGGTGGGACAATTAAAACCTCGATAGATTTAATCAATAGGCTTGGCGGAGAAGTTGTTGGTGCGACCTTTTTGATTGAACTTAGTTATTTAAATGGCCGAGAAAAGCTCGGAGATATTGATATTTTTTCTTTGGTCAAATTTTGATAAAATAATAATTACTAAAAAGTAAACCCAGCACAAACATGTTGGGTTTTTCTGAACATTGGCGGCTTTGTTTTTTGGAGGTTGCGTTCAAAAAGTGAAGGGTGAACATATGGATATTGAAATTGAACAACTTATAAAAAAAGCCAGTAAATATATGTCGAGTGAAGATCTTCTGTTGATTGAAAAGGGCTACCTTTTTGCCAAAAAAGCACATGATGGGCAACAGAGGTTTTCAGGTGAATCTTATATTATCCATCCGGTAAAGGTTGCCGAGGTGCTGGTAGGCTTGCAATTAGACGCTATTACCGTAGTTTCTGGGCTCCTCCACGATGTAGCAGAGGATACTCCTGTAACCGTTGAAGCGATTCAAGTCGAATTTGGACCGCAGGTCGCTAAGCTGGTTGACGGTGTAACTAAGTTAGGAAGGATTAAGTATAAATCCAAAGAGGAGCAGCAAGCCGAAAACCATCGGAAGATGTTTGTGGCGATGGCTCGAGATATTCGGGTAATTTTGATAAAATTAGCTGATCGCTTGCATAATATGCGAACCTTAAAGCATCTACCTGAGGAAAAGCAACGGCGGATTGCCGAAGAAACCTTAGAGATATTTGCTCCTTTGGCTCATCGATTGGGGATCTCGACGATCAAATGGGAAATTGAGGATATCGCTTTACGATATATAAATCCCCAACAGTACTACCGAATTGTCAACCTAATGAAACAAAAACGTGCCGAAAGAGAGGAATATCTAAATAAGGTAATCGAGTCAATTCAATCAAGATTAGAAGACTTAAAAATCCGAACCGAAATTTCCGGCCGACCGAAGCATATCTATAGTATTTATCGAAAGATGTCGATACAGCACAAGGAATTCAGTGAAATATATGATTTGTTGGCTGTGCGGGTAGTCGTTGAGTCCGTTAAGGATTGCTATGCAGTATTGGGGAATATTCATACGTTATGGAAGCCGATGCCTGGTCGTTTTAAGGACTACATTGCAATGCCCAAAGCGAATATGTATCAGTCCCTACACACTACGGTTATTGGTCCAAAGGGGGAGCCTTTGGAGGTGCAAATCCGTACCTTCGATATGCATGACACGGCAGAATTCGGGATTGCTGCTCACTGGGCATATAAGGAGGGCAAGCCAGCAGAAGGAGAGAACTTCGAAGAAAAGCTTAATTGGTTCAGAGAAATCTTAGAATGGCAAAATGATTATCGAGATGCTCAAGAGTTTATGGAGTCTTTGAAAATTGATCTTTTTTCGGATCTAGTCTTTGTATTTACTCCGAAGGGGGACGTTTATGAGCTTCCACACGGCTCAGTCCCATTGGATTTTGCTTATCGGATTCATACTGAGGTTGGCAATAATTGTATCGGGTCAAAAGTTAATGGGAAAATAGTCCCTTTAGAATATAAGCTCAACACTGGAGATATCGTCGAGATATTAACCTCCAAGCATAGTTATGGGCCTAGCCGGGATTGGCTGAAAATCGCCAAGTCCCCTCATGCTAAATCGAAAATTAAGCAATGGTTTAAAAAAGAGCGACGGGAAGAGAATGTTGAAAAGGGGCGGGAAAGTCTAGAAAAGGAACTGCATAGACAGGGTTTTGAGCCGTCACAGATTCTCACTTCGGAGGCCATAAAAGAGATTGTCGCTCGCTTTAATTTTAATGAAGAAGAGGACATGCTCTCAGCGATTGGTTATGGCGGGATAACGGCGGCACAAATCGTTACAAGGTTGACTGAGAAGGCCAAAAAACCGGCAACAGTGGAAACAGTACAGGATATTGAAATCCGCCACTTACCGGCAAGTAGAAAGAAAATTGCTACAGGTATTCGAGTAAAGGGAGTAGATAACCTGCTGGTCAGGTTTTCGCGATGTTGCAACCCAGTACCGGGCGATGAAATTATCGGATTTATCACTAGAGGCCGGGGGGTATCAATCCACAGGCTGGATTGTCCGAATATTCAGGTTGAAGAGAACAATGATCGAATTATTTCTGTGGAATGGGATAACGTGGGAGATCAATCATTCTTCGCCGATATTGAAGTTACCGGTAATGATCGTCGGGGTCTCTTAAATGAAGTCTTGCAAGCTGTCTCAGAAACTAAAACCAACCTGACAGCGGTTACCGGCAAGTCTGATAAAAATAAGGTTGCAACTATCTTAATGACAATTTCTATTCATAATATCGAGCATCTACATTCGGTTGTTGAGCGGATTAAACGAGTTAAGGATGTTTATTCTGTTCGCAGGATCATGCAGTAATAGTTTATACGGGGAGGGTGAAGCTTCTTGAAGGTAATTGTTCAGCGGGCGAGAAATGCCCAAGTTACGGTAGATAATCAGATAGTTGGGGCGATAGACTATGGGTTGATGCTCTTAGTCGGAGTAACCCATGATGATAATCAAGAAGATGTGCAGTATTTGGCTGACAAAATAGTAAACTTAAGAATATTTGAAGATGAAGAGGAAAAAATGAATCTCTCTTTATTAGATGTCCAAGGCAGCGTTCTCTCTATCTCCCAGTTTACCCTTTACGCGGATACTAAAAAAGGCCGAAGACCAAGCTATATTAATGCTGCCAGACCAGAAGTAGCAAACCAATGGTATGAACAGTTAAATGAGGCGATAAGAGAAAAGGGAGTAACTGTCGAAACAGGTACATTTGGGGCAATGATGGATGTTCAATTTATTAACGAAGGTCCTGTTACGATAATCTTAGAGAGTGAGCAAAGAAAAGCTTAATTCAGCGAAAAATTGGAGGAGAGGCTATTGGAACGCTGTCCTTGGTGTGAAGGAAATGACTTATACATGCAGTATCATGATCAGGAATGGGGGGTACCTGTTTTTGATGATCAGAAGCAGTTTGAGTTTCTCGTACTCGAATCTGCTCAAGCCGGTTTAAGCTGGCTTACCGTACTGAAGAAAAGGGAGAATTACCGAGCAGCCTATGACGGCTTTGATCCAATTAAGGTTGCCGCTTATGATCAAGCTAAGGTTGAAGAGCTGATAAATAACCCGGGTATTATTCGGAATCGAAAAAAGATTGAAGCATCTATTAACAATGCTAAGCTGTTTTTAGAGCTGCAGAAGGAGTTCGGGAGCTTTTGCAATTATCTTTGGGGCTTTGTTAACAACCAGCCAATTATTAATAATTTTGCAGTAATGGCAGAGGTGCCGGCAACAACAGAGCTTTCCGATCGGATAAGCAAGGATCTCAAAAAAAGAGGCTTTAAGTTTTTGGGCAGTACAATTATTTATGCCCATATGCAGGCAGTCGGACTAGTAAACGACCATCTCACCACCTGCTTTCGCCATCAGGAGGTTATTGCTGATTGACCAGGTGAAGAGGATTTGATCGAGTAAGAAAAACTAATGGGAGTCTTGTTGAAACCGAAGATAAATGGAGGATGGCTAATTGCCATCCTCCTAATTTTTCTATTCAGCAAAATATTTGATTATCCCTTGGAAGAGTCCTTCCGCGGCTTTTTCTTGGAAATTTTCTGAACGTGCCGTAAGCTCATCCTGATAGTTAGAGATAAAAGCCAGCTCTGCCAAGATGGATAAACGGGGGTTTTCTCTTAGCACAAAGAAATTACCGTATCTTGCGCCTAAATCTGTTAAGCCTGTCTGTTTGATTAGCTCTTTTTGGACAACCTCCGCTAACTTCTTATCAGATTTACTGTAATAATAAGTAATTGTTCCATTAATGCTCATATTATTATTGGTGTTATGGTGAACGCTGATAAAAGCATCTGCTTTTTTGTTAATGGCAATATCCACCCGTTCCTGTAAATAGATCTTTTTATCTGTAGTTCTGGTCATTACAACTTTAGCACCAGCAGCTTCTAGCTTTTTCTGCAGTTTACCTGCCACTAGCAAGTTTAAGCTTTTCTCCAATGACTTAAAATGCAGTCCGGTTGCCCCGTAGTCATTGCCGCCATGTCCGGGATCAACAACAATTACTTTTCCCTTAAGAGCTTTATCGATCCCTTTGTCGATCTTATTCTCCATTCCTGTTACAGAAACAATCCAGCCGGCAACATAAGCGGTACTGCCATCAGAAATAATGATTTGGTACCAATCACCAGAGGTTGAGACGATCGGAAACTTCTCGCCAACATTGGCAATTGCCACAACCTTGGTGTTTGTGGAAGGCCCCTCGCGAAGATTAGTTCCCGGATTAAGAATCACTACCGTTGGTTGGTTTTCGATTGCCGCTTCACTAACGAATTCACCGGCAATATAGCCAATCTCTTCGTTGAAATTTATTTTATACCAGCCTTGCTCGACAGCAATTACCTTTACCAGTTCATCACGTTGCAGGCTGCCAATTATCGAGTAGTCGGTTGAAGGTCCTGAGCGAACATTTAATTTATCGACGTTGATCCGTACATAGTCTTTATTCAGTGTACTTTCTGTCGGAGAATCCTCGGAGATCGCCAGTAGCCAATTAGCCACCCAACCAAATTTATCTCCGGTTAATTGGATTTTTACCCAATCGCCCTCTTGGTCTACGACCGGATATTTGGTTCCGGGCTGAATTTGTTGAATTACTGAAAAACTAGTGCTGGGACCGGAACGAACGTTTACATTGGTTCCCGTAGCTTCAGCAGTCTGGTTCTTGACCTGAGCAGGGGTATTGATTCTTTCGACTAACCAATTCGCCACCCAGCCATCTTGATTATTGATCTGTATATTGATCCAGGCTCCGCTTTCCTTGTTTATCGGGTATTGCTCGCCTAGCAGTAATTTATCGATTATTTCATACTCTAATCCAGGTCCGGATCGAACGTTAAGCACGTCCACGGCAACTTTAACCTGCCCATTGTCATTTCCAGCAACTTCGGCAATAACAAAAGCACCTAACACAAATATACCTAGAATAATTAAGAATAGACTTTGTTTTATCTTCATCAGTTAATACCAATCCTTTCTGAGCTGTGAATATACTATTCTCCTTGATCGATGATTTTTCCTGCAAGAAAAAAATCTCATTTTTCGTCTAAGTGTTAATGGAAATTATTGCAGATTTAAAATGATTTTGTTGGAAATACTATTCTTAAAGCAGTAAAGAATCATAAATCTATGAGGTGATGGCGTGCATCAATCCAAAAAAGAAATGCTTGCAGCTAACTGGAACCAAAAAGGATCATTTGAGAGCACAAATCAGCTGGAAAATGATTATCTTTTGGATAATACACTACAGTCGGAGCCAGAATATCTGACCTCAGCCAAAAAATTTCTCAGGAAGAAGTGAGAGTGATTGAGGGAAAATCTCTTGTTTTGTGTTAATATGGATCTATTAAGATTTTGGGAGAGTAGAGATGAAGATTGTAGTAAAAAATCAAAATCATCCTTACAAAAGAGAGCTTAGGCTGCTGTTTGCTCTTTTTCAAGAGAGAGGGGATGAATTGTTCTTTAGTGACCAACCAAATACCCTTGAATTCCTTGAGGTTAATTGCCAGATCAGCAATACTCACATAATCGCCACAGTGCAAGGCGAACTGAATGGTGATCAGCTCTTTCGCCAAGTAGATAGGAAACTAGGTATAGATGGGGAAGAAAACAGAAAAATAATGAAACGAGCTGTCTCAATTGTTTGGCTGCAGACGCTTATGCAGGCAACCGAAAAGCTTCACAGCTATGGAATCCTGACAGGAATGCGACCGACAAAGCTTTATCACATGCTTTTAAAAAGCCACACTTACCAAGAAGTCGATGCTCTGTTAAAAGAGGAGTATCTCCTTGCAGAGGATAAAATCGCTTTATTACGAGAGATTGTCGAAAGACAGTTAAAAATAATTCCTGATTTGGACAGCTTAGACCAAGAGGTTAGTATTTATATCGGTATTCCTTTTTGTCCGACAAGATGTGCATATTGCACCTTCCCTGCTTATAGCCTTGAGAAGAAGGGACGATTAGTAGAGGATTTTTTGAGCGGATTGCACCAAGAAATTGCTGCTATAGGAAATTGGCTTAACCAAGCTGGACTTAAGGTGACTACTCTTTATTTGGGTGGGGGAACGCCGACTAGCATTACCGCAAAACAGCTTGATGAGATATTTTATCGGCTCTCCTTTTGGATTGATCTAAGTAAAATAAGAGAGATTACCGTTGAAGCGGGACGACCTGACACGATTACTTTGGATAAATTAAACGTTCTCAAAAAATGGCAGGTTGGCAGAATTAGCATCAATCCGCAAAGCTTTAATCAGAAAACTTTGGATCTAATCGGCAGAAGGCATTCAATCGCCGAAATTTTGGAAAAATATCAGTTAGCTAGAGATGCGGGATTTAGTAATATAAACATGGATCTAATTATTGGTTTGCCGGGAGAAGGGCTTAAGGAGTTGGCTATCTCCCTTGATTATCTTGAACAGCTGCGGCCTGAGGCACTTTCCATTCACACAATGGCTTTAAAGAGAGCCTCCTACCTCACTAGGAACAAGGAGGATTTTCCTTTGACTGACAGCGATGAGGTAGTAAGGATGATGGAACATGCCAGTAAGTGGTGTAGAACTAATCATTATCAACCCTATTATCTTTACCGCCAAAAAAATATGCTCGGTAATTTAGAAAATGTCGGTTATTCGCAAATTGGTCAAGAGAGTCTGTATAACATCCTAATTATGGAAGAAAAACAGACGATTATCGGTTTAGGCAGCGGAGCAGTGAGCAAGCTAGTTCCCCCAGAGAGCGAGGAAGATTTTCGTCTGCCAAGTCCGAAGGACCCAGTCAGCTATATTAAGAGTGTCGCAGTTGCTTCTGAAAGAAAGCTGAACAGTTTAAATAAAATATTTAAAAAGTTTTCTTGACATTCTAGATTCAGCGAAGTATTATAGTTATCAATATTAGGGTTATAAAGCGAGACTTATTCAGGTGGAGTTTCAAATCCATCTGAATTTAGCGAGACTTATTTCGAGGATTGAAACACTCTTCGAGTACAACGATTTTTTCGGACATGGGAGCTTAATCGACGTAGTGCGAAATGTATGGTTGCAACTCCCTCTTACGGGGTTGAAGAAGGAGTCTTGTTGAAACCGAAGATAGACTTTTCGACAATTAAATATCCTTATCCAATGAAGAGGCAAAGTATTAAGGAAACGAGTAGACAGAGAGAGGATGAAGCGTGCTGGAATCATTCTCCTATGACGACCTATAAGAAAGACAGCTCTGAGGACTCTTAGTGAACAGTAAAGAAAACTTCATTCAGATGGAGCTTTAAACTCCACCTGAATGTTAGTTGCACTTATCCAGGAGCTTATCGCCGCTTATCCCCCGCTTGTAGAAGCGGGAGCCTTAGCGGCGGTTAGCTATCGGGCTAACACTAATTAGCTAAGTAGCGCTAAACGCGTTATCTTTTTTGAGTGGGATTCTATCCAATTGGGGTGGCACCACGGGTGATATCTATTATATCTCTCGTCCCTTAAAGTCTGTTTGTTTACATTCTTTAAGGGAGGGGGATTTTTTATATTTTCAGTGGTTAAGCAAAGTTAAATGGAGGGAGATAAGCCAACACGCTCCATTGCTCCCGGCTTTTCTTGGAAGGAATAAGAATGGGGAAAAGCCGCTCACAAAAGTCGCACCATAGGCACAACGGTCTTCTTCGAACATGAAGTATATCGACGTAGTACTCAGAAAATGGTCGCTGTTTATGGCTTATCTTCCTCTATTGAGGTAAAAGAATGAAGAAAGGGTGAGTGAAAGTGAAAATTAATGTTCCTAGAGGGACAGCCGATATATTGCCGGAGGAAGCTGAATTATGGAATTATATTGAGGAAAAAGCGAAAAACGCTTTTAAACGTTACAATTACCTAGAAATTCGCACGCCGATTTTTGAGCAAACAGAGCTTTTCCAAAAGGGCGTTGGCGAAACAACAGATATTGTAGAGAAGGAAATGTATACTTTTAAGGATAAGAGTGATCGCAGCTTAACCTTGCGACCGGAAGGCACGGCACCTGTTGTTCGTTCATTTGTCGAAAATAAACTGTACTCCAGTCCTGATCCGGTTAAGCTCTATTATAACGGTCCGATGTTTCGCTATGAGCGTCCGCAATCAGGCAGAACAAGACAGTTTACACAAATTGGAGTAGAAGCGCTTGGCAGCAATGATCCAAGCATTGACGCTGAGGTTATTTCCTTGGCAATAAAGCAGTTTGAAGATATGGGCTTACAGGATTTACGGCTAGAGCTGAACAGTGTTGGCTGCAAGAAATGCCGTCCGGTTCACCGGGCAAGCTTAGTAGCGCATTTAAAGGAATCTAAGGATCAGCTTTGCAAAGATTGTAGGTCCAGACTGGAAAGAAATCCAATGCGGATTCTCGACTGTAAGAATGAAAGCTGTAAACTTTTAACAGCTTCCGCGCCAACTATTGATCAATTTTTATGCGACGATTGCCAAGAACATTATACAAGTGTAAAAGAATATCTTACTGCTTTAAATATTGATTATGTGGAGAATCCCCGTTTAGTTAGAGGATTGGATTATTATACACAAACTGCTTTTGAGATAATCGCTGATAGCATCGGGGCGATTGGTACGATTTGTGGCGGAGGACGCTACAATGGTCTGGTCAGCGAGATGGGCGGTGATGATGTTCCAGGAATCGGCTTCGCATATTCTTTGGAAAGAATATCTTTAGCTCTGAAGACTCAAGGAGTGGAACCGTCAGAGAAGAAGGATCTAGATGCTTATCTTATTTCTTTAGGTGAGCCTGCCAAAAAAACTGCCGCTATTTTATTAAATCAATTGAGAAATCAAGGATTAAAGGCAGAAATGGATTACTTGGACCGGAAGATGAAAGCCCAAATGAAGGCGGCAGACCGGGCTAAAGCAAGCTATGTGATAATTATCGGCGAGGATGAGTTAGCAAGCAATCAATTGATTGTCAGAAATATGCTGAATGGAGAGCAGGAAACACAACCATTCGAGGCACTGGCCGGATACCTTGCTAAAAAAATAATTGAGGGATAACAAATTAGGAGGAAAGACGATGGCTTTATTTAGAACGCATCGCTGTGGGGAATTATCGAAAGAGAATATAGATGAAGTAGTTGTTTTGAGTGGTTGGGTCCAAAAAAGAAGAGATCTGGGCGGGTTAATTTTTATTGACCTCCGTGACCGTAGCGGGATCGTTCAATTGGTGTTAAACCCGACAACCTCGGAACAGGCTCATGAGGTTGCTGCTAAGGTGCGGAACGAGTTTGTTATTGCGGTAGAAGGTAAGGTTATTTTAAGGGATCTCGAGGCGGTTAATCCGAATCTTGCCACTGGGGAAATTGAGATAGTTGTGCAACAATTTGAGATAGTTAATGAGTCGAAAAATCCACCGTTTTTTATTCAGGATAACCAAGAGATTGACGAAACCCTGCGGTTAAAATATCGTTATCTGGATTTGCGACGCAGTGAAATGAAGAATACCTTCTTACTTCGTCATAAGATTACGATGTTTATGCGTAATTTTTTGGATAGGCAGGGCTTTATAGATATTGAGACGCCAATATTAACGAAGAGTACGCCGGAAGGTGCTAGAGATTATTTAGTGGCCAGCCGTAAACATCCGGGAAGCTTCTTCGCACTGCCTCAATCACCACAGCTTTTCAAACAGCTTTTAATGGTCTCGGGCTTTGAGCGATATTACCAAATAACACGCTGCTTCCGAGATGAGGATTTGCGTGCCGATCGTCAACCGGAATTTACACAGGTAGACATTGAAATGTCTTTTATGCCTCTAAAAGAGTTTCAGGATCTGATGGAGGAGATGATGGTTGGGCTCATGAAGGAGACAGTTGGCTATGAGCTTAATAAACCTTTTCCTCGTCTTACCTATCAAGAAGCAATGGAACGCTTTGGCTCAGATAAACCGGATACTCGTTTTGGCATGGAGATAAAAAATATCTCCGAAGTGGTAAAGAATAGCGATTTTAAGGTTTTTAAAGGTGCTATTGAAAATGGCGGACAAGTTAAAGGAATTAATGTAAAGGGATGTGCTGGTTATAGTCGGAAGGATATTGATCAATTGACTGACTTTGTAGCAAATTATGGCGCTAAAGGTTTGGCTTGGCTAGCTTTTAAGGATGAGGAAGTTAAGGGCTCAATAGTCAAGTTTTTATCTGAGGAAGAGCTAGGACTTATAAAAAATATTCTAGAAGCGGGAACTGGTGACCTTTTACTATTTGTCGCCGACTCCAAGGAGGTAGCTGCTAATTCTTTAGGCAATTTGCGTGTGGAGTTAGCAAAAAGACTTGATTTAGTACCAAAAGATCTCTTTAATTTTTTATGGGTAACTGATTTTCCTCTATTGGCTTATGATCAAGAGGAGCAAAGGTATGTCGCCGAACATCATCCATTCACTATGCCAAAGCAAGAAGACCTTCATTTGCTTGAGACAGATCCAGCGAAAACCCGTGCGGAGGCTTATGATTTAGTCTTGAACGGCTACGAGCTGGGCGGAGGAAGTATGCGGATTTATAAACAGGATATTCAAGAGAAGATGTTCAGAACACTGGGCTTTAGTAAGGAGGAGGCGTGGGAGAAATTCGGATTTTTGCTAGAGGCATTTGAGTATGGAACCCCACCGCATGGGGGAATTGCTTTTGGGCTTGACCGCTTAGTAATGATTTTGGCACAAAGGAGCAATTTAAGGGATACAATCGCCTTTCCAAAGACTGCCGGTGCTAATTGTTTATTGACAAGTGCGCCTTCGGTGGTTGACGAAAAACAATTACAGGAGCTGCATTTAATAATTAATCACAAGGAAAAAGAAGAACTGGTGAAGAGTAAGTAAGTTGAAGTAGGCTGCCGGCACTAATGCACTTCTCGGTTTTCAAAAAACCCTTACCCATCTTATAATGAGGGGTAAGGGTTTGCCTATATTTACTAAAAAATTACAGCAAGGCTTCCTTGCTTTTTTGCTTATCCTTGTGGTAACATGAACTTACAAGAAAAATTCAGAGCCCTACGATGTACGTGGTTCGCCGATAGTTTTGATCCAACACCATTTTTACGGGAGCATCGTGTCCATTGAAGGAGAAGATACCATGATTTATCATGGGACTACGAGATCCGTGGCAGAGCACCCACCTGTTTAGGCAGGTTCAAAACTTAGGAAACACGGCATACCGGGGCTCTTTATTTTATTTAGAATTACAATTACCCTTCTTTTTGATGGAGTAGAAATTTTTTTGAGGAGGAGATGTCTGAATGGAAAGAATTCCTTTTTACAAGAAGTTCATTATTAGTATTGCTAAGATTGACCAGTATCCAAAGCTTGTTAAGGAGGGGCTGGGAAGAGCTTTTTTGTATCTCTTGCTATTCACTTTAATTTTTGGCACGATTCAAGGGTTTTTGGTTGGCTCAGAAGTTTATCAAGGTATGAAGGTCTTAGTAGATGAGTTTGAAAAGGGAGTACCGGACTTTTCTTTAATTGACGGTAAATTGAGAATTGACGAAGAGATGCCAATAGTCTTAGAAGAAACCCCAGATGCGTTATACATAATTGATTTAAATGGAGAAGTCGATCCCGAGATTTTAGATGACTATTTGACAGGGGCATTAATTTTAGAAGATCGTGTTATTTTTAAGAAAAGTACCTTCGAAACTACAGTATATGATTTTCAGGATTTTCAAGGTCTAGAGTTGAGCAAGGAAGATGTTTCAAACTTTCTCCCGTTATTAAAATCCCTTGGTCCAATAGTTGGCGTATTAACATTTATTATCTTTTTTGTTGGAAAAGCTATTAGTGGTTTATTTTTATCATTAGTCGGACTTATTATTGCAGCGATCAAAAAAACCAAGCTCTCTTTTGGAGCCTTATATTCCATTGGAATTTACTCACTAACTTTGACCGCAATTTTTGATGTTCTTTTTCCACAAATATTTAAAGCTAATTTCCCTTGGTTTTTCTATTACTTGATTGCCATTGTTTATGTTTGGTTGGCAATAAGCATTCAATCCAAACAGATCGAGGAATAACACAAAAGAGAAGTCAAAGAAGACGGAGGGACGTTTCCTCCGTCTTCTTTTTTTCAAAAAAAGACGAGGGGACGTTTCGCCTGTCTTCTTATCTTTTTCAGAAGACAGGCGAAACGTCCCTCTGTCCTCTTGTTAAATCAAGAGTTGATTCTAGTCAGATCCTTGACTACTTCGGAAGCAATAATCATACCCGAAACTGAGGGGACGAACGCCACGCTTCCGGGTATCTGATGTCGAACAACGCAGGTTCGCTCTTTATTTGGACAGATACAATCAGTCCGACAATCTCCGCCAACTGCTTGAGGAGTGAGAGGAACCTCTTTAGAATATACTACTTTAAGTGATGGAACCCCTCTTTTTCTTAGTTCTCGTCTGATAACCTTAGCCAGAGGGCAAATTGACGTTTCATAAATGTCAGCGACTTCGAGCATGGTTGGATTAAGTTTGTTTCCAGCCCCCATTGCACTAATAATGGGGATTCCACGCTTCGTACAGCGTTCGATTAAGTCTAATTTGGCAGTTACCATATCAATCGCATCAACTACATAGTCGTAATCATCCCGCAAGAGCTTTTCAGCGCTATCGGAGTTATAGAGCAACTGATGAGCTTCAACCTGAGCTTTAGGATTAATTGCTAAAATTCGTTCTTTCATCAGTTCCACTTTGGATTTGCCAACTGTTTTTCTTGTAGCATGTATTTGCCGATTGATGTTGGTTAAACATATATCATCATCATCGACAAGGACGAATGAGCCGACGCCGCTTCTTGCTAGTCCCTCAACAGCGTAAGTACCTACACCGCCTATCCCAAAGACCGCAACTTGACTATTATAAAGGGTTTTTAATCCTTCTGTACCTATTAACATTTCTGTTCTGGAAAATGAATGCAGCATCTTTGTCTCCTTTTGAGTAATAATAATCTGTAACACAAAAACTATACTTTATTTTTCTTTGTTTTTCAATTGTGAAAAAGTACGCTGCTTTCCATTTGATTTGCATCACCTGTCTGCTTTGGGCAATAAATCCTGTGCCTGCAGCGGTTAAATTGCCGCTAAACAAACCAAATATGATTAAAATGGTATTAATGATTTTATTTTTCTTTGCTTGATTATCCTGTGTGTAATTGGTTATCCCAGTTTCATCAACAATGAATCCGGGTGCATATTTTCCGCCATAGACTGCCAAAACAATCAAATATGTGAGTACTAATAATACACCGATGAGAAAAAGAGCATATTTTGCATCTGTTCCCATGATATTTCCTTTTGCCAAAATGATAATGACGGTTATTAGAACCCCAAATGGTATACCGATGGCAATCCCTAATCCTTTAAGAATAAAGCGATTATTAAAAAGTGGCACAAATATTTCCCATTGTAGTTTTTTCATCTCTACCTCACTTCAATAAAGGAGAATTGCACCGATGGCAATAATCGTCCTCAATATCGTTTAAGCTTGCACAAGCATTGCAAAAAATGATTGTATCATTTGATTTGTCGTATTTTTCAAAGGTATTTAGCCTGGCATGGTGTCTGACTCTGTCTCCTATATGATAGTAATTGTATTGTGTATCATCATTTTCTGCGCTGATTGTGTGCAGCTTGCCGCTCTCACTGCGTATAAAAACAGTAAATAACGCATATTCCTGCCAATAATAATCATTACCTGTGTGATACTGTTTTCGCTTTTTGATCTCCATTTTTTTATCCATTACTGTACCATCCCAAGTTTTACTCCTCTTTCTGCCAATAATTTGGAATAGAGCAATTACAATGAACATACCGCCGATTCCTAAACCAATATAGGCAGCCTCCGGATTATCCATCTCAGTGCTGTTCTCACCATAGATAAAAAATCCTACAACAGCAATTACAGTAAGTATTAACGAAAAATAGAGAGACCATCTATTGGTATTCTTCAGGTATTCCGCAAATGCTGGATCATTTATTTTTTCCGAATAGCCTATTCCTCCTTTTTTCATAATAGACAATTTACATCACCACTCCTTTTCCATTGCCACTCCCGCTGATTCATCAACATTTAATTTAATATTAGCCAATTTAACGCTATCGATCTTAGCAACCTGAAAAGCGGCGACATAAGCTCTATAGAGGTCAATTTCCGCAATATGTTCTTCTATATACTCTAAATCCATTGCATGTAAAATAGCTTCCACTTCACCCGTTTCAGTAGCTTGTAATATTCTTGAATGGCTGACTCCAGGGAGGATGCTGCAAAAGTTGGCGTTACCAAAAGCATTAAAAACAACACTATCAGTAAGGTTACATAAGCATAACTGTTAGATACTTCTTCATGAACTCTTCACCTCAAATTCGATATTGAGTATCAAGGTTCTGCTGCCGCCCCCGAAGGGATTGATCCAGACGTTTCCGATGCTGGCATACGCCTTGACCGTCCGCACATTGTCGGGCACAACATAGCTTAATGCAAGTGAGCCGCTATCCCCCGGAGCGATAGTGATCAATTCCCGATTTTCAGAACCCTCAAAAGATATGCTCATAGTAGCTTCCTTATCTTCGTTGACATGGTGCCAGCTGCTAAAGTTTGTACCGTTGCCGGATACCGCTATGCTGATGGTTTCACCGGGTCGCACGGTACCCTTTATAAAATACTTCGACTTCCAGCCGTCGTCCGTCGCTTCAGTGATGTTTCCTCCGGTGACGGTAAAAACCAGCTTTATGCCTTCATCGGGCATCTCAATTGTACCTGTTCCAGATTTGGTACTGTTCCCTGTTAACACCTCTGCATACTCAGCCTCCTCAGGGATCGACTCTTTAATGTAGCCCATCTCGCGCATATACTTATAAAAACTCTCTCTGTCGCCCTTTTCGTTCCAATAAATCCATTGTGAAACCGCCCTTGCGAGAAACTCTTCGCTGATTGAAGCCGCCTGGTCTTTGTCCATTAAACCAAGTACGGCTGCTTTGATCGTGTATAAGCGGTTCAAGCGGGTAGTAATATCGAAATTCTTCCCGTTCTTATCGATGCCAAAGTATTTTTGATTGCTGTAAGCACTGAGTAGCCCTTCCTTCTTCAGCTCAGCGATAAACGTTTCTTCCTTCACCTTCTTCGCCCCGATTTCTGCATCGGCAATGATCCTGCTGTCAAAGCTTTTTTTTAGGGACTGTTTCGCATTGGCAATGATTTCGTTTCGCTTCGCCTGTGTCAAGTCATTTTCATCGATCCCGCGCTGCTCGCAATATTTCCTGATGATCTTTATATCCATCTGGCGATCGCCACCGCCCAATAGGGTGAAAATTGTCTCAAAATCACCTTTTAAGCCGTCTTCATAGCCCCATTTGCCGCCGACGCCGGTAGCATAAACCTGATAGGCTTTTTCGATTTCCGCTGCCGCCCAATAATCGATCGCTTCCTCGGCTTTTGCCGCGATATATGCCGAAGTCGATGCGGCAAGCTGTGAAATAGGTACGGCGCTGTTCAACATATTTGCTATTGACTCCATCGCCGCTTTGGTGTCCCCTCCCGCCAAGGAGCCTGCCGCTGAGGCGAGGTTGCCGACGATATTAACCTTATCCGCAAAGCTTGAGGGATTCTTATCAAGGACCTGATAAATGGCTTTTCCAAGCAGTTCCTTGTATTTGTTTTCAAATTCTAATTTGCCATCCTCGCCTTTGAATCCAGCATTTAGATTCTGCGCCATAAAATCAAAATAGCCGATATCACTTGGATCAATATAAGAAATCACATCCGCCGCAAGCTGACTCCTTGCAGCCTTGGAGGTTACGCCCATAGCCAGAAAAAGGTCGTCAAATTGCTTACTTGTTGTCAACATATATTCATTCTTTTGGGATTCCTTTACCCATTCCTGAGTGGCAATGGTTTTAGCGTATGTTTCAATCTGCATTTGCTCCGACGGTTTACCGAACCCCAAATAGCTGAAATGATAGGTCATAAAGGTTGCTGTACCCTTTTCTAGGTCCACACTTTCGGGGATATAATACTCCCATTTGCCGTCGTAAAAATATCCAAAGAACAACTCCTCCGTAGAAGCTTCCTTTAAAAGATCCTTTGGAATTTGCAGCGTAGCAGTGACTGGCTCCTTCAAACGAACATTGTTTCTTCCCTCAACAGACAGCTCTACCGGAGTGCCGTAAAGGACAAAGCCCTCCTTTGTATAATCCTTTGCTTTTTCTTCGGACAGGATATTCATCGTGAGCTTTACGTCTTCGTCAAAGGTACCTTGCGAAATCTTTAGTTCCCAGCCGTCCTTCGATGCGTTGCCCACACCAGCTGGTTCATTCTTTATCTCCGCCTCCACGATTGCCCCTGTTTTGAAGGGATAATTGCCCCCACCCTCAAGAAGCCCCGGGAGGATGCCTATGGACAGCACAAGGACAAACACCGCCGCCAAGGCAGAAATCGCTATTTTCTTCGTTGGAAGTAAACTCCTTTTGGCGGCGGGAGCCAGATTGCCGTTCGGCGCATATCGCGCTCCCCCTGCTTCCTGTTGCTGGGTAACACTCGTTTTTGCCCCGCAGGAATCGCAAAATTTAACGTTTAGCGCAAGCTGCACGCCACAGTTTTTACAGTACTTGCTCATTAATTCATCACCCTTTCAAATCGAATAACCAGCTATTATTAACATTTACATTATTTCAACAGAAGCAAACGTCGTCCCGAGTGCACCATTTCTACCTTTCCTTATATCTGTGGGTAAATATACTCTTTAAGTGACTTCTTAACTCAGCTATGTCAACAAAACTCTCTATATCTAGCTTATAGGATAAATCCATTGTTTTTATCATAATTCGTCCAGCCCCTTTTCCCGGTGCTACCGCAAGAATTTGTTCATTATCACCTAACCTTTTAATATCCATGACATCCCTCCTATCTTCCCAAAATATAGATAATTACTTAATCGCTTATCTTACAATAAGCTAAAATTTTTAAAATAGATATAAAAGTTAGCCATTTGTCAAGTGAAATGAATTGACAAAAGTTTGACTGTACTGATAAACTTAATCGAAAAAGGTAATAGAGGAGATGCCATTGTGAAGAAGAGCACTTCGAGGTTGGCATACCTAATGAATGCCCTGAATATTCTTGGAGGTGATCTTGCCAATGAACTTCATGTAGATTACTCACTGGTAAGTAAATGGAAAAATAATAAAAGACCACTAACCAACCGTTCAAGTTATTTAAAAAAAATTGCCGATTATATCCTTTCAATAGATTCAGCAGCTAAAAAAGAATTTATCATCCACCTTTTAAAGGAATACGACCCTAACCTAAATATAGCTTCACCTAAAGATATCCACAGCAGCTTATGCCGCTTTTTGTCTGAATCCTCTCAGCCTATTCAAAGCTACAATAAACTCATATATGGTGATAACAAAAATACATATCAGACAGGTTTTAAGGTTTATACAGGAAATGAAGGAAAAAGATTATAGAAGCTACATTGAAAATAAATGGTGGGCTGATGCTGTTGCTCACGGGGCTGATGCAATTAAACATAAAAAGCTTTTTAATAAGCCTTTATTTTAGAATGTTAAAAGAAGAAAATCTTAAACATTTCTTAAAAGATATTGAAGAAGCATTAAAGGTTTCAAAAATTACTTTAACGATGTAGCAAACAGGGGGAAAAAAAATGACCAAAGAAAGATGGCTATTTATAATCATATTTTTAATTCTATCTTTTATTGTATTTATGTTTGTATACTACTCTTCTCAAAAAGAAGTTGAAACATTTGAGAATACTGATGAAGCGCAAAAAGAAGTGGAAACATTTGAAAATACTAATGAAGAGCAAACAGAGTTTTTAAAAGTTAAAGAAGCTAGTATTAGTACCTGGATAGAAGAAAAAAAGGTTAAGCTGATTATTGATAAAAGTGAAATAGAATTTCCGTTGTATGATAACAGAGCATTTAGGTTAGATTTTAGCTTTAATTATCAGTTAGATAAATCAACAATTGAAAGTTCAATAATATATCCAAAGTTTAAAGATATTGATTTTGAAATAAATGATGATGGATCTTCTTTTACGATTTTTTTTCGAAATGTTGGGGAAGGTCAGGAATTTCCTGTAACAATTAAAAATGATTTAAAAAGCACGGATAATCTTTTGCTGCAAAATGATTTAACCTTTAAAATAGTGACAACTACTCCAACAATGGCTGAATATAAATTAATTGGTGTTGAAGAAACCTTAGAATTACCTTGGGGTGCACCCTTTCCTGAGGAGAACTTTAGTGAACCAAAATTTACTAATCAACCTAAAAAATTAGAAATATATTTTACTGATAATATAGATAAAGAAAGCGTTGAAACAGTTATAAAGAAAAACTTGAAAAAAGATGAGGTGGATTATACATTTAACTGGATAGACCTAAGAACTTTATCAATAGATTTTATTAACTTCAAAAAACAATTCTATGGTATTCCTTTAGGAAAGGCTTTAGATAAAAAAGGTTTTCCTATTAAACATGATCTATATTTTTCTGTTTATCCGCCGAATGAACTTTTTTATTGGGATATTGAAAAAGATATTCATAAAAAGATTAAGACCTTTAACGATACAAAATATATCTCAATTTTCCATCCGTTTCTAAGTAATTACCTGCTAATAGCAAATCAAGGTTTAGAATTTGTGTATAATCTTGAAAAAGATGAAATTAATATTTTACCTGAAAATCCGGGTATTCCTGATTATTTATCTACTGAGACCTGGTCGCCTAAGATTAATTGGATAGATGAAAGTACGATTGTATATTATTTAGCTGATTCAAACACTATTGTATCCTATTCCTTTGAAGACGGGTTAAAAACTTTAGTGTATTTGAAGGATTATTTAGAAAACATAAATGTTATGGACATGGCAATTTCTCCAAACGGCAAAGAAATAGCTGTTGCGAATGCTTATGATAGAACAATATATATTTTTTCAACGGACGGAGATTTGATATATGAGACTGAATCACTTAATATTCGAAGTGATCTGATAAAGGATAATAGTGATATTAATTTAGGCTGGTTAAATAATGATATTTTTTTCTTTGAAGGCTATGCAGCAGATAACCCGAATCAAATCAATATTTATACTACAGAAATAAATATGGATGTCACGGAAATTTTTCTGGAAAAAGCTTTTGATCCTCATTCAGATTCTTCGTATTTATCAATATTATACAGAAAATACGAAGAAGACTATAACAAAGATGGAGAATATCATCTATTAAATGCATATCTGGGGTCATTTGAGATGGGGAAAAGTCTAATTTCTAATTTTCATATGATAGATAAATATAGAATGATCTATAACCAATGGGGATATAAAGGAAACAGCAAAGTTAATGAAATAATCTTATTCAATTTGGAAAATGGAGAAAAGAAAAAAATTGCCGAAGGTACTATTGTGGGATTATCCCCGGATAAAACACGAGTATATTATATGAAAAACCAAGTATCGTTATTTAATAATTAATATCAGAAAGATTAATTATTAATGTTTTTGTAAATAATATTTTATACAAGGCAACCCACACCGCCGATATCAACCGGTATACCAATCCTTCCTAATGTTGTTTGAGATGTGATAAAATCTCTAAATTGCTGATTGTCTCCAAATCCACCCCCAAAATCGGTATCAACCAAGATTACTAATAGGCAAATCTATACTTTACAATGCTTGAGAATTTACCGAAAATAGATGAGTCTCGTTTATTAAGTATTTCTGAACTGTGGATACTGTGGATACTGTGGATAAATCATTAGAAAGCGGTTTGCCAAATTAATGCGGCTTAGTATAAGATAAAAGAATACTTTAACTTTTTACTAAGGAGATTGACAATGGAAACATTTCTTTTTGATTTGTGGGACAGGCTTTGGGCATACAAAGCGGAAGGGCTTAACATTTTAATAG